>FUIF01013014.1_pt1 | contig 10993 bp, 10 predicted proteins | sample 1003461 | NCBI WGS metagenome assembly FUIF01 (sample SAMEA80401918, study PRJEB19352) | marine metagenome
GGCTCGGGCAGTTGTTGGCATGAATTTGACGACTCTCCAATGGGAGGCCAAGGGCGGCATGGAATTGTGCTTCAAAGTAATGGCAATCATGGTTCCACAACTTCGAGCAGACTTCGCGGGCAACGCAGGCATCCTGCACGCAACCACGTAATCAACCAAAACTGCGTCTCCCCGAGTATTGGGCTTTTGGGTAGGTTTCATAACTTGGGAGGCGCTTTACTCGTCGTTACACGGCTGTTTTGACCGTGTATTTATCCCATTGATCGCTCCGCCAAAAAGAGGCTTTGAAATCTGAGTGGATGATGGGCAAGGGGAGACCAATCAGATCGAATCGAGGGGAGTCGTTTGCACCTTCGGTCAACCCCTCCATATCGATGTGAGCCAGATGAGAATCACTGACTCGCTCGGTCTCAAGGATGGTTTTGGCCATTCCATCGAAACCGGAGAAAGTGCCAATCTGGGTTAAGTCTTGCCAAGCCATCAATCGCTCACGAGCAACCCGTAAAACGGTTTGGTCAACGAGTTTCCATTGGTCCTTTCGGAGCGAAGTATCGTTGTAGATTGGGGAGCCAAATCCTCGCTTCATGAGGTTTGCGATGCTCACAGTTTTGTATTCAGGGATCTTCTGACCCTGACCATTTGTGACGAGCTTGCCTGTGTCATAGGACACACAGGATTGACCCCTTTCATTGATGAACGGACGCATGAAACCTGGGTTAAAATTCACCCCTTGGAGCAATCCTCCAACATCGCCTTGTGCCTCACCATTCAGAATGAAATCACTGACAAACATGTATCCCCTCCTGCATTGCTGCAAAAATTTCGAGTGTAGAAATGGGGGTAGGTGTGGATCGCATCTTTAACGAACAAACGCACCTCAAGGAGAGTAGAACACCTACCCCCATAAATCAGTTGAATCGATTAACTTTGACCGTTGTAGATACAGTGTACAAGGGTTCCCGTGGCAACCGTGTCAGTCACCGCCTCCATTGCCGTGAATGGCTCTTGGGCAGGTGATCCTGTAGTTGCTTTGACAAGACCCGTTCCAGTTTCGAGGATTCCCTGATCTCCAATTGCTACGGCATCTCCTGTTCCGGTCCCGGCTGTTGCCCACCTCATATTGAGTTCGTCCCCATCCGCTGGAACGTAGACCTGACACCAATCCCCATCCGCATAAGCATCGTCTTGGGTACCCCCATTTGGGGTGTTGATATCAAGAACGAATAGTGGTCCAACAGGTCGAGCGCCATCGGTTCCTGGTGCGTAGGGTTCGTAGGTAGGACGCCCATTTGTCAGCCCTGTCCCCGCCTTGATTTGCAAAACCGTACCTGGGAGGAGGCTACTCCCGTCGATCACACCTTCTGTTTTGCGACCGTTACCAATGATCACAATTTCGTTTCCGTATGCCATTATTTCGCTCCTTTACTTTGTTTCGTAATTTCTAGTTAGTGGAGGTTCCTGACTAGATCGCTTCGGGGAGGTCAAGAAAGTCATTTTGATCCACATCATCTCTGCCTCGGTTGATCACGGGATCCATTTGGGTTGGGGTAGCTGGAGCCGCTTGGCCCGAGTAATTTACGGTTGGTTGTTGAGCCTGTTGAGGAGGAATCCCAACACTCGCAAACATTGCCTCCATCCCTTGGAGGGTCTCCAAAGTTTGACCTTCGAGGAATGTTCGACGGTTTGCGATCCCTTGGGTATCAGCCTGATCGTGCTGACTGAGCAAGCTGTTGATAATCCGAATTCTCTCGGCATCTTGGAGCGCCTTAGCGTTGACGAATACTTGTTTGACCTCATTGGGAGCCTGGATCATCCACTCTTCAGTGGTCAGGGTACCTGTGGGTAATTGAACAGGTGGAGGAGTTTGAGCTTGGGGAGGCGTTGGGACTACCTGAGCCGGTTGATTTTGAGGAGCTGAAGGAGCTTGACTACTTGCAATAATTGCTCCAAGGGTTGCTTCGTCAGCGTTTTGGAGAAATGATTCTTGTCCAGCCCAACCTGGACAATTGGCAAGGATTTGATTGACTACAAGCTGTCGAGTCAACCCCCCTCCTTGTGATTGTGTTTGTCCCTGATTTTGAGGGGTTGGTTGTTGAGTTGGATCGGTAATTGTCGGCATGGTATCCTCCGTTGGATTTTGGTTGATAACTGGATCATTTGCCTCATTGCGAAGCGGCTTGTAACTGATCTCTTTCTGAACTTGTGTAGGCTGCCCATCTCCGAGCTTCACCGTGTTTTTTGAGACCGAGAAGGGTATCTGGTATGACCCTTGAACCCCATTTATTTTCCCCTCGAAAATGACCTTTTTTGGAAACACTTCCTGAATCCAAATCTCATCTGATGGATCAAAAGTGTTCAGGTTAGTCCCGAATCGCTCTCTCAAAAGTTTGTACAGTTCGTTGGTGACCTCCCGAAATGAGAGTGCGTTCCAGATCTGGAGTTCTAGCACCTGACCCCCCTCCTCATTGTTTGGATTGTTTGCATTCACGTTGAGACCACACCCATCTACCAGAGAGCAAGCTCCTGGCTCATTGGTGAGCACAGCAAGGTGATCTGGTTGGTAGTTCTCAGCAACTAGTTGGTAGGGGATCGAAAGCAAACCATTGAAGTGTTCTTGTGGCTGAGGGAGTTTTTGCGTATCGGCCATCAACCCTGTGGAGACTTCAATCGGTTGCCCACTATTGATTCGATTGTACAGGTTGAGATCAACCGCCTTAACTCGGGTTACTTCGACCCATGCTTCAGCCTTGAGAACTCCACTAGAATTTGTGTGCGGGTTGCGTAACTCTCCGATCCCAACTGAGTCAAGGACTCCTGGAGCCTTGGCTGAGATGTATTGATTGTCTTTGGTTGGATGGTTGACGGTGAGAGGTATTGAGTTCCACAAATGAGAGCTTTTTTTGTTCTGCTCCGCACTGTAGAAGACTGGTCCCTTGGAGCCGTTGAGCACACCAGGAACAATGAGGTTGACCCCACAGACTAGGTAATCAGTGGTACCCTCTCGAACTAGTCGAGCTTTGCCGTTTGACTGGTTTGTTAATGGGGTAGAACGAGGAGTTGGAGGAGATTGTGACGCACACTCGGCACACCCACCATTGCCAACGCATTGGCAACCTTTCTGGTTGGTTATCCAGTGTGCATCACAAGTCCAATAGTTTTCTACCATTTCGGTAGAGTATCTGATGTGTGGGGTAGGTGTCTAGCTTTTTTGGTATACATTCTGCTAATAGGCGAATGTACACTTATTTGGTATGAGGAGGGAGATCATGTTCCTGGGGATCAACCCAGATATGCAGCATTTGAATATCTCGAATCCAAGACACTAGACCCCTTGTTCCAGGGGGCCATTGCTCCGATACCTTGCTCAAAAAATCGGATTTGTTCAGGATGAAAATGGATTGGAATTGTTGGGTTAGGTACTTCGCAAGTCGCATCGCATCGGCCTGATGCTTGAACACAACAACTGACTCCCCTGACCCCAACCAAGTGCAAGAGGTACGGCGTTTCCCCTCACTTTTATGATGAGATACCTTTAGGACTTCCGGGTGGACAATAAAACATCCGATGAGAGTACCTTGCACCTCTTGGACCCTCACAACATTGTGATTATCCCGTACAACAATCTGAGCAGTTCCCTTCTTGATTTTTGTTGAAATTGGATTGTTAATGTGTTGCTCTGGTGCTGTTAATCTTGGCATTTTCTACCCCATTGTACAGGACTACTCTACGGTAATGGATCGTCCTATTATACACTTCGCAGATGATCGTTTGGCCGAGGGGAGAGACCATCTTTCTAATGTTGCTTATATGCCGACCGAGGGTTGCCCTAGTTCTAGACCGATCCATCACTTCCATCAACTCCTCTGTAGAGTGTGGATTTCCATCATCAAGAATGTGCATGATCCTCTTCTGTGTAGGGGTAGGTTCCAACTGCATAATTACGCCTCTGTTTTAGTCAGGAGGGTATGACGACCTTCACCCAAGGCTCGAAGGTCATCGTAAGAATACCCCATCCAGGACTCCCCGGGTTGCACCTCCTGACGAAAATCTCCGATGATTGTATTGCCTTGGCTTTCAGGACGAATCTCAATCACAATCAACTCACCTACAAAATGCTGAAAAAAAGTTACCATTAACCACCCCCTTTGGCTGCGAGTTCTTGGAGTCGCTTCTCAATCAGTGCTCTAGTTTTTGGCATTCTCATTGTAAGCTTTGTTCCGCCGCTTCCGTGGATCTCTGCAAAAAGTTGAGCAAAAGCTTCTTGCGGTCCTGCTGGTGGTGGTTGGGTGTAATATGCAAGCCATTTGGTACGCTCATACTCATTCATGGCCGCCACATCATCGAGGTAGGCTTGCAGGAATTCGGCCTCACTTGAGATTGATTGACCCCCTTGTCCCAGGAGATCATCAACCGCATGACCATACTCATGGAGCACTGTCTCCTGAGAATAGGCATTGGTCATGGGCTTCATCGGAGTGCCTGGACCTTTCTCCAATCTACGCCATGTGGTTACTGCCTCCTTATGCTCTGAATGGTAGTAACCATTGGTTGTGTCCCAGGTCCAGTCATCTGGGAACCCACGGGGGTGTAGCTCAGCCATCTCAGGACTGTACTCAGTGATGTGATCCCCTGTTGCGACATTCCCCCGCTTTGCTTTCACTTTGCGATGAATCTCATCATCAACCCTGTCAAGGGCTTCCTCAATGCTGTCTCGAAACTCCTTTGGGGTGTCCCCCGTATGATTGATGATATATGGTTTTTTGGGCGAGCTTGATTGAGGGAGGGGAGCCTCTTCCGGAAGGGTTGTAGTTGTTGTCCTTCTTGTTGCTGGGTCTTGAAACAAGAGACGGTCAGGCCGTTTCTGTTTGATGCGTTTGTCAACCCCTGTCCATCTGCTTTTTTGGCGTGCCTCTTTAATCGACCCCTTCCGAGTTTCCGCCTTGGCTGAGTCGCTGATGGCCTTATCGATTTGCTGTTTCTCGATCTTGGCGGCTGGATCTTTTACCACGGAGGGAACCCAGGCACAACGGCAGTTTGGATGCCGTGGGATCATCCCCTGAGCTTCTTTGAGTGTAAGGGTAACGGACTCCATTGGGAGACAGAGCGGACAAACTCGATCGTCTCCTACTGTCCGCCATTCGACCATTACACCAACTTGCTCAACCCCCGCTTGACTCAAGGCAATCAACTGCCCATCAGCATGACTACGGATGAGTTCTGTCCGTGCAATTGTCTCAGCCCTACGTTTGCTAATTCCGAGTTGTCTTCGCAATGTACGGGCTGCTGTTCGAGGACTATCACCACGAACAAGAGAGTCAGCCAGAACCCTCTTCATCCCCCGAGCCATGTCCTCCCCAACCCCTTCTAGTTCAGTAAGAACTCGACCTGCGAGCAGCTGTACTTTCTCCAAGGCGACTGGCTGAGCAAAGCTCATTCGGAGAAACTCCACTTCTGAATCAGGAAGGGGAGGGAGTCCTGCCCGTTGCCTTGCAGCTACGTAATCATCAATGGCTCTTCTTGATCCTTGAGCCACTCCTCGCTCAATGTAATTGTCCCAGGTTTGTGGATTTGTGAGACCCCCTTCTCCGGCAAATTCTGCCTGCAACCAAGCCTCAAATTCATCAATTTGCTCTTGAGTAGTCCTGAATGCCCACCTCTCGTTATGGACCATTTTACCCCCCTCCCTGGAGCCTCCTTGGAGAAGATCAAATATCAAGGTGATCTGCTCTGATGGTCCTTGGTTTTGGAGGAGATCTTCGAGAGGGGTGGTCTTTACTTCACTCCCAATATCTCGGGCAAATCGGCGATCAAGCTCATCTGCTTTCTTCCGCCGACGGAGGCCAAACGCATCTTCTGTGACAACAAGGTGCCAGATTTTCGCTGCGAGTTCCTTGAAGACTCGATTGACTTCTCCGAGCCATGCCCGCCGTAGAAGAGCTGTCCTAGTTGGGTCAACCCTGAGGGGATTCCTCCTCCGTTTTGAGACGTTTGTGATCCTTACCATCAGGCTACCTCCCCGGCTGGATCTGTGTCGTCAATTCCATCATCCTCATTGTCAAGATCGTCATTAGGGGTCCGTAGGGGCTGGAGATCGAGAGCCTCTTGAGCACTGTCAAGAATCTCCATTGCTTGCTCTTGTGGCAGTCCGAGGAACTGAGTCAGGAAGTCAAGAGGATGGACAAGGACACTTGCGTCTGTGCTCACATATTGGGCCGTCGCCTCGGTGAGCAATTTGCCGAGTTGAGCTTTTTCCATTGGGCTTGACTCACGGCCTTTTGGCCATTCTGCTGTGTAGCTCCCTGTTGTTGGTTGAGGTAGAACTCCGAGGTTGATCAAACGGTCAATGAATGGTGCGATGATCCGTGGGGTGATGTGTCGATTACGTCGTGCGTCAAGCCTGTCATCCCAGGTATCACTGTCTTGAGATGAGGCAAGCTCCCCCCGCTCTGATCCCATAAATATCCGCTTTGGCCATTCAAGGTGAATGCAGATTGCTTCGATTGTTCTCTCAATTTGGGGGGAGGGGTCAATAACCTGTGGTGCATGGGATCTCATTCGCATTCCATCGGTGAGGAGAACCCGCTGGAAGCCGTTCCACCACTCCTCCAATTCATCCTTTATCTCATCATCGTCAGCCGTGTCTGTGTCGCCCACAAGCGAGGGATCTACCTCCAAAGTGTAGACTGGCATTGCCCCTCTCCAGTACATCTCCGCTGTTGCTCCATACAACTTGAAGAGGTCGAGGAGATGGTTGAGTACTGGCATCATTCGGGGATTCCCATAGATCTCAGAGGAGTTCACATTGTCGGGGATATGGATGACTCTCGACCAATGAACCTGCTTCGTCATGCCCGTTGCAACTGACTGTCCGACTGAGCCGATTGCCTGTGATGAATTACCCCAGTCAAGACTGATATTGTACAGCACAGGTTCACCGTACCTAGGGGAGGTCTCATCTGGTTCAGTCATCGAAATCTCTGCATATGCCTCGGGGAAGCATCGGAGAAATGTGAGTTCTTGCCCCTGCCTTGGCTTTGCTGGTTGATCCAATTCCTGGCCATCATTGAGGCCAATGAGAATGATCCCATAACGTCCAATTCCTGAGAGACGGTCAGCTCTTGCAAGGCACTCCCAAATAGTTGATCCTTCCTGCGATTTGAGGCTTGACTGAGTTAAAGGATCTCTCTGATTGAGCATGCTTGGGAGATCTCTCCATGCTTCCTCAAATACTGTTACTACCCCCTCATCTGGGTCATCATATACCTCAGGTGTCTCTTTCCAGCATTCCTTGGGTAGCCCCTCCACTACCCGAGTCGCAATCCCAAACCTAGTGTACAGTTCTTGGAGATCCCAGATCGAAACAGACTTGGGGTAGCCACACTCATCGTAGATGTCCCGTCGAGGGTCAGTCATTGACCTGACAAGTTCACTTCGAGATGTGACCACATTGTAGATGATGTCCTTGAAGACTTCGAGCTTCTCTCGGGATGCTGCATCGAGGGTTTTCGGTGTGTGGCGCTTGATCTGGTGTGTGAGTGCTGGCATTACCTACCCCTCTTCTGTATGGATGTTCTAGTCATCTTCGTGGATGGTCATTGTCTTCTTTTTTCGCCACCGATCTTGATCCTTTCGGATCTCAGCAACAGGGATCTTATATCTCCTCCCTCTGCGAATATCATATATCTGTTTAGTGTACGTGCTAATGCCGGGAAAGGCTTGGCGTAAATCCTCGACAATTGCACGATCAGAGAGACCATCAGCTATTGAGTCCACGATAAACTCCAATTGATGATATGTCAATTTTGCATTGTGCCCAACCTGTACAGGAGAGCGATTGTATTCCTCCTTGAACTTGTATCGGTGCATCTTGCTTGCACCTTTGACTAGCAAGATGTGGTGAGGATTGACGCAGCGAATATCACATGATTCCTGTACAAGACCATAGTAGATTCTCTCTGCTGATTCAGAGTCTTTTGGCCCCCCTACTCTAAGATTAATCAACGCAGCATCCGTATTGTAAGGCTTGTCTTTGGTTCCCCAGATTGCCCTCGAACCGACCCTAGCTGAGAGACACATCCGTTTGGGTCTCATCACTTTTTTACCCCTCTCCATCACCTCTTTTTTGTGCCAATCATCCCAGAACATCACCGGAGGCTTGGGAGGAGGGAGCTTGTCTTGGCGGTTGTAGATCCAACATCGTTCAGTGTTGAGGTCGGGCTTTTGGTGGACATCTTTTTTTGCAATTAAGGGGTCAATTCCTGTGTGTCCTTCGATGCGATTTTCGACAAGGGCACGAATCAGAAGGTAGGGGATCTGCCCATTGATGACTGGATATTGACGCTCCTTGGGGATAGTCCGGAAGTCTCTTCTGAGATCCAACTCAAAGGCATAAGATATGCACCGTTGGGGTACAAATTGGAAGTAACGATCTTTGAGCCATGACGTCACTGTCTTTGAATTGGCTCCAATCCGTTCAGCAAATTGAGGAGCTGTAATCAAGGTTCGAGTTGTCTTCAAGTCTACCTCTCCTAGCCCTCCTGTCTCTTGGAGGTAATCAGCGGCTCCTTGCTCAGTCCAGCGATCAATAACCCACCAAGTTCCTCCTTTTCGATCCTCCTTGTATACCCCCTCTTGTTGAGGTTCGAGAATGTCCCAAGCTGGTGCGTTCCGTCCCATTGTGACCTCCAATTATCGGACTCGTAGTTTGATTTTTTCCTTCTGGCCGAAAAGTGCCCACACTGCCAAAACGAGTGAATCTGCCTCATCTGGGGAGTGGCCTAGTAACCCAATCAAGGACTTCGTTTTGGACTTCTCAACCTCCAATGGGTCAAGAAGTCCTCGGATCGTCTTGGGTGCTTTGGGCAACAATGCGATCCTCTGCTCTGCATCGTAGGTGAGAGGGATTTTACTGAGTTGGCGGATGAGTTCCTCGTACTCGGCTGGGATTGCAAATCCTCCATGGACTCCGTTGGGGAGCATCAAGTCTCGGAGGATGCCGTACATCTGGCTGCGTCGATTGGCATAGGTCGTCCTTTGCTCTCGATCCTCTTGCCGATCCCTCATCCGTGTCTGACGCCGACGGACCGGGGCTTGAACGGCTTCCCCAAATGAGACCGTATTGACCTTCCATCCCATATGTCGGAGTTGATCTGCGAGTTGCTTACCCCCTCCTCCTCGATCAAAACAAACCCGTTTTGGATCCAGTTTGTATTCATGGATGAGGTCCAAGGTTTGGTCAATGATTTGAGTTGTCTGAGGGGTTTTGTAAGCGATCTGTTTGATCAGCCCCTCCTTGTCGATCACGGACCATGCGCTGTTGTCCCCTCCCTCTGCTGGGTCCACTCCCATCGCAAGCCCTGGTCTTGGGTAGGCCATCTCCACCGCCATTTGGAGGGAGTGATCCAACCAATCAGGTGGATACATTTTGGCTTCTTGACCCATGTAGAAATCCCCGTCGAGACCAATCGTCTGCATCACCTCATTCCAGTGCTTTCGCCGCTCCTTGTACTTCTGATACGAGAGAATCCCCGGAATCAACTCTCGGCCCGAAGGTACCCGTCCAAGCTCCTCCTCCCGTAATCCATATCGGACATTGGGACTACGCTCCGCTGGGACGTGGATCACTTTGCGGTACATGGTCTCCCCTTGATAATGCAGACTCGAAAACCACGCTTTGAGTAGTTATCCTCTTTTACGGAGGAACTCCTCCTCTGACTCCTTATGAGGCTGTGGCAACTGTAGATTATCCCTCCCCGAAATGCCGTACTCTTTGGTTTCTTACCCCTCGGGTCTGTGGTCATTGTCCTCCCTTTCCTTCCCCTTGATGATAACTCGGAGACCCCAATACTCGAAGCTCTGTCCTTTGGCTCTTGGATGTCGGGTCACAGCTCGAATACACCTTCCATTACTCCAGTATCTACCCCCTCGATTGACATGGTGGATTGTCCTGGGAGTTACGGGATCAACCAATTCTTTCATTTGTCTTATTCCCTTCCTCTGAAGTGACAATCACACGAAATCCATTAGTCTCAGAGTAGGAGAGTTCTGGGTATTGGGCCCGGTGTCCTCCTCTGTTGAATCTGACGTTAATGTAGTAATACCCACCCCTTGCTCCTTTGAGTTTATTCAAACTCCCTTTACCCCTCGGATTGATGATCATCAATCCCCTCCTTTCGCATGATGACAACTCGGAAACCGTCTTGATTTTGGCCGATGTAGAAGCTAGAGTCCATCCGAAAAGACTGACTCAAATATCGATATCGATCCTCTGCTGAGCAACCTCTCATTGATCTCATATCTGGGCGTTCTGGGTTGTTACCTACTGGGTTTGTGATCATCCTTCTCTTCCTTACCGATGATGACACGGAGACTGTTGTATTCGTAGAGTTGATTGGAGGTATAGATGTCTCTGAGAGCACTTGTCGAATATAAGAGGTACTCCTCACCAGATCCACCCCTCATAATCTTGCGAGATCCTGACTCCTTACCCTTTGGATTGTTTACCCTGTTTTCCTCCTTTGCTGTTAATCTGGACTCGAAATCCAAGGCAGATGTCCTGTGCTCCCTGGTCCACTGCTGCCCTTCTGCATATCCGGTGACTCCTCGAAATAAACTCATGAGTAAACCCCTTAAGAATCACTAAGTCTAGGTGGGGTTGCTGCATCGGATCAACTAGTTCTCTCATCTTTGATACTCCTCTGGATGATCACGACATGGTATCCAAGGCTCATACTCCTCAAATTGGGGTTGATATCAATTCGGTAAGTGATTCTTGTCCTGTTTTTACCAAGATACCAACTCCCTCCCTTCATTACAGGGTTAGCATCAGGCTTTTTGATTGGATTGACCTGAGCTTTCCGATTCATTTTGCGGTCCTTTTTGAATAGATGAGTACCCGAAAGCCAATGCAGTCAAACCGAGACGTCGGGAGGGACGCAAGGCGATACGCAGACCGCACGCACTGCGCAGGAAGGCCCCAGTAGCCACCCCGGAC
>FUIF01024344.1_pt1 | contig 10978 bp, 6 predicted proteins | sample 1003461 | NCBI WGS metagenome assembly FUIF01 (sample SAMEA80401918, study PRJEB19352) | marine metagenome
CAAATTGAGCCCTGCCATTCTCATCTAGTATCATGCCAGCAGTTCCACTGTGGACTTGGTCTAAGTAGTTTTTTGATTTTCTTGAAGATCCTTCAGAGTACAAGTCTTCTATACTAGAAGTACTCCACTCTTTTTTCATATTAGTTAGCCTTGTTTTTTCTAGTGTTAGATTTTTACTAGATTCAACTAAGCTATTTATGTCAGCCATCACTTGTTTGTATTCCTGCGAATAAGGATTTAGCTTGTAAGCTTCGTTTTTCTTTTGTGCTATTTCCTGCTTTAGGTTCATGCCGAAGTTAGAACAAGCATTCCTACCGTTGCTAAAAGCATCGAAACCCTGTAGATCTACTGCTTCTGGAACAAAGTTTTCTAGCTCCGCGGTGACTTTATCGCTTAAAGCTTTCTTCTGGTCTAGTTGAATTTTTTGCAGAGTTGAAGCTATACCACTTATTTCTTTATTCATCATCTTACCTTCGCCACCGTATGTAGATCCAAAAGCAGCGCTGTAAAGACTTTTGATAGGACTTTTCATTGTCGCCATACTTGGCGGTGGCGTAGTTTTTAGCTGGTAATTCATGCTAGGATCTTTACTTACCTGTATCTCAGGATCGCCAGTGTTTAATCCAGAGTTAATAGCATCTCTAGCGTCATTTGCTTCATCTAACTGTTTGTTAGGATTGTAAGTGCTCTCTTCTGCAGCTTTTTCATCTTTTCTTGCGGCTCTTTTCTCTTGCCTAGCAGCTCTACGCTCAGCGGCAGCTAAAGCCATTTGTTCAGAGTAACCAGCCATTTTCTCTTGCAAGTTTTTTGACAAAGTGTTTAAGCCAGAAGTTTTATCTTGATAGCGACCACTTTTACCCATAGAGTAAAACGCATTAACTTTTTCTTCTTTTTCTCCTGCCATGCTTACTTCTTTTTATTTTTTTTAACTTTCTTGCCTTTAGGCTTTTTCTTCATAGGCATACCACCGCCGAAGTATTGCATACCAGCACCAGCAACATCACCAATGCCACTCATCATCATTTGATTGTTTTCAGCTTTAGCTTGTTGTCTAGCAGCAGTTTCACCAGCTCTATATTGTAGTATATTTTGATCTCTACCTAATTCCATTTGCTGGCGTTGACTTTCACCCGCTGCTCTTTGTGACTGTACACTAGCGGCTCCTCCAGCTTTAGCCCTTTCGTTAGAAGCTTCTTGAGCACCTATACTAGCAGAAGCTCTAGCCGCGTCTTGCGTAGACTTGTTTGCCATAGCCTGCGCAAGGCCTGCAATACCAGAGCTACCAGCAGCACCTTGAAGATTACCCATAATATCTGCTTGGGCTTGTTGATTTTGCTTAGCTTCAAACTCTGCTTGCTGTGTGTTGACTTGCAAGTCTTCGTAAGTGTTCTCTAAGTTTTCGTATGGATTTTTTATTTCTTCGGTTGCGTATTGGTTAAAAGCTGTTTCTTGCAAACCTCTTGCTGCATCTAATTTATCTTTAAGCTTTTTCTTTCTAGACAAGCCAATGCCTAGCTTAGCTAAACCTGCCGCTGCTCCTATTGCTGCTACTACTGCAAATGACATATTATTTATTTTTTATTGTTAATGTATTGTTCGTACTCTTCGTAGCTAGTTACTACGTTATATTTATCTAACTCAACTAAATCTTCAGTGTTTGTTGGGTTAGGGTGTATATTCACAAATATAGAATCTTCTAAAGCTAGTATAACTCTTTTAGTTCCACCGCTAGAAGTAACGTAACAAGGAGCTATGTATTCTTCTACTCGCTCTTCCGTGGCTACTGATATTTCACCTTCTAATAAAAACCATACGTGATCTCGCTTGTGGATCTTACCAACAACCGCGGTGCCTTCTGGCATAGACATTTGTCTAATATAGACACCATCAGCAAACGAGTGTTTGAGAGGGGCTAATTTATTGCCAAGTCCTTCGTTGTCACCTGCTACTATAGTATCATCGTTAGCCAAAGTTAATAAATCTTCTTCTAGCCTTTGTATCTTACTACGCATAGATAGCTTGTACTCAGCTTTTTCTAATTCGTTCATTTAATTAAATTTATATGTTTATTATCACACTTATTTGCTACTTTCAAATATTTCAGCAGCTATGTTAAACAGTTCTATTTCTTTATTACTGTCATTTTCAAATTTACACTCTGCGTAATATCCTAGTAAGTGTGAGTTATTCGTCGATGCTTCTTTGCTGAAGAATATAAAGTCTCCGTCGGTAGGCATAGAAACCACTGAGTCTTGGTTTACAACTATTGATCCACCACTAGCTGTTCTAGTTACTGTTTTTATTGGCCCTGCTTTAGTTATATTGTTATAGCTTAACACAGTATCGTTTGGATGTGTAGTTGTACTAGCTGTAGAGTAGTACAATGTATCACCAATCTGCACAGATCTATTTATGCGAGTTGTAAAGTTATATGTTACTTCTATTGCTGCCATAGTTTCTTGTTATTAAATACTTTCTATAATATTTCCGCCCGCAAATTTACCTCCCAACGATATAATAGTACTTACTTGAGTGTCAAAATCTGCTGGAGGATTAAACTTAACTACTATATCTGCTGTTATTGGGTTTGCACTTCCGTCGTTAGTAAAACTTTGCTCTACAGTAACGAAAGCGGTGTGACTAGAAGGCGAGACGCTTAGTTGATTAAAGCCTCCAACACCAGCTGAGAAAGAGTTAACAAAAGAGTCTCTGAACTTCTTACCTGTTCCAGCCGACAATCTGTAGCTGCAAAGAACATTGTCTACACCTATAAATGGAAGACCAGAGTGCCTTGTTATTAAAGTCCTATAACTTCCAAGCGATGTTGTTTGAAGGTTGTCATTCTCAGACAGTAAGGTGTATGTGCTTCCAGTAGTTACTCCGTTGAAAGTAAGTGTAACTCCATCTCCAATGGTGTCTGCGCTTGAAAGCTCAAACGTATTCGTATCAGTTATGCTAGCTACGGTTTGCCCAGCATCGACATTAGTTCCAGAAACAGCATCACCTACGCTGAAATTACCAGTAGGCGTGCCATCTAAATTAACTGTCGCGTCAGGGCTCACGGCACCGACGGCACCGTCAATAGTTGCTGTTGATATACAGAAAGGAAAAACAAGGACTGGAGTTGAGTCATAAGACTCTATTACTACCTTGGCTTTATGCGGGCCAGAAACAACGCTAGTAGAAAGAGACCTTGTCGCTGCCGCCTTACCTAAAGAAATTTCGTACGTTAGATCTGCAGCTAAAGTAGTGTCTGCAAACACAACACTTGCTTTCACAGTATTTAAAGCATCGAAAGGCGTGCCAGTATTAGTAAACACAATAGAGTGCAAAGGCTTAGTAGTGTTGTCTACGTTGTGTAGTGTTATTCCGTTTGTACCGTGAGTAAATGTCGTTCCGGAAGCAGCGTCAGCTACAGTTCCTGCGCTACCACCTTTTATAAAAAACTCTTCAGCAGCAATACCAACGCCTTCAATTGGAGTTATAGTCAAAAAGTCTACACTTGGAGTTTGTGTTGGGGTAAAAGTTATAGTACCAGTGGCCGTATCGTTACCGTTTGCGATAGACTGAATGTTAGATATTACAAAAGTGTCTACGGTATACAGGTTAGCTGCACCTGCTTCATCTATGCTATTAGCAGATAAAACTTTTAGTGAAAAAGTAGTTCCAGGCTCTGTTCCTCCAGCAAAACTACTGCTACTAACTCTAGCTATACCTTGAACAGAAAACTCTTTAGAGTCTATATTACCAGAAGCATCTGCATCTATTGATTGATTTGTAAAGCTAGAAGTATCACCTTTTATGTAGTTGAACCACTTACCTTCTTTATCTACGTACTCTAACACTTTACCGTCTTGAAGATCAGTCTGTATAGAAGAAGTGAACCAACCATCTTGAGAAAAATTGTTTATATAATTTCTATTTAACAAAGCTGTTTGAGCAGCCCCATCAGAGAACGTTAAGCTTGCGTTAGCATCTATACTTACCGATCCAGATAGAGTAAGCGCTGTTCCACTTATAGCTGAGACAGTTCCAAGAGAAGCGCCTGTTGCCGTTAAAGTAACAGCTTGACCTACTGCTATAGCAGTGTTTATTTCTGCTAAAGTTACAGAAGTGCTACTGCTTACAGCGTTTCCACCATTGTTTGTTTTAGTAACTGGCTGTACTATTCTAGCTTTCGATCCTTCGTATTTTAAATACATAAAGCTTTTAACAGAACTAGGCGCGTCGTTAAATATAGTTGTAATCGTGCTGTTAGAAAAATTACCCAAAGTTACCAACGGACTTCCAGTTCCTACCGTTGAACTGTTGACCGTAGCGTTGGATATTGTTATAGAAGGTGTCGATGTGTTTATTGCTGTTATAGTTGTATTTTCAGGTATGTAACCACTTGATATGAAAGAATCTCCGCTAGTGTTACTCGAGTGGATTATTATGTCGCCAACTTTAATGTTGGGATTTATAGGACTGTCTACAGTTATAGTAGTTGCACCTGATGCAAAACCAGCTTGTCCAGTCACTACGCCATAAAATGAATTTCTTATTGAATCTAGTGAGTGCTCGTATATATCACCGTGTTTGAATGTATAGTATTCGCCATCTAGACTAACACCTTGCTCAGGAGCGTAAGATCTAAAACTAGACCAACCGTTAACGCTGTCGTTAAACGCAACGGTGCTTACTGTTTTTGCACCTAGTGAAGAAGGCTTAGAGTGTATAGATAGATCGTATTCTTCTAGTCTATCGTTATACGCACCGATACATACAGCTGCATTCTTTAGATTATCTTTAAAGTAATCTCTCATGCCGTAATCAGATATTGGAGTTAAACCGTCGTTAGACAGTCTTAAAATAGCTCCTCTGAATTTATCTGTAAAGTAAACTCTATAACCGCTCATAACAACTGACTCTGGATTTGTAGAAACACCATACTCACCTGAAAAAGGTATTGCAGTACCAAGAACAGCGTTGTTAGAAGTAATGTTAGTGTTACCGTCCGCGTTAAACAAAGCGTTTTTATTCGCTAAAACTTTTAGTATCTTGTCTTCGCACATCGTAACTATATCAGTATCTCTAGCTACTAACTTTTGTATTGATCCATATATAGGGTTTAAATCTTTTGTAATTGGCTCTGCTTGTATAAATTGATTTAATCTATTTACACCACTAGTAGAGTTGTATATTCCAGAGAATATCAATCCAGAAGATCTAGTTTCTTCGCTGTATCTTTCAAATGTTGTAGAGGCTTTAACGCCTTTAGCTAATTTAGGAGCATTAAAATCATCTCTTATTCTATCAGACTCAACACCGTTGGCAAAAGAATAGCAGTTCATAAATGGTAGAGTTACGACGCATGTTAAATCAGTGTTCACTGCGCCTTCACCTGAAACAGGGTGTGTAAATCTTTTTATGAATATAGTAGCGTTATTCTCGCCTGTAGCGCCATTGTCGTAAGCAGATGCTCCGCCTTCAAAGAATATTTCAGATATATTTATAGATCCGTCTTTTTGTTTGAAGTGAAGTGAACCTCTCTCAGAGTTATCTTGAAAATTAAACTCAACAGCTGTTCCAGCTTCATTTTTAAACGTTAACCCCCAAGCTTGTTTAGCGTGATTGTAAACTATAGTGTCAACAAATGCCGTAGCATCAGTAGATCCACCAGTAAGTTCGCTGTCTAGCAAAACACTACTAACGGCAGAAGCAACATAGTCATACCCAAAAACTTCATCACCAGGATTAACCCACTCGCATATAGTCTCTTCAGTAAGCTCGATAGGATATGCTCCACTTGCTTCGTAGTACAAGTTTACATCTCTATCTGGAGAAGGTAGAACTTCAAACACAGCTGGTCCATTAGTTGTAGCCGTAGTAGAAACTTCACCACTGGCAGACAAACCACCAGTACCGTCCGTATCAAATAGCCCACTTATATTTTTTACTTTAACAAAAAACTTTCCTTCAAGTTCTTGACCAGAGATAGCAAGCTCTGATGGAGCTTCGTTTGTAATTCTTAAAATTTTTATTTTATTTTCATCAGAAGTGTAAGTTACAGCGCTGGTAGTTCCTTGCTTTTTCTTAATAGACATAAAGTCTCCTTCTTGCACTTTGTTTCTGTCTAATGATTGAAATGATAAATACAAAAAGTCATTGTCAACTTCGCCTTCTTGAATTAAATAAGATCTGTGTAGGGCTATGTTGTAGTATTCGTTTGAGTTTTCTTTTATAAAAAACTTATAGTGCGTGGCCCAACTAGGCGCTAGTGAGTTAACTTTAGCTTGCAATTTTAGATGTTGATCGCTCAAGTCTATTGGAGTTGTTGTTGAAGAGTTTTTGTCTATTAAAACAGAAGTTTCTCTACCAAGCCTTCCCTTGTACACAACGCCTACTTGGTACGTTCTTTGTGTTTTTACAGATTCAGAAGGTGTTCCAGCGCTAGGCGCGGTTACATTCCTAATAGCTAAGTCTAAGTCTGGCCTTAACACTTGAAGACCACCTGTAGAGTTTACTTCTCCCGTTACTAAGTCGTAATTTTGAACATAGTTAGCGTATATAACTCTATTTGCACTTATAGCCTGCGCTTTAGCTTTTCTAGGAACAGCGTCCCAAGTTCTTAATAACTGATTTGATGGTATAGAAGATCCAAACTGCTCCGCGGTCATAGTTATGCTACCTTTATTAACCGTTGTAACCCACTCAGATCCATCTAAGTAGTTAGAAGAAGTTGCTAAAGTTTCGTTTATATGACCAGCAGCAGACCATTCAGCATCTACATCTGTTAGCATTCTATTTCCTCTTATAGTTCTAACAAAATAAATGTTTTGAGATATGTCTTCTTTGTATAAAAATATCTACACCAACAACGTCTTTAGGTATGTTTGCTGGAACAAAGTTTTGTATTTTTAAAAGAGACAAGTTGTTTTCCTATACCCTTATTAAACGATTGTTTAGAATCGTAAGAATAAGTTGTGGTAAAAATGCTGGATTTGAAAAAGGAGACAAAGTAGAAACCTCGCCATCTTGGTATCTATATCTGTATGCAAATCTTGCAAATCTATCTTTAAATAGCTTTTGACCACTGTCGCTTAATAGAGTTATATTGTGAGCAGCAGCAGAGTCTGCGTTTGTTCCTACTATACTAGTAACAGCTAGTACTATTGAATCAGTCGCGGTATTACCAGTTAAAGATATTATAGTACCTTTTATACCTTTTGTTTCGTCTGAAGTTAACAATACGCTAACATCGTCTCCAACACTAAAACCATTAACAGCTGTGGTAGGTATTATTGTGCCTGTACCACCTACAACTGGGTTTAATCCATTAGCGTGAAGATTTATATTGCCAGTAGTTATATCTGTAGTATCAGCTACAGCATCAGGCATATCTGTTTCTACTGGGTTTCCAGACATGAATAACTTTGGCGGCATCATAGGAGCTGGCCTCATTACCGTTACGTGAGCTTCAGTTATTGGAGTATTGCTATTGCCACTGTCACCTGCCGTGTAATCTGGGTTCCAGTCGCTATTACCTAGGCTAGCGCCAGGTGATGTTGGTATTTTTAAATGTGTAGTATTAAATATACTACCTGGATTGTCTCCACTTATAGTACCTTTTAAACATCTTTCAATATTTATCTTTTTAGGTTCATTTACTCCATCTGTAAAGAATAACATACCGTCAAAAATATCTATAGCTGTTATAATCTTAGTAGGGGTTGGTGATAAGATAGAATCGCCATTAGCGTCAGTATAACTAGCTTCTGGGCCCGACTCGAAGTTTAGCACTTTAGGCTTTGTAAATACTAAAACAACACCTTCACCAACTTGAGTACTATTTAGCACTGTTAATTTGTTGTTTGTTATTTGAACGTGGTTAGTGCTAGAAGCATCAACACCACCTGATGTGTCCTGAAAATCATCAACAATTACACCTGTTACTTCAACGTCATCATACGTGCCAGCCCAAACACTGTTTCCATCGGTATCAATAGCATCTACTTTCATTCCTATTTCAATGCCGTTGTAATCAACACCACTGCCTGACGCACCACTTATAATATGTGATCCATCTAATTCTGCAGAATTACTATACGCAGCAAATCTTCTTCTAACTTCATATACGTCTGTCAATACGGGTAATATAGACTGGCTTTCAAAGCCTTTTCTTCTATTTTGTAACCTTGGAGTTGCTTCTAGTATACAGTCTGATCTTTCACCAGTGTAGAAAGTATGAGTGACACTACTTGTAGTAACTGTTCCTTGAGTGAAGCTAGCTGCGTCTTTTACGAAATAATATATTCTATCTGTTTCAGTATCTTCTTTAGCTCCTACAACTTGCGCCGGAGGATATATATACTTATCTACGCTTGAATCTATTATACCTCTATTCAAAGATAGTACATTTGAGAAATTATGTCTACCAACAACCTGATTAATGCTACCAGGGTTTGTTACAGGCCTATGATTCAAAGGCCTTAGAAACCTAACGTTGTCTATAAACTTTGTGCTTAACAAGTTTTCTACAGCCCCAACGTCAGAGTTCTCTGAAGTTGAAACGCTAACATTCATAGCGTCTCTGTATTCGTTAGCCGGTAACAACCTTTCATCAAGGTCTTTATTCATTTTACCTTTAATAAAGCTTCTATTTAATTCAGGCATGTATTAGTGTTTTATATGTTTAGCTTTACCTCTTAATTGCTGTACTATTTCTTGTAACTTAATGTTTGATAATCTAAGCTTTGCAGTTCTTTTTGAAGCAAAAGCTTCACGTCTAAATCTTTGTATTATATATTCTTGAACGTTAGCTCTAGTTGAAAGTATAGCGTAAGCTATATATTTGTACATTGCTTCTTCAGCAAACTTGTGCACTTGCATTTCAGCGTCTGTGCCTAAGCTATCGCTAATGTAATCTAGTATAACTGTTGCTCCTGATAAGTTAGAGCTAAAGTGTATCTTACCTTTCTTGTCGTCGATGTAAAATGATCCGTTTGTCTGAGCTTCACTTGGATCTATACCATATCTTTGACCTACAATATCATTGTATATATCATCGTCGTAATCGTAGTTAGCCGTTCCGTTTTCTGCAGGAGTTGATCCTTTGTAAGCTGTCCAAGTATCAGAGTCTGATGTTTGTATTTCGTCGCCGTCTAGAGTGTAACTACCGTCAGCTCCTTGAGTTATAGCGTCTGGATTACTAGTAAGCCTTGTTGGATATATTACTCTTTTAATACCAGCTCCGTCGGAGAACGAAAGCTTTACGTAGTTAACGTAGTCGTGAGGTAGAACCATTTGCAGTGTTGCAGGCACTTCTATTTCTTGAGCTTTAGTAGACTTAAAAACATCGAAGCTCATCTCTTGTAAAGCACGCTGTGCATGGTAAGCAACGTCAGCTCTTCTTATTTTAGATATTATTTTATCTTCACCAACATAAGCTAGAATAAACTGATTTATAATATGCTCTAATGAAGTAAACTGATAATTCCCATATTGAGTATCATCAGCTGTGTTCTGGGTATTGTCTGTACCTTGGTAGTAATTTCCTGTTGTTCCTTCGAATAATCCCATGTTATGCTATTTGTTGATTTCTATTATCCTTATCTTTTCCAGCTGCTATAGAAACTATACCAGGCTTATTAAGCAGTATACCTGAAAGCTCTAATATCTTAAATATCAAAGTGTCTTCTTCAGATGGGTGTAACTCAAAGTCTACCGTGTTAGTAGAGTCATGCAATGGATATTCATTACCTCCAGCAGAGTTTGGAACTACAACATAATTCCAATACGGTGTAGTAGGTTTAGCTATATAATTACACGATATATTAGAAGTAGCGTAGCTAGGAGTGTTTGATGATGGAAATATTTTTAATATGCTATTAGTCTTGTAAACGTACACTGGTCTAGAAGCACTAGGCTTAAATAAACCAGTTTGTTGCATCATGCGTAAATCGTTTATTTCTACTCTTTCTATTTCTTTGAAATTATCAGAACTTGTTTCGTAGAAAACCGTACCTAACCTATGTACAGCTGTAGATGTTGGAAGTGTTAATTCATTTGTATTTGCTATAGCAGACATAGCTACGTCAAACTGTTGAAATGGAGCTATTTTAGAAGCTAGAGTGTCTACAAGATCACCATACTCTGTAGAAGCACCGTGAATCATTTGAGCTTGATCTAAATCTCTAAAGTAGTTTTCAAATATATCTAACTGTGCTTGCTCTGCAAACAAGTTAAATTCTATAGGCGTAACATAACCTCTTTGTTCTTTATTAGCTAGCGCTAATACTTTTTGATATACTGTATCTATGCTTACTGCCATTGTTATATTTTTTATAGTTTAGCAACCACCCCGAAGAGTGGCTGCTCTACTATGGTGATTAATTAGTTTAATCGTTTTTCAATATTGGAGTAAATCTCCATGCCTTCATCTGTTTTAAACCAAGCGGCTAAAGCAGAATATGGGTGCTCATCAAATGGTACGGTCATAATTTTTCTATCGTTAGATACCCACGTAAAATGACGTTGATCACCTGATAGTTTTATTATGTTAGCTTCTACAGCTTTAATACCAAAGTTTCTAAGCATTACGTTATCGTCTGTAGTGAGTTCTAAGAACAGTTTAGGATTCTTCTTAGCAAATAGCAGTAGATCTCTTCTAAGCTCCTTAGAACTTAGCTTAGTAACCTCAGATCCTTTCTCTACTCTCATGACAGCTTCAGCCATATCAATATCCATGTCTTTGGCTATAACCATTGCTTGAACTTCAAACTCTAACCAGTCTAATTGATTTTCCGCAACTTTAACAGGTCTATGCTCGTGAAATAGTTTGTTTGCATCTGGATGATACATAGACAAAAATTTCTGTAAAATAGTTTTTTCTTTAGGAACAAATAAAGATCCGCTTCTAAATATAATATGCGAAAGCCTTTGATCGCCTTTCATTTCGTCAACGAAAGGTGTTGTTTGATTCTCGCAGTACTTAATC
>FUIF01012022.1_pt1 | contig 10969 bp, 14 predicted proteins | sample 1003461 | NCBI WGS metagenome assembly FUIF01 (sample SAMEA80401918, study PRJEB19352) | marine metagenome
TGTAGTAGAAGACACCAGTCTGCTCGTAGATGTCCTGGATCTCCAGTGGCTGAAGCTCACCGCCTCTACCGAGCTGCACGTTATCCAATCCCTCGATGTCTACGATCAATCCATCAGGCTTGGCCTTGGCGACCGCCTGCTGGATCTTCAGGTGGGTAAGCTGAAGCTGGTCTGCAAAACCAGTGATGCTGCCCACCACAGACTTAGGCATCATGCGACGCAAGTTCGTGGCTGACACAGAGTATGACAAACGAGCCTTGCTGATGTCGTGAATGTTCTTTGGGACGTTGGTCTTCAGTCCGTATTCGTAGATGTAGTCGGTCCCCACGATGTACTTGCCACCGTATACCGTGGCGTTCTCCATTTTGTGAGACTTACGTTCAAATACAGAACTCTTAGGGGAGGTGTATTCCTGACCCTTAAAAAAGAAGTTTGTATTTCCGAATCGGTTCTCCTTGTCCTCGAAGTACATGCAGTCAACGGACAAGAACTCAAAGTCCAGGATTTGGATGCGGTACTCATCGTATCCGTAGGCCATACGGTCACGCTTGTCGTCGTAATGCTTGCGACCAAACACAGAGGAGTCGTTGTTGAATTTGCCAGCAACTTGCTTGGCAATCTTCTCGAACTCCTCCTCCTCGAACTCCCCCATAGCTGTACGCTTGAGCTCTTCAATAGTAATTGTCTTTACATGGCCAGCATACACCAAGTCCTTGAAGTTGGGGTCTTCAGTGTAGCTATGAACAAAGTCACATGGATCGACGTAAGCCGTAACGATTCCCTGATTGGGATCGTTCTCGCGCTTTACTACCGACATGCCCAACGTCACGAGATCATTAACACAACGTCTAAACGTAGAGTCATTGAAGTCGTTCCAAGACAGGGTCATATTGGTTGCAACCTGAGCGGCAACCTCAGCATCTGTCTTTACGTTTGTGTCAAGAAAAATTTCAGCCTCCTCTAATGTGTCTGGAATTTCACTTGGGTCAGCCTGCATGTCAACTCCAGACTGCCTCATTTTTTCGTACAGGTCTTTGTTCTGTACTCTCATCTCAAGCTTCCGCTTCTTGGCATCCTTCTCGCTGCTGGACACGGGGTCTACAGCGTACAAGTTTGGATATGGGTCTGAAGACAGAATCTTATTGACAACAATCTTGACAAACTTAGGGATGATAGGAACTGGCGCCCAATCAAGGTTGAGCAGTGTGCCATCTCCGTTGTTCGGATCAAGGCTGTTGAGGATCTGCTTGTAGATAGTGGTGTCCTGAGTTCCGTTTGCGTAATCACGGTTTCTTTCAAACTCCCTGCGACGCTTCTGGTATGTTCCAGATTCGTCATCTACCTTTCCCCAGTTTCCTTCAATCGCCTTTGCGTACTTTAGCCCATAAGACTTATCAAGCTTTTGTTGGGCAGGAGCAAGCGGGTCAGGGAAATTACTGGATTTTTTATTCGCGCTAGAGTAGGACATTTACAGTATTCCTTTATCTAGCAAATATAGTGTAAATTAAGTAAGGCTTAGGCGTTTGGCTTGTAGCGCCTAAAGAACTTCTTGTCGTCAAACTTACTCACCTTCTTTTTCACCTTTACTTTCTGTGCGGCCAAGAGAGCCAGACCCGAACTAATGGTCAAGTCAAACTTGGTTCTCTTGTCAATGCGATACCCAATCCAATCCTCTAGGGTTCTGTTGAAATACATATTCCCAATACTACCGTCTTCCTTCTCTCCGACATGATCGAAGATGTATTGCTCAATGGCTTGAGCGTGAGCGTGGATGACATCCTGAGAGTTAGATGGGATACCCTTGGTTCTGACATTGCTGCTGCTGCCTGGAGGCTTCAGGTGGTCTGGCCTATTCATTACGTAGCATCGTAACCCCTTGACTCAAAGTATCTTACGATACCGTACTTGTTGTTTTCAATTAAGAGTGGGTACCCGTAAAAGAACGCGGCCATCAACACATCCTCATAGAAGATCTTGGCCAGGTCTGGGCGGGACGCATACTCCACCACAAACATGTTGGATGGGTGGGTCTCGGTCATACTGAACTTGTTGTACAAGTGCAATGCACCCTTAGAGCCACGGCCATCAACCGTGGCGTCAAGGTCATACGAGTCAACGCCACCACAGCCCAAGTGATCGTGAGGAGGAACCTTCTTCCCACCTTCTTCTCTCACCTTGTTTCGCATCTCTGTAGGCGGCATCCACGATACACGGAACCTCCCATTGGGGTCAGGAGTAAACGCCACCTCCTTGTCCATCTCCTTCCACAAGAAGTTGCCCCGTATTACTGGATTGGGATACAGGTCTTCATTGCTGTCTACCTGCTGGTAGATCTTGCCGATGTTAAAGATGCTCCCCTCGACACTATCTCTAAACGCCTCCTCTTCGGTGAAGGGAAACTGACGAACCACCTCGTTCAACTCGGATGCGTCAGACTTCAGAGAGTCACGTTCGTTCTTCAGGTAGGTCTTAGCCCCCTGCATAATGTCTTCTCCGTCAATACCAGGCACAGCCTCTTCAGGATCTGACACAACTGGATTGCCGTACTTGTCGAAGAATCCCTCTAGCGCATTGTACGCTGGGATGAACATGCGATACAGACCACTCTTGGTCCTGCCGTTTGCGTTACGCTCGTTGGGATTGCTGTCTTCCCACAGGGCTTTGTACTCTTTGCCGCCCTTGTCCATGGGGTTCACAGTAGAACCACCAAAGCCTTTCCCACAATCTTCCTACCCACAATAAGGCACGTGCGCTCAATACGCCAAGCCTCCCTAATATCGACAGGCTTCTCCCACTTGCCCGCCTCATCAAGGTAGAGCATGTGGAGCTTCTCACCATCGTATGCGTTATTCGTGGTGTTCTTCCAGTTTATGATCGTATTAAGAGCATCCCCCTTCTGCGAAGTCTTATTCTTCTTCGTGATTCTCTTACTCGGCTCGCGAAAAGCCAGCTCCATGCGCGGATTGGTCGTTCCATCTTGAATGGGTTTAAAGAAGAAGGGATACGACTTAAAAATCGAAACAACCTTCTTCATGAATATATTCTCCTGGGAGTCCTTACCCGTCTTGGACTGTATCCCTAGGAGCTTGTCTTTGACTTGCGTAGCTTCGTCCACAAGAACAGAACTGCATACATTGGTATAGCCAGAACGACGACACTTAGTATAAAGCTGGCCGATGCAACGGGGGTCAACTTCGCACGCAGCCATGTGGAGAAAGATCTCACGCTGGAAGGCAAGATACGAAGGAAATCCGATATCGATTTTCGACCACTGGAGGAACATGTAGTGCCTGCCCGTAATGTACGTAGGGACGCCATCATTGTAAAACCAAACACCGTTACGCCTGCGCTCAAACTCCCCCTCGATGAAACCAGAAAATTTCCTGCGGAACTCCGAAGGCTTCTCGTACCACTCATCCATACTTCGTATCTTCTGCAACTCTTCGGGCATAGGAATGCGTCGCCACAGTTGCATAGACTTTGGTTGGTCATGGAAGAGTATTTCAGATCGCTTTGGTTTTTTCGGGAGGACAACAAGAAGCCCATGGAGTTCAATACTCTCGCCCACCGAACCGTTAGGGTCGATCTTAATCCCCTGATCTTCATATCCATCTACGTCGATTAAAGGAGACATTGTTTATCGACCCTGAGAAGCGTATGGCTTCTTGTAGCTTTTGGATGCCTTGTTCTTAGACTGCTTAGTCTTGGCATGCACACCCTTGCGGCGCACACGCTTCTTCTTGTAAGTGTTTACTTGTACCTTGGCCATTGTATTTAATTTGTACGCCCGACAGGATTCGAACCTGTGACCGTCTGCTTAGAAGGCAGATGCTCTATCCAACTGAGCTACGAGCGCATGTTGTTAGTCTTCATTCCAGGACTCCTCCAAAACTTGTGGTCTACTTTGTTTCTCTGCCAGACAATTTCTTTCCAATCACTTTGAGAATCTTTCTGCGAATCCTCCTGAGTAGTCTTTGTCTTCTTCGATTTTTCCATTCTCGCTTAGCTCTTTGATCATTTGCTCAAGCTTCTGACGCTCGATAATTAACTCCTTGCAATCCACTGCCGTCTGCTTAACGGCTTGCAGCTCAGCTTTACGGGCTGAGCCTCCAGCCTCTGGATCTACTGGCTTCTTGACTTCCTCGATCATGTTGTTGATGGCAACCGCCATGCTGTCCATGAGGCGAGAAGATGCGTCAAGCGTTGTGAACTTCTTGCGTGACAAAGTTTACGTATAAGGGTGTTTTATCTCCGAGGTAAGCTCCGACTACATTGTAGTCTAAGAACTCTACCGCGTCTTCATAATCGGTGCCTTCATTCATAAGAATCTCTACCATCTTGTTGATGTCGTATACGGCGACCACATTGGCTCCGTAGGTACAGCCAACAAGGGCGTCATCAAAACCGTCTGCCGTGAGGCACTCCTCTTCTTCGAGAATCTCCATCAGGTGCTCCTTGTCAATCATTCCTCCACGTATAAGAAGTCCTGAGCACGAGTTCTGTAGTACTCCTTGCCGTCGATCTTAATGCGGTAGTCCATGTTCTTGGGGAAGCCCACTACATCTCCAACCTTGACGCCAAGCTCTTCAATCCATGGGGCCGTGAACGCAACACGCCCAGTCTTTACTGGCTTCTCCTTGAGCTCTACCAGTTCTATGATCTTGCTTTCTTCCTTGACTTCTTCTTCAACTGGCTCAAGCAATCCCCAACCACCAAGCGGTACGATATCACCATCTGCATTCTTGTAGGCGATGGCCTGTGATTCGGTTGCTGTCTCTGGGTGGTAGTGAACCAGGTAGTGGTCGTCGCCCTCGGTCAGGGTCTGACCTCCGTTGATTACCACGAGGTGATGAAAATACAGAGTGTCTCCAGGCTGTGCTCCGCTGTCGTACTTGGCTGGAACTGAGACGATTGGGCCTTCTGTTACCCTGTGCTGGAACTCGTTGTACTTCGTGTCAACGTACAGCTCGACACCGTTGTCCAGAGTCATTGTGTCGTTGAGCCTTTTCTTTAGCTCGACGACAAACTTCTTGAGTGATCGCATATTAAAAGTTTAAATCAAATTCCAGAATACAGGGCATCTCGTCAATGGCTTTCCAAAGGAGTGTCCTTCATCTGTTTCAATGTACACAAGGTACCGCTTCTTGTTGTACTTCACAAGAGCTTTTTCATCTTCTAATATCGCACACACCTTTCCACCCCCCGCTCTCATACCGACGTAATAGGCCATAGCATCCTTAGGATCACGGCCTATGATGATCTTTCTAATCAGACCCTCATCCATAACTGAAATGTTTTTTAATTCAGTTCAAAGATATATCAAGACCGTCTAACAGGTCTCCGAGGTCTGGCCCCTGTGACTCGTATGCCTCATCCATAATGCCCTTCATGATCTCATACTCCTCGTCGCTGTCGATGTTAAAGCTGTACATGGATCTCATGTTTACGTTTCCATGCGAATCTCCTGAGTCAGCAATGTCTGTAAGGTCCGACTCGTCTAACACGCCAATAAACATAGCCGCCATGACCCTATGCGACATGTTGTTTTTTTCTACAAGGCTTTCGATCTCCTTGATAAGATGGTAGACCTCCGCAATGAATCTCATGTCTTTCTCTTCCATGGCTATATCTTTGTTCTAAGATACAAATTTAATTATGCCCAAATCCAAGGTCCGTAAGACCAGGTTGTTCAGGGAATTTTCACGTATGGACAGCAGATACGTGAATAGGAACTACCTCAAATACTACAGGTCTGTCAAGCTAGAGTTCTGTGACAGCAAAGATATTTCAAGCAGCCACTTAGACTTTCTTGTGTGGGCCTACGACCTGGAGTTCTTTACCAAGGACTTTGCGTCAGAGGACTACGAGATGAACAAGAAGAAGCTGGGTGAAAGAGTCATCTATCCCTGATGAACATGGGTTTATCTACAAGCACTTCGACAGGCTGACCCCAAGTCAGACTGCGGAGGATCATTTGTTCCGTGACGAGACCAAGATGAACTACCGAGTCAGATATGCTATAACGCAAAAAGCCCGCTTGTTAGTGCAGGCTTTTTACAGAGAGATAGAAGCTTAATTAGGTCAGGCTGTCGACAAAATCAATAGCCCCTTTTAGGTTTTCAAAGCTACCTCCATTGCGAGTTACTCTCGTCTGGAAGGTGTTGATTAGATTTCTTTCAAAGGATCTCGCGGGAGTCAGCACTTTGATTTCATCTAAAGCAGATGAGGGGCTTTCCATCATGCCACCCATGGCAGATACCCTTTTTTGAAATGCCCTCAAGATATCTTCGTTTGGAGTGTCCTTGGTGAGGACATCCAAGCGAGACATGATGCACTTGTTGCTTTCAATGCTTCCTCCTGAAGCAAGAACTCTCTTGCCAAACTCAGACCTAATAGACTCTATGATAGAGACAACCAGGTGGCCCGACGATGACGATAGACCTAAGCCAAGCATTACACAGTCGGGTTGTGGTCTTCGGCGTCTTCGTCGCCTGAAGGCTCTGGATACAAGTCTGGGCGCTGAACTTTAGCCTCGGCCAAATACTCTGCGTTGGCAGAAGAAGATCCGAAGGAGTGGACTCCAATGCCTGCAGTCCAAATCATTTGATTGTTCCATCCTTCGTCGGGCTCTCCATACCACATCACATCAACGTGGTAGTTGCTTGACAGGACGGCTTCCTCAGTGACCTCTCCAGCGTCATCGTAAACGGCTGGCGTAGTCACGATGTGGCCCAAGCACACGACGGCATGGTCATGGGTTGCTCTACCTCATCGTCGACACCGAGGGCATTGATCTTGGCTGTAGCAGCAGACTTGCTGCCAAACTCATACTTGCGAAATTTTCTCATTTCTCTTAAAGGGTTGTAAGCTCGTTAAGCTCTGATTCACTTAGTTGTTTGGGGAAGAGCATAATTGCCCTTGTGTTGACAGTAGTAGTTGTATTGTTAGGACGATTGAATCTTTCTAATCTTTCTGCAATATCGGGATGAATCGACGTTGTAAAAGAAGTCCCGTTCAAAGACATGATGCTACGTCTCTGTTCCAAGCGAAGGCTGCTTTTCTTCTACCTCCAGATGGAAGGCCATTAAACTGCTTCAAAATACTTTGACCGTTGTCTGCGTTTTTATGAATGAACTGAAAGCCTGTCAAGCTGTTTGCATATAGGCGAAGAGCATAGATAACGCCCGATCCTCCATTCCTGAGATCAAACTGCACGGCGCTTGTTGACCACTCATCGAAGTCTACAAACACTGTTCCCTGCGTATCTGTGATCATGCCTTTGCCTGGCAGGTCATTGATAAAAAATTGATCGTGCAATCTAGTTGAGGCAGCTCCGTAGGTTGGGATGTATGATGTTGCATGTCTGGCGTCAGGGTGACCCGTGGCAGTGCATGTCTCAAGCTGCCAACCCCACGTTTCGATGGACGTGGTGTGGTTGACGTTTTGTCTATCAACATCAATCTCAAAATTGCCCGCCGTGCCATCTGACTCAAAAGTAAATCCAATTCTCCACCATCCATTTCCATAGCTTTCGACAAACTTATTTTCTCTTGTGCCGCTACCGCCGTGGCTGTCGCTGACAGAAACGTCTGCCCCTGCAGACCCCGAGGCCCAAGCAAAACCTTGGCGGAACAGAGTTGCACCATTAACCCTGCACGCAAGAGTCGTTGTGCCTGTGCAGCTTACGTTCTTTACAAAGGCAGAGATGGTGTATTTATCTCCACTGACAAGGGTAATAGAAGAATCGTTCATCACCCTGATCCTGTCATTTGCGTTTGTGCCGCTTTTCTGAACAGCCAAAGACCCTCTCCTTCCGTCTGGAGACAAGCCATAGTTAAAGTTGGTGCCAACATTGCTGCTCCCCATCACGTATATTTCAGATACAGCCACCAAGTTTCTTCTTTGTGACTCAAGCAAAATCCTTGGCTTCGTCGTAGCGTGGTAGTCATACCTAGCTGATTAGTCAAAACCTCTCCAGCAGCCCTAGAGTCATCGTCAACAAATGTTTTGATGTAGGGGGTGGGGACCACGCCCCTTTCTACCTGAGGCTCAGACAAAGTAATCGTTGCAGTAGCAGATATGTCTGATGACGTTCCGATGCCAAACCTGTAATAAGATCCTGCGGTAAAGTGAGCTGATGCAGCATACCTCGAACCAGAAGCCACTGCTTCTGTTGCTGCTGATTTTTACCCCGTCTTTAAAATAAGCGATATTTGTTTTTGTGCCACCATCTGCAATCGCAGAAATTACTTGATTGACCGTTGGCGCAGTACCAGTTACTGCATTGACACGAACTGACATAGTGTACACACCAGGAGTGGTGATGTCCTTTGAAACCAGGTAGACCCTATCCGAAGATCCAGAGGCGTCTGTAACTGAGAAGGTAATGCGATCAGGGTTTGACGATACAGGTGCGAACGTCGTGCCACCCTGCACAGAAGATGCAACCCACGATGTCCCGCTGGGCCTGGTGTCTGTTCCAGCACCATCCCAGACGCTGTTACCAATAAGATTCTCGCGGCCACGCTTGATGAATTTATCATGGCCTACCCTTGTTGCATTCAGGTGAGATGATCTCACAACAGTAAAGTCAACGGCCTCTTGCTCGACCTCCTTGACAGAGACGTTGTCGACCTCAATGTCAAAGTCTACATTTAGACTTCTTCTACCCAAGACCAGATGAGGTGATCCTGAAATCCCAGTGAAATAAAAACTGTGCTTACCGCTCTTTGAGATCAGACCGATGTTGCCGTCGTACCCGTTGCTCTGAACCTTCAGTTCCCCTTTTCTGATCTCTGCCTCTAAAGAGACCTTGTAAACCTTGTCAACTTCAAAGACATCGTTTTGTTGCAGATTTGTAAACTGCGATCCGTCACCAACAAGTCTCCCCTTGCCTCCAGAGATCGTAGCCTCTTGACCTGCATGAGTGTTCTTGATCCAAACTGAATCAGAGTCAAAGCCACCATTCTCGATGTAATCATCAACCTTCAGCTTTTCAACTGGCTTGAGGGTTGGAGCTACACCACTAGAAGATGCGGCTGCTTCAGCCAAGAAGATCATTGATGCGTCGTCGTATAAACTCATTGTTGTTGTTCTTAGGTAAGGCTTGTAAGGTTCTTGCACTCCTCATCTGTAAGGACGGTGGGGAATACAACAAGGTTGTAGATCTTGTGGCCGAGGTCTCCTGCCTCATGAGCCAAGTCAAATCTTTCATAGCTGCCAACAGTGGAGGACTCCCATTGAGCGAAGTCGTAGCTAACGCCTCTAGTTGTTCCAGCGTCGTACTGCACTCCATTTACAAAAAGAGTAACGATGTTGTTGTTGAGCCTTGCGATGGCTTTAAAGGTGTCTCCGTAATTTAAATCTGGACCAGTGAGAGCTGTTTCTCCAGGACTATCGTGGTCAGCTCTCAGCTGAAGCTTCGGCCTCCAGCCTCTACCGCCACCGCTCAATGTAATCGCGTTGACTGAATAAAAAAGGATCCTTGGATCTTCATTTTTGTCCTCATCAAATATGTGCCACCAGCGCGTGTTGCCAACTTGTCTAAGGTTATTGGCTCAAGAAAAATTGTAGCTTGCTTCCCATCGAACATAGTGGTGTTGCCAGTGACTCCAAGTCCACTTGATGAAACTGCAGTGTCTCTTCCAAACCTGTAGCGGTCATCAGGGACGTCATCTTTTTTCTATGACAGTGCCTGTACCAGCGTAGTTGGGGATATAAGAAGAGGCATAGCCATAGTCACCTCCTGTGTGATTCTGCTTCTCAAGTTGAGCCCCCCAAAACAAAACACTGCCACCTGGATCCCCATCACTAAGCACTTGTTTGCCCTGAGAAATATAAACTGCATAAGAAGTGCTGTCAGATGCTGTAGTAAACACAACTTCAATCCTATTCCACGCTGTAGTACTTACTTCTGGGAGGTAGTTGTAATCTCCAGAGATAAGAACTGTTGATTGGTTAGATCATACACGTTAGCCCTAAGAGAAGTAGCATCAATGTTTTTTGCGTAAAAACTGAATACGTATTTGCTGTCTGTATCCAGCGAGTTTGCCACAAGCCTCAAGTGCCTGTATCCATTATTAGCTGTGTACTTTGTGGCATTATTACTACCGTCAGGGCTAATTGCAAAGTTAGGAGTCAAAGTAGAAGTGCCATCCCCATTGTTGCCCCAAGCCTTAAACCACTCAGTAGATTTAAGCTCATTAGTTACCTCCCTCTCAAGGAGAAGGCCTGGGCAGCCTCCTCCACTGTAATCAAATCGAGGCTCGTCTTCAAGGACTCCCCCCTTGCAGGTTTCTGCATAAGAGCGGACGTATTGAGTTGCACCCGACCCCTTCTCAAACTGAGGGTGCATAATGTACACTTTACCTGGGCTCTGGTGAGTGTTTTGATCAACAGAGTAAGGCTCTCGTGGTTGGAACCTAACTCTATCTCCAGCAATGGCGGAGATGTTTGTTACAGAGCACCTGTACCATCCGTCATCCCCAATCTTTTCTTTGTAGTACCTGGCGTGAGTGAGGGCGTTTGAGTCGCTGCTACTCGCATCCCCTCCCTGAGAAGGTCCGCTAAGATTGAAAGTGAAATGTGCGTGAGCTGTTTGGGTCCAAGGGTCTTCGTTGTTTACATTTCTATTCCAGATGCCAATGAGGAGCTCAGACGATCCATCAGCAGACTTGGCATAGACGGAATAGGTCCAGACCTCTGTAGCTGTAGTAGTTACGGCATTGTTAGATAAATCAGCCATGACGTAATTGTTGTTGCCTGATGCTTTATCCAGAGTAAAGACACCTTCTTTTGATCCGTTATACCCAACAACCTCCCCTTCGGAAGAGGGTTAACGTAAGTGGGTGACCCAGGAACACTCCAATAAGTTGAGTTGTTTAGATCCTCCGTTGCCTTCAACAAGTTGTGCGTGTGCTTTTCGATAAGCCATCAGGACCAACTCTTGTGCTGACTCATCAGCACCTCT
>FUIF01013493.1_pt1 | contig 10956 bp, 15 predicted proteins | sample 1003461 | NCBI WGS metagenome assembly FUIF01 (sample SAMEA80401918, study PRJEB19352) | marine metagenome
GGGTATTTGGAACCGCACGATATAACTAGGCAATAGTGTGCAAACTTTGTTCGCGAAGGCACTAATATGTGCGAAGTTAGCTCCGGTTAGCAAAGCCGAGCATTTTACCGCTAACTATTAGCCAATGCAGCTGATCACACGAGTAGAAGGAGCCAAGGTTCTAGGAGTTACAAAAGAGGCGGTGTACCAAGCGATCAAAAGAGGTCGCATCAGTACGCATCCAGGCAAAAAAGGCATTCCGATGTTGGATGCAGACACGTTGATCAAAGACTGGAATAAGAACACGATGCGACCTGTCGCCGTGAAAGTCCCTGACAAACCACCAGAGCAAAGACAGCCTGAACCGCGAATAAGTCGAACGCAGGAATACATCCCTGACTACGACGAGAGCAGAGCCAGGACTGAGTATTTGAAAGCTGAATTGCTTGAGCTTGACCGTCAGGCAAAAGCAGGCAAGCTTGTGCCAACTGAGGAGGTGGAGGCTAAATGGCTGGAGATAATTACGTTGGCTAGAGGCAAGATGCTGGGCATCCCCACCAAAGCGAAGCAACGCATTCCAGACTTAGATGCTGCTGCGATGGCAGCACTAGAAGATATTGTGCGAGAGACGCTTGAAGACTTGTCTGGGGAGGAAGAGGAATGAGTAATGTCCACCTGCTAGAGAAAAAAGCGCTTCTAGCTTTTAAGCCACCTAAGAAGTTGAGCTTGAGTGAATGGGCAGATGAGCATGCGTTCTTGAGTGCTGAATCAAGTGCTGAGGGTGGACGCTGGAGAACGCTGCCATATCAGAAAGGAATGATGGATGCGATCACTGATCCAAAGATTGAGCAAGTGACAGTGATGAAGTCTGCTCGGGTTGGCTATTCCAAGATTTTGAACCATGTAATTGGGTATCACATTCATCAGGATCCAGCGCCGATCATGCTGGTGCAGCCAACGATTGAGGATGCGCAGGGTTATTCAAAAGAAGAGATTGCGCCAATGCTGCGTGACACACCAGTTCTGAAGGGTTTGGTAAGTGAGGCAAAGGCAAAGGATGGTGCGAATACGATTTTGCAAAAGCAGTTTCCAGGTGGAACGCTGAGTCTTGTTGGAGCAAATTCACCGCGTGGCTTTAGGCGTGTCAGCAGGAGGATTGTGCTTTTTGATGAGGTTGATGGTTATCCGCCATCTGCTGGTTCTGAAGGCGATCAGATCAAGCTGGGCATTAGACGTACTGAGTACTACTGGAACAGGAAGATCGTTTCTGGTTCTACACCGACTGTGAAGGACTTCAGTCGTATCGAAAGGATGTATCAGCAGTCAGATCAGCGTCGTTATTTCGTGCCATGTCCAAAGTGCGGACATATGCAGTATTTGCGTTGGGCGCAGATCAAGTGGTTTGACGGAGATCCATCAACAGCTTGTTATGAATGTGAAAAATGTAAGGAGCAGATAGCGCATTCAAAGAAGAGGTGGATGGTTGAAAGGGGTGAATGGCGTGCAACCAGTGAATTCAATGGCAAGCATGCAGGGTTTCATATCTGGGCGGCTTACAGCTATAGCCCAAATGCTGCATGGTCAAACCTTGTAGAGGAGTTTTTAGAGGCGAAGCACGACGCAGAACAGCTCAAAACATGGGTCAACACAATTGTTGGAGAGGTATGGGAAGACGAGTACGCAAGCAAGATGAGTGGCGAATCCTTAATGCAACGTGCGGCTGAAGAGACGTATAAGCATCAAATCCCACCAGCTGAAGTCTTGTTGCTGACTTGTGGCTGTGACTGTCAAGACGACAGACTGAGTTTGTCTGTATGGGGATGGGCAAGAGATGAAGAGGCTTATTTGGTTGATCGAGTGGTTCTTCATGGATCACCGTCCCGCCCGGAAGTATGGAAGCAGTTAGATGAAGTGCTGCAAAATCCGTATGAGACAGAGGATGGTCGTAATTTAAATATTGAGGTTTGCTGTGTTGACTCTGGTGGTCACCACACGCAAGAGGTGTATGGCTATGCGCGAGAGCGTGCAGCAATGGGAGTGATTGCGATCAAAGGTATGGGTCAAAAAGGCAAGCCACCACTAGGCAAGCCAAGCAAGGTGGACATTAACTTCAAGGGCAGGGCGATGAAAAATGGCGCTCAACTGTTCCCTGTTGGCGTTGATGGTGTCAAGTCGTTGTTGTTTGGGCGTCTAAAGCACAATGATCCTGGTCCTGGATATCTACATTTCTATCCAACAGCTGGTCCTGACTACTTTCAAGAGCTAACAGCTGAACGTCAGGTGTTGCGTTACCGGAATGGATTCCCTGAACGAGTGTGGGTGAAGAAGAGTCAGAGTCCAAACGAGGCTTTGGATGAGATGGTCTATGCATATGGTGCATTGCACCGGCTGTACCAGAAGTATGACCGGAGAAGCATTTGGGATCAATTTGAGCGGCGTAATGAGCCTAATAAGCCGTCTCAGCTAGGATCAAAGCAACAAAAACGGCCTAAACGCCGTAATTTCGTCCAAAGCTGGTAGCCCCTGTGAACATACCAAGCGAGATTCGGGCTGGTGACACTGTCAAGTGGAGAGATGACTCCACGACAGATGTTTTCGGCAACGAGCTAAGGAGTGACGAATGGACACTCAAGTATTACTTGAGGTTTAACAGAGGGAACGAGGCGCATACATCAACCGGCAGTGCTTTCGGTACTGGCTGGGAGTTCACGATTTCAGCTAGTGATAGCGCTGATTTTGACTCTGGAACTTGGTATTGGCAGGCAGTCGCCACCAAAGCAGCTGAGACTCTGACGTTGGGCTACGGCAGCCTGACTGTTGAGGACAATCTTGCTTATACAAGTGGTCCTGGTGCTTATGACGGCAGAAGCCAGGTAAAGCAAGATCTTGAGGCGATACAAGCTGCGATTCGTGCTCTTGTAGCAGGAGGTGCGGTTCAGGAATACAAGATTGGTAATCGCAACCTGAAGCGATACGATTTGGCTGATTTAATTCAGCTTGAAGCCAGATATAAAGCAGAAGTAAAGCGTGAGGAACAAGCCGAAATGATGGCTAATGGCCTTGGTAATCCCCGCAACATGTTCGTGAGGTTCAACTGATCATGGGTATTCGCACAAACGTCATGAATTTCCTGGGCTTTGGCAAGTCCAACCCACGTTCACTTAGGCGTGGATACAACGGCGCAATGGTGTCGCGGCTTACGTCTGACTGGATGTCAACGCAAGCTAGTGCTGATGCTGAGATCAAGGGTAATTTGCGTCGTTTGCGGGATCGTTCCCGTGAAATGGTGCGGAATAATCCGTATGCAAGGCAAGCAAAGCGGACAACTCAAATCAATGTGATTGGCACTGGTATTAAGCTGCAATCACAGGTGCTTCAACTGCGAGGCAGTAAGCGAGACAACAGGATAAATAGTGATATTGAAGCTAAATGGTCCTACTGGACACGTCCTAACGCTTGTGACTGCTCTGGTCGTTATAGCTTCCACGATTTTGAGTGGCTAGCAACTGGCGCGATGTGCGAGTCAGGCGAAGCAATGTTCAGAATTATTCGTAGGCCATTTGGAGAATCAAAGGTCCCACTAGGTCTGCAGATGCTGGAAAGCGATCTGTTGGATGAGTCGTACCAAGGGGAGACAAGAGCAAAGGCAAATGAGTGGCGTAATGGAGTCGAAGTTGATGAATGGGGTCGCCCTGTTCGTTATGCAGTTTTAACTCGTCATCCTGGGGACAGTTTCTTCCAGGGGAGCAATAGCCCTAATAGAAAGCATGTACTGCTTCCAGCAGAAGATGTAATTCATCTGTTTATGCCAGAGCGCCCTGGTCAAAACAGAGGTGTGCCTTGGTTCCATAGTGTTATGGCTGATGCCCACCAACTGCAGGGTTACGAGGAAGCTGCAGTCATTCGTGCTCGTGCAGGAGCGAGCATCATGGGATTTATCACGAACAATGAGGGTGAACTTATCGCTGATGACGTTGAGAACAACCAGCGCATTAGTGAATTTGAGCCTGGTACTTTTAAGTACCTTTCACCCGGAGAATCTGTATCAGTCCCCGATATTGACTCGCCAGATCAACAATTCGAGATGTTCGTCAAAAACAAGGTGCGACGATTTGCATCTGGTTTTGGATGTTCATATGAAACCTTGAGTCGTGATTTCAGCGACACTAACTACAGCAGCTCAAGGCTTTCTCTTCTTGAGGACCGTGAGCATTGGAGGGTAGTCCAGAAGTATTTGATTGATAATTTCCACATGCGGGTCTATCGCGAGTGGCTCAATCTTGCAGTGCTCAGTGGCTACTGCGATTTCCCTGATTATGAGTTGCGGCCTGAGCGTTACCTTTCTCCTCGTTGGATGCCGCGAGGTTGGAGCTGGGTTGATCCATTGAAGGAAGTGAAGGCTTACAGGGAAGCGGAACAAGCTGGTTACATGACTAAGTCGCAGGTAATTGCGTACTCGGGTGGCGATTATGACGACAACATCTTTGAACTTGCTCGTGAACAGCAATTGGCAGCTGAAGCTGGAGTCAAGCTAGACAAGGATCTCGATCTGACTGACGAGGATGTCCAGCTGTCCTTGCTTGAATCAGAGGAACCAGAACCCACTCGCAAGCGGAGCAATGGCAAACGTAAACGGAGTTGAGATTGACCTCATGCCAAACGAGGGCATGAGGACTGAGGCTCAGCGATACAGAGACTGGAAATCTGATGGAGAAGGAGGGGGCACTGATGTTGCTCGCACCAGAGCCAGTCAGATTTTGAGTGGCAATGAGCTAAGTGCGGATACGGTAGTGACCATGTCTGCTTGGTTCGCGAGACACAAAGTAGACAAGCAGGGCAAGGGTTTTAGCCCTGGTGAAGATGGTTATCCAAGCAATGGAAGGGTTGCATGGGCTGCATGGGGTGGTGATGCAGGAAAGTCTTGGTCAGACGCTCGTTCAAAGCGAGTCAAGAAAGCACGAGAAGGTAGACAACTTATTAGCAATAATGGGGAAGAACTCTTGGACCCTATGGAGCAAGAACAAGAAAGGGCGGCACCTGACGCTCTAAAAGTAGGAGACTATGTCTCTTGGAACTCATCAGGTGGTCGCGCTAGGGGGTTGATTGAGGAAATTGAACGCGATGGCAGCATCGATGTTCCAGATTCGTCTTTCACCGTCAATGGCACAGCAGATGATCCTGCTGCTTTGATTTGCGTTTATCGCAATGGTGAAAAGACCGACACTCGTGTTGGTCATCGATTTAGCACGTTGACCAAGATCGCTCCAATTCGGGAGGAAGAGCCTGAAACGAAGCGTTCTGTTGTTGGCGAGCGGATGCAGCGCACTGAAGCGACTGAGATTCGCACGATTGACGAGCGAACCTTTGAGTTTCCTTTCAGCTCTGAATACCCCGTTTCACGGTATTTCGGATCTGAAGTGCTGAGCCACGAGAGCAAGGCACCAAACTTCATGCGTCTGAATGATGGCGCTCCTTTCTTGTTCAACCACAATCCAGACAAAGTTCTGGGTGTCGTAGAGCGTGCATACTTGGACGAGGACAAAAAGCGGGCTTATGCCAAAATTCGCTTTTCTCGCTCTGATTTTGCCAAACAGTATCTAGATGACGTTAAAGCGGCATCTTGCGCGGTATTTCGTTTGGTTATTCGATCGACGAAGTAGAGCAAAGAGAGGAGGGAGTTCTTGCTACTAGTTGGACTCCACATGAATTGAGCTTGGTTTCAATTCCAGCTGATCCCACAATTGGGATTGGACGTTCACTTCTTTCTAAGGAGCCGACTATGCCTGAATCTTCTCAACCTGAAGACACTATTATTGCAAGCGAAGCTCCTGTTGAAGAACAGGAAACTCGCTCAGCGGTCACGACCGCATCTACACCCACTCCTGTTATGGAAGATCAAGCTCCAAACTTGGAGGTGATTCGGTCGGAGGCTAAGAAAGCCGAAAAAGACCGCGTTGCTTCTATCAACGCCCTGGGTGCTCAGCACCGTATGGCAGATCTGGCACAAGAGCTTATTGATGGAGACAATTCCATTGATGAAGCTCGTGCTGCAATTCTCGAAAAACTCGGAACTCGCCAAGTGGAACAGCCTATTCGTTCTGCCGATGTCACTTCTAATGACGTTGGCCTTTCTCAGAAAGAAGTCAAGCGCTTCAGTTTTGTTCGCGCTCTGAACTATCTGTCATCTCCTGGCGATGCATCTGCACGTCGCGATGCTGAGTTTGAGATCGAAGTTGGTCAAGCTGCTGCTAAGCAGTACGACCGCTCTTCAAATGGCATTGTTGTTCCTAACGAGGTGCTGCGCCGCGACTTGAACGTTGGCACTGCAACAGCTGGCGGCAATCTTGTTGATGACGTGCTGCTCAGCGGCAGCTTCATTGACTTGCTGCGCAACAAGCTTGCATTGGCTGGTGCTGGCATGACCACTCTGAGTGGCATCAACGGCAACATTTCAATTCCTAAGCAATCTGCTGCTGCAACTGCTTACTGGGTAGGCGAGGGTTCTTCCCCTACTGAGTCTCAGCAAACCATTGAGCAGGTGAATCTTTCACCTAAGACTTGTGGTGCTTTCGTGGATTATTCCCGCAAGCTGCTGCTGCAGTCGAGCATTGACATTGAGCAAATGGTCCGCAATGACCTTGCTCAGGTTTTGGCTCTTGAGCTTGACCGTGTTGGTCTGAATGGTTCTGGATCTTCCAACCAGCCTCTTGGCATCATCAACACCACTGGCATTGGCACTCAGTCATTGACCAGCTTCGGTACTTTTGCTGAGTACATCGGCATGGAAACCGATGTTGCTGTAGCAAACGCTGATGCTGGTGCTTTGCGCTACATCGTCAATGCTTCTGCTCGCGGTGCTCTGAAGAGCACTGAGAAAGCTTCGAACACTGCTCAGTTCGTCTACGAAAACGATGAGATCAACGGTTACCCCGTAACCGTCTCCAACCAGCTCGCTAACAACGATGCACTGTTTGGTGACTTCTCTCAGCTGATCATGGCAATGTGGTCTGGCTTGGATCTAACTGTTGATCCTTTCGCAGGCGCAACTGCTGGCACTGTTCGCATCATTGCTCTGCAAGATGTTGACTTCGCTGTTAAGCAGCCTGGCGCCTTCTGCTACGCCACTTGATACTGGTGATTCATTGCATCGTTCTGACTCATGAAGGTTGAAATCTTGAGGCCAGTAATGATTTCCGGGGAGCCTGCTGACGCGGGCTCCATTTTGGAAGTCGAGAACAGTGCTGCTGTGACCCTTATCGGTCTCGGTAAAGCCATTGAGCATCAACAGGAAGCTGTCGCTTGCCCCGCCAAACCTCCGGTAGAGGAAGAGGCACCTTCTTGCCCACCCAAAAAGCCAACTACTCGCAAGAGGACTAAGGAATGAGCATCGGCAACACACGACGGACTTTGACAGTCTTGTCTTTTGCCCCTAATGACGTTGTCACTGCAACTGGCAATGAAACAGGGGTTGACCTTCTGGATTATGAAGGCGACATCACTTTGATCCTTGACGCAGAAGCTGGTGGCTCAGGCATCACCTATGCAGTCAAGGTGCAGGACTCAGCTGACAACAGCACTTTTGCTGATGTGACTGATTCTGCTTTCACTACGACAACTGCTAACACGGCTCTCGTCGAGACTCTCACCGTTAACACCGATGAGATTAAGCGTTATGCCCGTGCTGTAATCACTGTTGCTGGTGGTACAGGCGCAGGAGCTGTAAGCGTCACTGCATTGGGACGCAAGAAGTACAACTGATCCTGACTTTTGCCCCTGGACATCCAGGGGCATTTCATATGGCACTTTCATTCGCTGAAGATCTCGACGCTTTTTTTGATACGCCAGGCTTCACAGTGCCAGTAGTTTTTGGTGCGACGACTGGGGTTGGGTACTTCGAGTCTCCAAACGAGATTATTGCTGACGGTATTGTTCTGACGACTGACTACGCAGTCGTGGTCAAGACTTCTGATTTTCATCAGTGGCGCGAGGCGACACGATGACTGTTGAAGGGGTGAATTACACGGTCAGAGAGCCTATGAGGCTTGACGACGGTAAAATTATGCGTGTGATGCTGATGAAGGATTAAATATGGCGACTAAGCGGGAAAACATTCTTGCAGCGATCAGGACTGCTCTGACTGACACAGTCGGAGTAGGGACAAGAATTTATAGGACTCGTGTTGACGCCGTTGCGAGAGCTGAGTCACCAGCAATTATTGTCCAGCCAATAAGAGACGTTTGCGTTCAGAACACTAGTCTCCCAAAGCTGGATTGGACGATGACAGTACGCATAACAGTAATTGAAAGGGCTGATATCCCTGATCAGGCAGCTGACGACACAGTTGCGTCGTTGCATAGCAAGGTTATGAACGACTTGACGCTAGGGGGCTATGCACAGGATGTTGTGCCTGTAAGGACTGAGTTTGAATTTATTGAAGCGGATAAGGCTCTAGGAATGATTGGTTGTGAGTTTGAGATTCGTTATCGGACGCAGCTTACTGATTTAACTCAATAAAGCACTAACGCTAGGCTAAACCTAACCACCCCTTCGACTTAGCATGATGGACGAACACAGCGGTCAAGGTGGAACCTACCTTCTTGACCCTGAAACAGGCGTACGCACTTTGATTTCGCGGACGCAATCACCACAACCATCAAAGGAAGCATCCGATGGCACTGCTACTCCGCAAACGCCTGATTCTGATAGAGACGGAGTCAACGTACGGGACCGATCCAACTCCAACAGGAGCCGACGCAGTTCTAGTGAGGGATCTGAGCATCACTCCTCAGAGCAGTGATGTTGTCAGTCGAGACTTGATTCGCCCTTACTTGGGTGCATCTCCTCAACTGCTTGCAAACACTCGTGTGGAATGCACTTTCAGTGTTGAGTTGGCTGGCTCTGGGGCAGCTGGCACTGCACCTCAGTACGGCAAGGCTCTGAAGGCATGTGGTCTTGCTGAGACTATTGCTGCTGGCACTAGTGTCACCTACGACCCTGTCAGTTCTTCCTTTGAGTCAGTCACCATCCATTACTTGATTGATGGTGTACGCCACAAGATGACTGGCTGCAGAGGTACTGTGGCAATCACGGCTTCTGTAGGGGAAATCCCAACGTTGGATTTTTCTTTCACTGGCATCTACAACGCTCCAGATGACAGCGCGTTGTTAACGCCAACTTACGCGAATCAGGCTGATCCGTTGCTGTTCAAGAATGGCAACACCAGTAGCTTCCAACTGCTCTCTTACTCAGGAAACCTTCAAAACTTCTCGTTTGAGCTAGGCAACGAGATCGTTTATCGGGAGTTGATTGGTGCTGGGAAGGAAGTCCTGATTACCAATCGAGAGGCTACCGGTTCAGTCTCTATTGAGGCAGTGCTGATGGCAACTAAAGATTATTTCGCGTCGGCTGCAGACGATGACGCTGCGTTGGGGAATTTGCAATTCACTCATGGCAGTACTGCAGGCAACATTGTTCAGTTCACCTCTAGCAAGGTAGATCTGGGTGATGTGTCTTATGGCGATTCTGATGGCATTGCGATGCTTGAGATCCCTTACACCTGCGTACCAGACTCAGCTGCTAACACTGAATTTGATTTAATTTTTACTTAGATCGAATCAGAGTGCAAATACGGGAGCCTTTGCGGGCTCCTTTTTTTTGTGTATGCTGAGCAAGCTTATGTTGCTATGTAATGGCTTTTGTCCGCAAGAAAGTAAAAACTTTCAAATTGGCCTGTCGAAGTCAAAGAACCCAGTGATAGCAAGCCAGGTGAGTTTGAAGCCTCAGAGTTTACTGCAGTATTCAAGCGAGCAAAGATGTCTGAACTTAAACAGCTCGATAACGAAGAGGGAGTTGAATTGCTCAAGAGGGTAATGGTCGGTTGGGAAGGTGTCACAGACGAAGCAGGTAAAGACATAAAATTTAGTGCATCCGAGCTTGAGGATTTTGCTGACAATATTGACTGGTTAAAGTCAGTTATTTCTGCTTACACAAAAACCTACGCAGAGGCTGAATCGGGAAACTAAAAGAGGCGGCTATCTATTGGGCGTCAGGGGGGAAAGTCGTTGAGGACAAAACCTATGACGATGCTGCCGCCTTTGGGCTAAGCCTGCCTAATCGCACAAAAAAGAAGAAGGAAAACTTCGAGGTTTGGGAGGAGAACTGGGAGACAGTCATGATGTTTTTGCGTATGCAGACACAGTGGACAGCCAGCATGGCTGGATACGTTGGATTGAAATATGAGGTCTTGCTGGTTTCCGGGGGGCTTTTCGACCTTTATGATGTGGAGAACCGCCGTGAGGTGCTGGAGGGTCTTCAAATCATGGAGTCTGCAGCGCTAAGCGAATTGCACAAGAAGGAAAATGGCTAAAACTGTTGGCGAACTTCTTGTTGCCCTTGAAGTTGAAGGCATTGAGGGCATTAAGCAATTAAAAAGCTCTTTGCGTTCGCTTTCGAACGTTAGCAATGCTACTGACAAAAACTTAGAAGGTCTTAGATCAGAAATTATAAAATTTGCAAAAGCAGGAGCACAAAGCCGACAATCTATTCAAGGGCAGCTTGATGCATTTAAAGGGTTAAGGCAGCAAGCAGTAATTGGCAGCACTGTTTATAAAAAACTTGGCAAAGATATTGATGGTTTAACAAAATCACTCGACAAGCTAAATCGCAAAGAACAAGAAACCGGGAAAAATAGGACGGCTAAGCAAATCTTCAATACAGCGGGTGTTGCGGTTGTTCCTGAAAAATTTAACAGGCAAATTGCAGCTGGCAATGAACTGCTTCAAAAATTGGCGTTACATCATCAGAGTACGGTAGGCAGCTGGCAAATATAACTGTAAGAACTCAAGAATTTAGCAGAGCGCAGGAGAGGCAGCAGGTTGTAGCTCAAAATTTGGTCGCAACTAACAGGGCTCAGACCACAGGGTTTCTTCAGTCAAGCAAAGTAAATATTGACAATATTCATACTACTGCTTCTCTTAA
>FUIF01011784.1_pt1 | contig 10955 bp, 16 predicted proteins | sample 1003461 | NCBI WGS metagenome assembly FUIF01 (sample SAMEA80401918, study PRJEB19352) | marine metagenome
CGCACAGACAATGCTTGGAGAAGCATACAATGAACTCAACATGATGAAGGGCAATGCAAGTGATGATAGAGGCATTGGATTCATTCGTGATGAAGTAAAGCGTTTCGCTCGTATCAAAGGATACGGCACACAACGCAAGGTAATCCTATTCGATGAGGCTGACGGGCTTACTCCGTCTGCTCAAGATGCACTGAGAGGCATCATGGAAGAGTATGCTGACAAGGTACTCTTCATCCTTACCGCTAACTACGGTGACAAGATTAGACCTGCTATTAAGAGCAGGTGTACAACATATACATTCAATCGTGTAAGTCCTGCCGAGGGTGCTAAACACCTTCACAGGCTGGTGGAGTCATGCGGTGCGCCTATCGACTGGCAACCGTACTACGGCGATGTTGTAGAGTGGCATGACGGTGATTTGAGGGCGGCGGTCAACTCCCTAGAGCGCATCCCAAAGAATGCCGATGCCATAAAACAATTTACGGCTAAAGTAAATGATGATGACGACTGGTGGGATTTCACGGTTGAACACAAGTACAATGAATTGAGAAAGACATTACTCACAATGCTTCACGATTGCAGTGGTATACAGGAATTCATGAATAGATTCCAACGCTCGATTAGAAAGCATTTCGACAACTCTCCCGATACGACCTTTGCTATCATGGTGGTATGGGGAGACATGATGGGAAGAATCTATGAGTGGGGCGGTTCAGCCGAGGCATTCGTAGAAGTATTGGTAGCGAAACTAAAGAAAGAAATGGAGAAGATAGAATGAATAAAGAATTTGAGGAAATGATAAAGAAAGCAATAGACGCAGAATTGGAAAAGACACCCGATGACATGACACTTCATGTTGACATGGTTATGGAAAAAGAAGGTCTTAGGCTTAAATTTACAAGAACAAAAAAGGAGGAATAAAGATGACAGAACAATGGGATATAGAAGATGAATACGACCACTTAGAGCCGGCAGAAGAATCTAAAGGTAATGGGTTTGGTAGTGTAGCAAAAACAAACGACACAGGTGGTTTACCACAGTCAGTAATAGACTTGCTGACTAAGTATGCTGAACGCACCAACATGAAACTGCCCGATGCGATAAAGGCATTTGCAGAAGATGTTAAGAAAAACTTTGGTGAAGATGTTACGACTGAACCCGATGAAGACTTAGTGCTTGATTGGTGTGAAGGATTCGTTGTAGAAACAAGAAGACAGACAGGCAGTGGCAACAGTAACCTATCTACATGGGTAGGGTGCTTCTTAGGTGTCGCTGACAAGAAGGCTGACAGACAGAAGAACATCGTAAGGGCGAACTTGAAACTATTCAAAGAAGACCCAAACCATGCAGTATCATCGGGTAGAGTCGGTGTATACGCAAAGGGTAGCGAGTTTTGGATGGTTGAAACAAAGGGTGACACAATTACAACAGAATACCCTGTGACAGAACAGCCACCGTATGTAATACCTTACACTGGTAAAGAGAAACTGTGTTTGACTTCATACAATGGACAACCAACACACTATGAGAAGTTCGGTAGATACGCATACTTCTTGGGTAACGAAGAGAGCAAGTTCGTGAATGACGGTGACATCCAACTATGGAGAGTTGACCTAACTGGCGACCATGTATACAAAGACCTCAAGATTGGTGAGGCATGTAAGATTCCTGTAACTCCACCGAAAGAAGGTGGACTTGAAGCATTCAAGGATGTACTAGGTATTTACTCTAACTTTGAGATAGAGTACACAAACACATTCGTTAGTGAAGACATGCGCTCACTATTACATCCTGCCAAGTACTGGACTTCACCGGAGTTCCATGACATGTTCGTAAGCATTGATTCCTTAGAGGAAGCATACGAGCAAAGAAAGCAGACATTCACAATCAACGGTGAAAAGCGTGTGGGTGGACCACTCGTGATTACTAAGGCAACTATTGTCAACATGAATACATCGCCAAGAGATTCCGACTACGACCAAGAAGGACACAACTATGTCATGACATTGACTAGTCCTATTGCTGGTGACATTTCTTGCTGGATAAGCGGTGCAGTCGGTATGATGACTGACCCATTCACAACTGGTGGAGGAAAAGAATTCCCATACGGTGAGAAGAGTACAGTGTATGTATTCGGTAGAATTGGTATGAGAACTGTTGACGGACTAAGCACACCTAAGATTACTGCACACGGTATCTTTGGTGATTGGAGAAGATGCAGACAAAGAGCAACTGGTGGAGACACAGGGGTTGGACAATTCGATTGAGGTGATTAAATGGCAGGATTTGGACAGACAGTAAAGAAACAAGAAGAGAAGAAAGAAGTAGTGAAAGCACCTACACAGCAAGCACCTACGCTTGGTGGTAGTCCTTTTGCTCACTTAGAAGCAGAACTACAAGCAATGAAGCCAGTCAACTTGACTCACATGTTTGTAGGTATTGCTGGATTTGACGGAACATGTAAATCGGGTATAGTCAAAGGCGCATTCGATGAGTATGTCAAAGACAACCCCGATGCGGAACTACACGCTATCGACTTTGATATGGGTGTTAGTATGCTGAACTCAGCAGTCAACCCTAATGAAAACATCAAGTCATGGAGTCCGTGGAAAATGGGTGTTGCAGATAGAACTGCTTACGACTATCCGGGTACACATCAGCGTGTGATGGACATCATGAAATTCATTCTTACAAGAGCCGAAAGCGGTGAAGCAAACATTTGGGGTGTACTAGTCAGTGGGCTTGACTCATGGTTAGAAGTATGTACCAACAACATGCGTATCATTGACTTAGGACTAGCAAAGGATGGTATCGAAGCGGCTGACAATCGTGGGGCTGGGGATGCAAAGAGAGTCGAAAGACAATCCGACTGGGCTATTCGTAACACTAGATTCCACCAATTGACTGCGCTATCTCGTAACCTAGTGAGAGCAGGCGTGAGAGTCTTTTGGGAGACACACATGAGAGCAACATCCTTCTCCTTTGGTAAGACCAACGATGAAGACCAAGTATGGCAACCCGAATGGGAAAAGAAGACTAACAACTACCTTCCTACCATTATCTACACATCCACTGAGGATGAGTATGATGATGAGGGTGAATTGGTAAAGACAGTCTACAAGGCTAAATTCCACAAGTGTAAGACTAATCCTACACTGCAAGACCAAGAAAGAACACTGTTTGTTACAAGACCCGATGGCGAGCCACAATGGTTCGGTCTACCGGAGTTAAGTGACGGGAGTTTGTGATACTCATTAATTTGAGAGGGGTTTTGAAGGGTAATGAACAGATGGGCTGAACACCTCCTTCGTAGCGGTTTTTGGGGCTTTGGTTTTCTCCCTGTGCTTTTCCGCTATCTGTTCCCCCCTTTCATGAGGTGATACTATGACTAGAATAGAAGTTGACAGAAAAGAATTGCTCACCTTCCTTTCCTCGTTTGGAAAGCAAGTGACTGACCTGCGAATGAATTGCGCTGGTAATAGAGTGGTTGTTGAGATTGGATACAGTACACACTATCTACGCAAGCAACTGTTAGGTGTCAATGTAGTGGATGAAGGATTCATTCACATCATGGAACTTGAGAAGGCAGTAGCATTCTTGAAGTCAGCCAAGAGCGACAAAGTAGTACTACGACAAGAAAGCACAGGTAAGTTCCTGTACATTGTAGCAGGTGGTAACAAGATACAGTTACCTAGCACTGACGACATTATCTCCGCATCAAAGACGGTAGTACAAGGGAAACTTGTAGCCAAGTCTGCTGATAGCGGCTGGAAGTCTTTTGCTGGTGAAATAATTGATACCCATGTTACAGTACAGACAAAGGATTTGATTTCCCTGTCGGGTATGAAGAACTTAGTCAAGAAGGATTCGCAGTTCAAACTGCGTGTACATTGCGGCGAAGAAGAGTTAGGCATTGTCGCTGGTAAAGCGGTCACTGGTAGACTATTCACTGTCCTTCCTGTTACTGATACAGATGGACCTAACGCTACTGTACAGACTAACTTTGGAGACTGGTTCCCTACATGCCTACAATATTTGGATGAAGGTTCCGCTAGGCTACACTTCGCTGACAACTCTCTAGTCATCTTTGAACAGAACAACACACTGCTATTGATTACTAACGAGGCTGAGTGAGATGATTGTAGATTTCGTACAAAGCCGTTACGAGGGTTTGTATCTGTACGAGCGCACTCGTGGACCTGATGGGGTACTCAAAGAGAATTATATTTACAGTGATGATAGTGCATTTGTCAAACCGTTCTTTTGGATTAGACAGAATGCGCCTTCATTTATACTAAAGAAACTTAAAAGATTCAAAGCAGTGATACACTCAAACATTGTGGCTACTGCCCTTGACGGTGGTAAACTATGGAAGGTCACTTACGACAATCCGTTTGATTCGTGGAACATGAAAGATGCCATCGACCCTAGAGGTAAGTGGACATGTGAGATGGATACACCTTACCTAGACCAAGTATTGCTTGAGCGTTATCCTAACGGCATTCCCGAATTCCATCCTCGTAAGTGGTATTACGATATGGAGTGGGAGACAGATGGTGAAGGTAGAATCACAGTCATCGCAGTATGTGATACACATGCTGAGAAGAATGTAGTATTCGCATGGAGTCAAGACTCATATGATAATCGCATTACAAAGAAAGAATGGATAGATAGATATGACGGCTACGAGTTGAGAACATTCGCTAGTGAAGAATACATGCTATCCAACTTCGTTGCACACTTGATAGAGTGTGACCCCGATATGTTGATTGCACACGCTGGGGCATGGGCTGACCTGCCTAAGTTGCATGACAGATTGGGCGAGCGAACAAAAGATATTTCACCGTTAAATATTTTCTTACCACCTAAGAAAAATGGTGAAGGTTACAAGTCCACTGCACAACCCATCAAGGGTCGTCTTGTTTATGATACTGCGGCTATGGCTACCGAAGGTAGTGGCTTCGAGGGGGTATGGCAGAAGAGTGGTCGTGGTCAAGCACAACAGCGTAAACTGAACTGGTTCGCTACTGCGCTTGGGTTGGGTCATAAACTAACAGACGAGATTGAGGGCATGACAGTGTTCAATGGTTGGGCGGAGTACTACGATGATTTCGTTGACTATTGTTTAGTGGACACCACACTCCTTCGTGACATTGATATGAAACTGAACTGTACTGATTTCCACCTAGCATTGCAGAATGTTGCTGGTGTACAGTTCGCAAGTACACACAATGTATCACGCTACTTTAGAGGGCTAGTAGGTAGAAGAACAGAACTGAAAGCACCTACTACGAGGCAAGAAGAAAGACCGGAGTTACAGGCGGCGTGGGTTATGCCTCCTGTTGCTGGTAGACATGAGAATGTTGCACTGGTTGACTTCGCATCGCTATACCCTAACATTATCCTATCAGCAAACCTTTGTTGGACTACAATGGTGGAAGAGGCTGGTGAGGATGTTATCTCATTCACTATACCACCAAAGTTAGATGACGCTGGTAATCACATTGCTGGCACTGGTGGAACATTCCACTGGAATCAAAAGCAAGAAGGTATACTTCCAAAGGTTGTAAGAGAGTTGCTACAATTGCGTAAGCACTACAAGAAACTCATGAAAGAGTCTACTGACGCTGATGAGAAACTGGGCTACAACATGTTACAGATGGCGGTCAAGGTTTCGGTCAACGCTATCTATGGTATGGTAGGTATGGGCAAGTTACAGGGTGGCTGGACAAGTTATCCTATCGCACAGTCTATCACCTATCTAGGGCGTGAGTCAATCTCTATGCTTGTAGACAAAAGCGAAGAGATGGGCTATCGTGGTCTTGCAGGTCACACTGACTCCTGCTACATACAAGTTCCATTTGATGAGGCTATACAAGTTGCAGAAGAGTTAACTCGTATTGCTCAAGAAGAGATGGGCTTGAAGTATTTGGATGTAGAGTTAGAGGCATTCTTTGACTACTGGTTCACTGCTAATACCAAGAACAGGAACTTTGGTATCAAGACATGGCCACCGGAAGATGCAGGTGACATGAAGGTTACAGGCTTCTCTATCAAAGCATCAAGCGCACCAGCGGTAACTAAGGAGTTGATTGGTGAAGCCTTCCGCATGATAGGTAGTGGGGCTGACGAAGAAGAGGTACATGCTCATTTGCGCCCTAGTATCAAAGAATTATTTAGTGGTGAAAAGAGTGCTGACTATGCGGCATCGTTTGGTCGTATCAAGAAACAATTGCATGAGTATGATAAGGTAGTGCCTAATCCTGCGAAAGCGGCAAGATACTCTAACAGATACTTAGGTACTAATTATGACAGGGGTGAGAGCATCAAATGGGTTTTCATTGATGATGTACCGGAAGACCAAGAATACTGTAATGTCATTGCCTATGATGATGAGAGTCAACTTGAAGGCTACGGGGTAGATTGGTCTACGATAGTCGATAAATGGATTCACAGTAAACTCAAGAGAGTGTATGAAACATTGGAGTGGGATTTAAATTCCTTAACTGCTAGAAGAGTACCTAAGAGGTGGTGGTGAGATGACAAGAAGAGATGTATGTTGGTATTGCGGTGGCAAGTTGATTTGGCAAGCAGACCACGATGCTGAGGATTTAGGATATGTAGGAGAAGGTATAGTTACAATACTGAATTGTAGTTCTTGTAATGCTCATGTAGAATATGTACACACAGAAGGAGAGGAATGATATGGTAAAGAAATGGATGATATGGAAGAGAGTAATGAACACAGAAACTAAACCTGCACCAGTGAAATACTGTTGTAATTGCGGGGGAATAAAGACTAGACAAACCAAATTAGATGAGTTTGCAGACATGACTCCCGAATCTCAAACAAAATTACCTTTCATGACAGAAAGCATTGGTCGTGAAAGTCCACCTAGAAAGTACAGGGGGATGATTTGATGAAGAGAATAAAGTACAAGATGAGATGCAAGCAATGTTGGAAAATAATAGGTATCTCTCATCACAACTACGAAGATAAGATATTCTTTTGCAGTGATGAGTGTATGGACAAATTCAAAAAGGGGATGAAAAAATATGAGTAAAAAAGCATTTAATTTTCTTCTAAATGTATTAAGGGCATTTAGAGATAACGAAATAGAGATTGACGGTGAATTAGATTTAGTAATAGACATATTGGAGGAACAGGAATGAGCAAGATAGAAGACGAAGTATGTAAGAAGATACAAGCCCGTTCCGATGTGGGTAAGAAAAAGTACGGAGTGACTATGGAAGAGGAAGTCCTATCTATCCGTCAATGGCTTGTACACCTACAAGAAGAGTTGATGGATGCGGCAGTATATGTTGAAAAGTTGTTGGATTTGGTAGAATGAGATATAATCCCAAAGGCGAAGACCACAGACCTACCATCGAGGAATACCTTGAGGCTACGGGTCATCAAGATGAGTATGAGTCATACAAGATGAGTACCTATGCTTGGAATCCTCTTGAAGAGGATAAGAAGTTGAGAATCACTAAGTCCAGTCTTGGTACATTCGGCTGGTGTCCACAGCAATATTACCTTGAGAAGTTCAAGGGTTTGCGTGGCGAGCAAAGATATTACCACGATAGAGGACTGAATGTTCACGACATGGTTGAGTACTTTTGGGATACATTCAATAAGATGGATGAGGCATTAGAATGTATAGATAACGGAGATGAATTAACGGCTAAACAAATGTTGTATGATGCAGTGAAAATGCCTACCGATAATTATGCTTACGGCGAAGAAGACCAAATAGCACAGTGGTTAGACTGGCAATTCGAGAGATTGAAACTCACTAAAGGTAAGGGTTGGTATCCTGCTAAGGTTGAGGCTAACATACACGCAATGCGGTATGTAGAGGTTGATGGGGTAGGTATACCTATTCACATGAACGGATTCATTGATACCATATTCGATACGACAGAAGGCGGCTACGCACTGATGGAGTTGAAGACTGGTAAATGGAAAGATAACAAAGTCAGCAACATGCGAGCAGAAATGGCATTCTATCGTATGATGCTTGAGCATAGCAACCACCACGAATACCTACCTATCACACACTGGGGCTGGGAGTTTCCCGGTGGACACATAGAAGGTGGAGAAGGTAACAAGATATTCTACGAGGAAATCAAACCTAGAACAATGAAATCGGTAGAAAACAAATTAAAGAAATTAGTAAAGGCGCATGTTGAGATGGATTTCCCACCTACACCATTCTTGGGTCGCACCAAGTTGAAGTGTGAGTGGTGTGATTATCAAGAGCATTGTGACTTTTGGAACTTAACTGAGGAAGAATTAGATGACTTATTGGAGGGAATAGAATGGACAAAGAAGGAATGAGAACAGTATTAACACTGCTAGAAAAGATGATGAATGACGCAAAGGGTGACAACCCACAGTATGAGGTAAGAGTGAACTTAGCAAGTGGAGGTAACTTCCCACGCAGAAAGTCATTCACTCGTACTACCATGAGGCAAACTACATTGTTTGAGTTTGCACCAGTGGAGACTGATGTTGGTGTGATAGAGCCTGTACCGAGCAAGGTACATCCTCGTCACATCATCTATGAGGTACACCCAAGAGCAATATCATTGCAGGGCATTGGTATATTGTTAGAGGAACTATTAGACGACCTAGACGATTACATTAGAAGCCAAAGGTGATTCACTTGGGCTTTGTACCGATAGACTTCCCTCGTGAAGTCCTAGAGTTACCGAGTAGCGGTGCTAAGGGCTGGCGCAGGATGGTGAGAAACGCCGAGGAACTTGAGTCCTACTGGGGCGGTAAAAATGGGAGTGGTAATGTCTACTTCACTGCTTACGGCTACACACAGACTCAAGCCCCAAAGCATCACCGTGTCAACTACAATACACCGTTGATACACCATTTTGTAATGGACTTTGATTGTAAAGACTTCAAGGCTAAGGGTGCAGATGTACCGTTTGAAAAGCCCCATGAAGAAGTCAAGCGACTACACAATTATTTCATGGGTAAACAAATAGAACACTATGTATGGTTTAGTGGCGGTGGTTTTCACCTGTGGATACCACTCGCTCAAACACTGTCTCCTAAAACTGGTAATGAGTTATCTCGAATCAAGTATTCGGGCAGGCTACTAATGAATCAATGGGAGAAAGACATAGGTACACTAAGATGTAATGACCCTACGGTAGCGTTTGACACTAGTGGTATGATACGCATACCTAACTCATACAACGCTAGAAGAGAGTGTTGGAGTGTACCCCTCACTAGTGACGACATCAACAATTTAAATCATCAGCAATTAATTGAGAAAGCACAAGAACCACACAAGGGGTATATCACCCTCGGTAGTGAGAGAGTTAAATTACAGGTGATTAAAAACAAAATCAAAGAAGGTAGTGTCAAGAAAATAGACTTACCTACGTACAAGAGGATAACTTGCACATTCTCCCTTGCTTGGCGCAAGCGGCAATGGGTGGAGGCAATCCTACTGATAGAGCAAGATACCTATTCGTATCGTATCTCGCAGACAGAATGCGTATGTTCTTCCCCGGCTGGAAGATTGATGACGCTACAAAAGAGTCGCATGTACCCTCTATTGTGAGGATATGTGCAAAGCAAGAGTGGGTGGACTTCGACCCCGAATATACGGAAATGCGAGTCCGTAACATTGTTATGGCGGGTCACACCCACGCTAATTGCTTCACCTTAGCAACAGAAGGACTGTGCGTAGGGAAGTGCAGATATTATGATGAAACAGGGTTGGTATAATGGGTTCAAGACATAAACATACAAGATTCGTAAATGCATGTATAAAGTATTTGAAAGAAGAAAACGAGGTAGAAACAACAGAAGGGCTAATTGAAAATGTAACTAATTACAAAGGTTTGCCGTACACTAACACACCATCGGCGAATCAATTAGCACAGTTACTAGCGAGAGATAGCAGATTCAAACAAGTAGATACAACTGCTATTCCTTCTAGTAAAGGAACATACGATATTGCACTATGGGGGTTAAAATAATGCCATCAACATTTTGTGTACTTTGTAGTGCTAAAATGACTGTAAAGCCAATAAAAATCAACAATCCAAACTATACACCTATCTGCGGTCATTGTAGATTCAATGCCGTCATACCCGAAGAGTATCGTTGTAAGGGTATATCCACTACTACTGGTGAGCGATGTAAAACATGGCGTAAGCACAACGAAGGTAGCGATTACTGTCAAAATCACAGGGAGTTAACTGTATGAAACCTCAACTAATCATAGACAGCAACGAGCGTGGTTTACTTTGTGAATCAGTTCAGCGTAAGGCAAGCAAGGTAGGATTGTCAGTAGCAAGAAAGACACTGGTTGTAGGAGACTACTTACTAGGCGGTGCTTGTGTAGAAGCCAAGAGTATTACTGACTTGTTTCAATCTAGTCACAGTGGACACTTGTGGAGACAACTGGATAACATGGATGCTAACTATGAGCGATTCTTCATCGTTATACATGGTACAGTGGAGAAACACATCAGTACAGTGAAACAAATTAACGGTAAAAAATTAACATATTCTCGTGTACAGAATGAATTGATAGGCACGATTGCTAGGCTTATGGCTGATTTTGATTGCCAAGTATTCTATTGTAACAATGTCAGCGAGGCGGCATCATTCATTGTAAAACTCCATGATAAGATTCACAAGCCAGCGAGTAAGCATGGCGCACATTCCATACGCAGGGTTGCATCAAATGATTTGAGAGTAGACTTGTTATCTACAATACCCGGCGTAGGTCACGAAACGGCTGAGAAGATGCTAGAGAAATGCGGTAGCATAGAAGAGATGTGCTTCCCCGAATCTTTGCGTCAAATTAAAGGACTGGGTGAAGTACGGCGAAAGTTGGTCGTAGATATTCTAACTAGTGAAGAGCCTGTAAAACAAGAACGCAAAGTTCGCCGTTAGACTATTTAAACTGATAAAG
>FUIF01005950.1_pt1 | contig 10953 bp, 17 predicted proteins | sample 1003461 | NCBI WGS metagenome assembly FUIF01 (sample SAMEA80401918, study PRJEB19352) | marine metagenome
GCAACAACTCTAGGTTGGAAGGTGACCTCCTCGCGTTTGAGGATATCTCGGCAGCGATTGAAGAAAGCGCCTGCCAACTCCTGCTTAGTTTGTCCACGAACATTGAACTCTACGACAGTCGTCCTACTATGTAGCGGCTCGATGATCTTGTTTTTGAAGTTACAAGTAAAGATGAATCGACAGTTCTTCTGAAACTCCTCAATCGAAGCGCGAAGTAGAAGTTGGACATCAGGCGTTGTATTGTCTGCTTCATCGATGATAAGAACTTTGTGCTTACTAGAAGAAGTGAGAGACACAGTACTAGCAAAGTTCTTTGCCTGATTGCGTACAGTGTCCAGGAATCGACCTTCATCAGATCCATTGATAACATAGTAGTCTGCTCCGAGTTCGTGACAGAGTGCCTTTGCAATAGTAGTTTTACCAACACCAGCAGTTCCAGACAGAAGGAGATTAGGAATCTCCCCCTGTTCAATGAAACTCTGGAAGGTGTTCTTCACAGATTCGGGTAGAATGCACTCCTCAACTTTCTGAGGACGATACTTTTCCACCCAAAGGAAATCATTCATGATGTAATAAAAGGTTCTAACGTTGCTGGTTTCTTGAAAAATTCAGGGAACTTCTCATAGATGATGGGATCATACTGAGTGTATACTAAGAACTTAGAAAAATCAACCTGGGGTCTGGTCTTTTGAACACCAGTTTTATCAAGAGCAGGATTCTTCACACTCTTGAATTCACCATTCTCTCGAACTAGACCAGGTGTACTAGCAGGTGTTTCCCAAATCAAAGTTCTGTATGGTGTGATCAGAACATGATAGAAAACGTCAATGTCATCAATGGTTCTTTGTTTGCCCTTTTCAGTTCCACCACTGGACTGAAGATTGAAATCGAAACAGGAACGTTTAACAATTTTGCCTGTCTCTCTTTTCAACTGGGCATCGGCTCTCATCTTACAAACAACCTTTTTGACCTGTGCCCTAGCATTATTTTCTTTTGCTTTTAGACATTTCTCTACAACTAGATCAACACCATTATCGATACTGGGTTTGTAGAAATTAATGCCTCGATACAGGAGCACATACTTTACTGCATGTTCTCCTGATTCACCGCCAAAGCGACCATCGACATCCATATTTTGATAGTAATCCATCTCTTCAGGTAAAAGAGGTGGCATTTGAGGTATGATTCTTTCTTTTGCCATATTCTTAGTATTCCGTATTAGTTTGATTACCGCATCAGTTGTTTGGTTCTAATGCGATAAAGTATTTAATGCCGTTACCTTGAAAAAGTGCTACATTCTGTTTGCTAACAGAGACTTTATAGTCACCAGTCAGCAATTTCAGGTTCTCAACCTTGAAACAATAACAGAATTCATTACCAGTTTCTCCAACTTCAACAGAGAAACTATTTGAAGTGTCATTCTTCTTATCAGTCACACAGAGTTTCATAGTGCCATTACTTCCATAAAGACACAGGTCGGGCAGTTGATAAATTGCTGCTGCCTTTTGAAGTTGTGAGAGAACAAGCGATCCCAGGTTGAACGTAACATCTTCAGATGGAAGAGTAATCTCACGCTCAGGTGCCTGAGTGATAATATCAGGATCTGCATAGAAGTAACGAGTCTTAGATTTTCCAGACTTATCACTGACTGTCACATAGTTACTTTCTGTAGTATCAATCTTTGGTTGATCAAACAGAGAGAGTCCCTGAAGAAAAATCTGAAGATCGTAAATACTAATCTGCGAATCAAACTGCTCATCCACATCAGCAATAGCAAGAATGTTCTTATTAATGCTCAGTGTAGAAACTTGCTTACCTGGTTTGATAACAATGGACTTGTTAATCGTGCAGAAGTTTTTAAGAACTTCAATGGTAGGTTTGGAAATAATGGTCATTGAGGGTACGCTTCAGTAGGGGGTGCAGATTTGTCGTTGAAATAAAGAAGGAGAAGTCCGTAGTGCAAGATCTTGATGATGTCGCGACGGGCAGTTCCTTTCTTGTCATATCGAGATGCATACTTCAGGATGTTACTCCGACAGAATGCTTCAGCGTCTCCACAGGCATCAATCAGGTCTAGCGTCTGAATACTATCAGTTGCATAGTGCTGATTGTAAGTGCCAATGATATAGTCTCGGAGTTCTTTCAGTAACTCCTCTTCATTGTACTTCATAATGAGATTGAGTTTTCAAAGTAATTGTATTTCAAAATCAGAAAATTGTCAAGGGTCCTCTGTCGATAGTAACCGACTTGCCAGGTGGTTTCATGGCAATACTCATTGATAATCTTTGACCATTTGGGGATGCTCCATGAGTTTTCATTTCTGGAATATAGAGTGCATTGCCTCGTTTCAATGTTGGTTCTACGTCAAGACCATCAACTTTCCATGGAGTTTCTCCATCAATTTGAACAATAAAGTTTGCTGTTTCATCTTGGTGAGGACTAAATGACTTAGCACCATTGAGACCACCATAGATATGAACATCAACTACATATCCAGTTTGTTCTTCGATCTCTCTACAGAGTTCATTTACTGCTGGATTGTATTGTCCATATTCAACAATGATGAATCCATAACCCTTTTTGATTCTTTGACAGACAAACCTAGTGTCTTGATACTCACCATACCAACTAGATGCAAAACTAGGAACAATTACATCACGCAATCCATTGTCTCCAATCAATTGCCAAGCAACATCTCGGCGGTGTAAACAAGCATCTACATCATCCCAGGTAACATAATCATCTAGGTTTGGCAGAAGGTTTTCAAAATAAAGGGGGGTTGTACCCCCCACAATTTCATTCCACTTCAATTTCTGCACCCTCATCAACTTTAGTGTAGAGATCGATGAAGGATTGCTTAGTGTCATCATCGAAACGATTGACACAAACTTTGATTGCATTCATACGATCACCACCAAGAATCTCGTGAGCACGAACGATGTGAACCAAACGACGAGTGGTGATGACTTCATCAACTCCACCATCGAAGAAAGTCTTACGGATGATGCCTGCCCACTTGACAAGCATATCAGAGAACTCTTGATCACAACCATTGTTGATAAGAATCTTTGTCTCAGTAACTGCGGAGGGATAGTCCTGCTCAAAGGTGATTGGGAAACGCTCAAGGAATGCTTCGTTCAAGATGTTAGCACCAACAAAGCGACCATCATCAGAACCTTTACCTTTCGTGTTTGCGGTAGCAATGACGTTGAATCCATTAGCAGGTTTCACATAGCGACCAATCTTCTTAAGGAAGACACCTTTACCTTCTAGAATAGATTGAAGACACAAGATCTTACTGGAAGCAAGATCGATCTCATCTAGAAGAAGTACAGCTCCCCTCTCCAAAGCTTCGATGACAGGACCATTGTGCCAAACAGTATCACCATTGACAAGGCGGAAACCGCCAATAAGATCGTCTTCGTCCGTTTCGATTGTGATGTTGACACGGATCAGTTCACGACCCGCTGCTGCACAAGCTTGCTCAACGGACATGGTTTTGCCGTTTCCAGAAAGACCTGTGATGAAGATTGGATAGAAGTGACGAGATTGGATAACCTTGCGAACTGACGAAAAATTACCAAACTGGACGTAGGAATCATCTTTTTCGGGGATATAGTTTACAGAAGAAGAAGCAGAAGGTGCTTCATATGCTCGTTCGATCTCTTGAGCGGTAAGATTCCACTTACCTGTACCTGATTTATAAGACTTCAGACGCTTACAAGCAGTAGCATAAGATACGTTTAGTTGACTTGCTGCTTCGCGAATGTTCTTGCATCCAACTTCATCACCAACGTGATCGGAAAGATACTGAACGAGTTGTTCTGTAGTGACAGGGTTTGGAGCGAAAGGCATTGGATTGATCGGATTGGTTTGTTTGTATGTGTTAATTATAGCAGATGAACTGGCGGTTGTGCCAGTCCTAGGACACTTATTTAATCGAACACTGCTGTCACCCAAGTGATGGTTGCTCCTGGGTTTCGTGCCAGGGCAACCTTCTTAGCATCTTCATAGTCTACAGCAACTACAATCTCTTCAAAGATTGTTCCCGCCTTATAGAGTTGTACTTTGCACTTCATTTGCCGTGTTTTTCTAATGTTGCTTTCCAGAATCCTGAGGTGAAATGTTCTCCACCTTCAAGACGTGCTACCTCATTTCCATCTTCATCAAAAGCAAGAAGTGTAGGTGTCTTGTCAATCATATTGTCCTTGGCATATTGCGACCATTCTTTAGTTTTTGGATCAATGCAATTTACTAATTCAATTACATCTTGCCATCCTTTGGTTTTTTCTGAGAAGCCACTCACCATATAGACAGGAGCGGCAACCCTCCTGCATAAAATACTGAATTTTCTTCATGCGATTTGTTCAATAAATGCGTTCAAAATAGTTTTGTTTGTCATCTTTGATCCCATATGTTTCTTGAAAGCACGAGTCAGTTCTGCTTTGGTAGCAACTTCAGACTTCTGCTTGACTTCAAGATCATGAGAGGAGTCACCAGTGCCACGATCAGGCATGTAGAACGCTTCAGTAAATCCTGCACGTTCTTTGACAGAAGCGAAACGTTCTTTCTTCCACTGCTTGTCAATCTTTGCAACCTCATCAATCGGCAAAATTTCTCTAACTAGTTTGGTAAGATCTCCTTTGGAACAGATACGAATACCGACCCAGTTGTAGTCAGTGATCTCTCGATAAAAAGATACAATTTCTTGTGTTGTCTTCCAAGGTTTAGAAGAGATTCGACGAGTGTATCCAGTTTTAGAATCCCGTAGGAAAAAGAGTTTTCCACGTTGGTGACACAAATATGTATAACGTTTTGTTCGGTTTTTGTAGTACCGATTTTCTTCAGCAATTTCTTGCACAAAACTTATAGGATTTGCTTCACCATCAGTCAGACAAATAACATTGACCTTGGTAACATTCTCAACTTTCTTCATGTCAGCAACAATTCCACGAGTGAGATAGATTGCTTCGGAAAGAGGAGTGCCACCTAGACTATACTTATAGCAATATGCAATCCTATATCCACCCATAGCAAATGCTTGGAGGTAAACAAGTTTCATAGATTCTTCCAGACTCTTTGCATTTTGACGAGAGGAGAAGAACTCAAACAATTGAAAGTCTTCTGCAATAGCAAGTTCATTTAGTTCTTGCTCAATCTCTTCGTTCTTGCTGTTGTCATGCTGATAACCAGAAACAAAACCATAGACTCGGAAGGGGATACCAGACTTTTTACAAAACCAAATTAGATTGTAAGTTTGCTTCAAAGTGTCAAGCAACTGATGTTGCATCGAACCAGACCAGTCAATGTGCATTACAAGACCATGATTCTTTCCTTCAGGAACAACCGTAGTCTTCTTGAAAATGTCATCAGTCAGTTTGTACTTGTGCAAAGAATTGGTATCGATGACACCAGTCTTAGAAATTGCTGCACGTCTGTACTCATCAGCAGACTTCTTCATCTCAAACTGCTTACACAGATAGTTGACTGTCTTCTGAGTATCTTTCTTGAATTTAGTATAGTGATCTACAGCATACTCAAGGTTCTTGAAGTAATAATCTTTCTGATCATCATTTTCAAACTGACGTTGGTAAAAATGCTCGTGAAGTTCATCAGTGACTTTCTGATAAGGAACTACATAATCTTTCAGATCAGGATCAGGAATGTTGAGATAAATCCATTCCTTAGCATTATCATCAACCAAAGTCTCAAGTGATTCTTGTAGAGCAGCATCAGTAACTGATTCAGTTTCATCATATTGCTCACTACCTCTTGACCACCAACTTCATAGGAAGGTGTATCTAAATCGGGATCCCCATCATCAGAAAAGTCTCGATCATTACGATGATCGCTTTCTGGATCGCTCTCTGTAGGCCACTCTTTATCTTCATCTTCAACTGATTCTTGCTCATCATCTTCCTGAGGAGTTACCTCTTGCTCATCATCTGCTTGCCGCTCACCATTAGGCACTGGTGGGATGGCAATAGATTCTTTTTCTTCCTGCTTCTCTTGAGCGTATGCGTACAACTCATTTGCAAGATCAATAACATCTTGGAATGTATTAGTTTTGGCGACACGTTCAACCCATACCATCTCTTCATCAGAGAAAGGTATCGTATTGTTGCCTTTGTAGTACAGATTGATACGATCAATCAAAGGCAGTATAGATTGATCTTCACCCTTGACACCGAAAAAATCCATGTCCCAGAGTTCTCTGTATCCTTCAAAGAAAGACTTACGGAGACCAGGATAGGTCTGCTTCATCATCTTCTCAATACGAGCATCCTCTAGGACGTTCAGAAATGCCTTAGGAGCGGCACCAAACGATTCATTAGGGGTGTAGAGAGCGTGTCCAACTTCGTGTCCGACCAGGAGATCATAGACGATGTTAGAGGCAGTCTTCCAGATAGGAAGGCACAGAACACGCTTCTCCACATCGAAGAATGCAGTGCTGACTTTCCTATGCTCGATAGTCAGGTTCTCAGTTGCCAGCAGTTTGGCAAGTGTACCTTTGACTTCTTGATTGACCATGCCCCTCCGTTGATTACCTTTTAATTATAGCACCATCGTCAAGGTGTGGGGACACTACAGGGACACTTTGGTTACTGTCCCAGTGCCTCACCACTCCAGATATAATAAAAGCGTTAGTGACCATGTAACTAACAAATATACAGGTGCGTATGAGAGCAACCCAATTATCGTAAGGAGATGTCTTGTCGTCACTGAAACTTCCTAATGAATACTTCCATATTTTAAGAATCGTCCGACATCTTTGAGAAATCATTAATCTTTTCAAATTTAATGGTTCGTAAAAATTTATCGACTAGGATCTCACCCTTATGAGAAATAACAAACACGTTAGTTTCATGTCCAAGACTTCTCAAGATAGATAATAGTTCTGCTGTAGCAGAAGAATCTAGAGAACTATCAAACACTTCATCGAGAATCAGAAGATTTGTAGCAACACTATTCTTCATGCGAGCAACTTCACGCCAAGTAAAGAGTAGTGCCAAGTCGATCTTTTGTTTTTCACCTTCCGAAAAAGATGAGTAAGAGAATTCATCACGAAAACGACTCTTAATAACTTCATTGAATTCTTCATCCAACGTGAAGTTGACAAAGAAGTCCATGTTTTGCAGGTATTTATTGATTAGTTGATTGAAGATAGGAACATATTTCTTGATAATCTGACGCTTGATACCAGAGTCTTTCAAGAGAGAACCAACAACCTGATACTCATCAAGTTTTTACTTACCTCAGAGCAATCAGATTCAGTCTCTGACATATCTTTCTGAAGAGCAAACAAAGTTTCTTCTTCCCTATCAATATTTGGTCTGACCTGTTGAAGATCAACAATTCTCTTTCTGAATTTCTAGATTTTGAAATTCAAACTGAACGATTTCTCTTTCAGTTTCAGATGCTTGTTTCCTGAGTTCACGAATCATTTGATTCATTCCCTCTTGTCGTTCAATAATTACTTGATATTCTTTGACCGCTTCATCAAAAACTTTAATCTCTTCTGCTAATGCTTTACCAGTTTGAACTAATACATCAGTCTTGGCATCACGAAGCACCTCATGAATATTCTGATGACATGTAGGACACTGACTATTTTCTTTGAAGAATTTTAAGATCTTTAGCAACTCTTTTTAGATTACTTTTAAATTCAGATTTCTGTTGGAGAGCTTTTGATAGACACTTGTGCCAGTCTTCTAGATCAATACTATCTTCCACATACCCTTTGGTATCATTTTCAAGTTTCTCAACTTCTGTTTGAGTTCCTCAATACGTTTATTATTTGCTTCTACTTTCTGCTGTCTTGCTTCTTGACGAGACTCATTGATTTCTGTCAATGACTTCAAAAGTTTTTGTTGTGCTTCAACTTTTGACTCAGCAAGATTCAACATATGTTGACAATCTTTACTTTGACTATGTGCTGTACGGATTCTATCCTTCAGCAATTGATTCATGTTTGAGAAGACGTTGATGTCAAGTAGATCTTCAATAACTTCTCGTCTGTGAGGGGCACTGAGTTGCATGAAGGGGACAAAAGTTGACGATCCGAGTATAACAACTTGAGTGAATGATTTGAAATTGAGTTTGAGGATTGATTGCTCCAAATATTTTTGCGTGTCTTTGGCAGCAGCGTCTTGATCGACCAGTTTATTGTTTCGATAAAGTTCAAATACATTTGGTTTGATACCTCGGAATACACGATACTCATCTTTACCAATAGAAAAACACACTTCTACTTTTGTGCCCTTCTCATTGATACTATTGACCAATTGCCCCCTATTGATTTTACGAAAAGGTTTATTAAACAAAGCAAAACACAGGGCATCCAGCATAGTGGATTTCCCTGCTCCATTAGATCCTACAATAAGAGTGGAAGAAGATTCGCATAAGTCAATCTCTGTCCACTGATCACCAGTAGAAAGAAAATTCTTCCATCGGATTGTTTCAAACGTAATCATTACTTAAGGGGGTACAATGAGGTCGTCTTTTTTTACTACTGAATAATGATATCCATACTTATCACAATTCAATGCTACTATTGTAGCATCTATTTTCATGATTTCCAACTCATCTTCATAATCTTCTGCTCTCAACATTTCAACATAACGGATCGCGTCATCTTCTTCTTCAAAGATATGAACTGTTTTTTGGTTCATAGCATTGGAGACAGCATAGACGCCACCTGTTGAAATATCGGTAAGAATAAACATTAGATTTCTATTGCTTCTGAATACAACGATCTCAAGATAGTTTTAACATTGGTTTTATCAACTTTTAACTCTATCTCATCTATGTATTTGTCCAGAAGAGTTACTGTATCTTCGGTTTCCAGTACAGAATTACTTTCTGCTTCAACACTCAGATCTTCAATAATTTTTAGATCAGCAAGACCCATGTCTTGAAGTTGTCTTACAGAATAATCAAACTTAGCATAGTCACCTTTTTCTTCCACAATCAACTTTACGAATGTTCCTGCCAGTTCTTTTGGATCTGGTAAAGAAATTGAACCATTATAATACAACTTATGAAACATATTATAAGGATTTCTATAGAAAGTTGTCTTGAGTGTTTCAGTATCAAATACATGAAATCCTCTCTTACATTCGTAGTCATTCCAATATAATTGGTAAGGATTGCCAAGATAGTTTACATTACCTTTTTTAGATTTCATGTGATAATGACCACTAAAAACCTTTTTAAATTTTTTGAATAATGCTGAATCCATCCCGTTCATCATCACATGACCAGGGTGAGCTTCAAACCCGTTAAGCTCAAGATGCCCCATGCAGACAGGAGCATCACTTTCATCAATAACTCCGAGGGTTCTCTCGTAGTTCTCGTCACATATCCAAGGCAAAAGAAGTACAGGAAGACCATCGATATCAATGGTAGTAGGTTCAGTATAGACACTGATGTTCCCATATCCCTCAAGTAACTCACCTGGGGCGTTAACTCGTAGAGTGTTTTTGTAGTAGATATCATGATTACCTACGAGCATGTGCATTTTTACGCCTCTACTTTCAAGAGGTGTGAACCACATATCTTTCGCTGCTTCCAGCGACATGAAGTTGATAGAACGTCTTTTATCAAAGGTATCACCCAAGCAAAGAACTTCAGTGATATCATGGGAATCAATAAAAGGAAGAACTACTTCACCATAAAATTTCTTATAATGATCTATGAAATGTTGGTTGTCATTTCGGACACCAAAGTGTTGATCAGTTATCAGTAGGATTTTCATTCTTACCTTGTTCTAAATCACGAAGTCTTTTGCGCCAGTAACCGCGCTCGTTATCATCTCTGCAAGCGTTATCTTTTTCGATTGCTTCTTGCAGTCTTTCTCGATCTGTTTTTTGGGTCATCGTTTTGAATTGAATTCTACGCGGGACTTGATTTGATTATAATCGGAATGTGAATCCCCGTCAACTGTAAATACATGATCATAACCAGACTTTTCAAGGATCTTGTCCTTAATTTCCATCTGGCGTTTTTCCTTTTGAATTCGTCTCAAGAACGCATAGTATACAATTTGTGTAAAATAAGCAAAAGGATTCTTTGATTTCTCGGGGTCAAAGTTATCTATGTACTGAATGCAGTTCTCAATTCCATCACAAACCATATCATCTTTATACATGTAGTTGATAAAGTTAGGTCTGTACGATAAGTGTGTTGCGATCTTTAAAAAGCAACTTCCAAGATAATTACCAACTCTAGGTTTATTAGGACTACTCCACTTTTTTAAGTTCTTCGGGTGTGATGTCTGGGTTCTCTTTTAATGCAGCAACTCGCACCTTGCGCTTATACTCTACAATTGCTGCAAGAAATTCTTGATTATCAACGTAATGTTGTTTTTGTTTTTTATGAGTTGTCTTCATAAACCTTTTGCTTTGTGTACATTATAACACACTTGACAAAGATGTCAATTCTCGTTAGAATAACACTGCCAAGTTTCTGAGATTGATATAGCTATTAATGAATATGAGGAGGATTTTTGAACATTTTCTCTAGAGATTTTCTTGCCTCATCAATTTTTCCTAGATACCCAACGCTAGGATCGAGATCTAACTCTCGTTCTTTCTTAAGTTCTTCTGTGTCTTTTTCTCCCAGAAGGAATGCTTCATAGAGAATGATGATTTCCTTTTTCATCGATGCAACTGTAATAATGTCCTTCTCGCGAAGAATAAAGAAATCTTCATCAGACATTTGTTGCCATTGTGATAGTCCCATTCCTCTGACTACTTTGCTTTCATCAGGAGACTCTCTGGTAATCATTTGTACGGCGACGGGATCTTGAATAAAGACCAACGTCTCTTCATTGTCATCTGTGATGACTGCTTTGCCCAGGACTTCTTCCCCGCTTACTAATTTAAAAATGCCGTAGAACTCTTCGTCGTGTTTTGCGTAATTAATCATAAGCTTTTACTTTTACATCTATGA
>FUIF01023871.1_pt1 | contig 10938 bp, 6 predicted proteins | sample 1003461 | NCBI WGS metagenome assembly FUIF01 (sample SAMEA80401918, study PRJEB19352) | marine metagenome
TACTACCTATTAAGTCCAACACACTAGTTTGAGCTAAATTACTTTTTAAAAACCCTCTTAATTGATTAATATTAATGATTACCTTATCACCAATAGGTCTATTCGCCTTATCCAAAAATAGAAATTGCTCAAACAATGTTTTATTCTTAACATCTTGACCTGATATCCACCTATCATTAAAGTTTTTAAATGTTTCCCATAATTCAGTTTTTAAAGCACCTCCCTTATCGTCTAATTTAGAAATTCTTGATTGAGTATTGTTACTTTAACTGACGGTAACGTTTTATTTAAATTAGTAAAAATTTGGTTTAACATGTCATTTTGAAATGTTACCTGGCCTGACATAAAATCATCAAATGTTTGTTGGAAATCACTCTTAGTTAAATTATTGTCATTCATTTTTTGTGTTGCAAAAACTTTAATAATTTGTGACAAATCTCTAACATTTTCTTTAGTAAACTGAATATCCATAACAGGAAAAAAATCAGTAATAAAGGAACCATTATCACTATACATTAAGTCAAAGTCTTCATACATGCCAACACGTAAATATAATTCGTCCCATACTTCAGGGAATGTTCCTTGGCTCGCAGCCAATGTAGTTGAGTTTGTCGCAGTTGGAACACTATTCTCTCTATAATAACTAAAGTCAATTGGGTCTATTGGAACAATATTTTCAATGGATGAGAATGAATCAAACACTCGTCTATTAAATCTCCCTGGGTTACCTATTTTTAATATAATATCCCTTTCCTGTATTTGAGTTTTATTTAAATTGACAAATTGTTCCATTTGATTATCAGAAATACTCTTAACATCATTTATTGAATTATCTGTTAATTCAGGTTTATCAATAATGAGTAAACTTTTCATTACTTTTTCAATATTATAATTGTACTCAATATTAAATGCCCCTAAGTACTCGTCATCGTTAGGTGTGGATGGATTAAATACTATATCTTCATAGTCCTTATCTTTTTTACAAAAGTTTAAAAAGTGTTTTTCAAATTCATCTAACATCTCTTTAGAGAAAATTGCAAAAATTTCCTCAATAGATTTATATGGGTTATCATTATCTTTATTAATAATATTAAACGCATTTTGTTGAGTATCTCCCGTATCAATAACTTTAATATATTGATTTGTCTTGGGTTTTCTTACCCATTCATTATTATAATACCCGTAATTAGATGACGCCCACAATGACCTAACATTACCATTTTGAATCGATTTATTATTAATATCTATACTTTGGGTTAAGTGATTTTGTGAGTTTAGACACTCTCTTTGGGCTTGTGTAAATTTTAAATAACCTGAAGATGGTATTATTAACATCTTTGGTGAAGTAGTATTTTCACCTGAAACTGTAAAATTAAAATCAAAACTAACGTTACCCTCAATATCAAAGTACTGATAGTAACTATCATAACTTAAAGTATTAAGTACGTTATCTTGGTCATATCCCGCAGGTAAAAAATTACTTTGTGATTTACCTAATTTGAATTTACCATTATTAAATAAGTCATTCATTTCAGTGTTGGTGTACCCCGTTAAAGGTGATTTACCAGTAAAGAATTTGTAAGTGTCATTTACCACTTTAGGATAAAATCCATTTTTAGTAATTTGTTTGTTAAAATTAACAAGTGTACCTGGAAGTGTTGGATTTATTATATTAGGTATTAGTACAGGAACTATTTCGGTCTTTTGAGGCACATAAGTCGTACTTCCTCCCGTATAGTTTTGTACATCATAAACTTTATTTATATCGTTAGTAATTGGGTCATACGCGTTAACATAATCAAAATCTTCCATATCCCATCAAGAATATCTCCATTACCTACTTTATCTTCTTTGTATCTATGCCATATTGAACCGTACTTTAATAACCAAAGGTAAGGTATTTTATGGAGAGCTGCAAACTTACTTAAACCAGCATAAATGTTATCTCCCCATTTTACAGTATCAACACCAGCATCGCTAGTGTTTTTTGTTAAATATTTCTCACTTAATGTTGGTAGTGGCAGTGAATTCAAATATATATAACCTAAACCAACATATGGATTTACCTCTTGATTTGTTTCACCCGATACCCCCTTCAATATTGCATTAGTAAAATAAGGAGTATTCAATAGAGACGTTGTCTGTATTGTTGTTAAATTGTTTGTTGCAGTATTATAATCAGTCCCATAATCTATTGGGCTTTCCGTTAAATAAAAATCTTTATTTTCTCTATTTAAATAGTAATCCTTAACCTGAGCATTTGTTTGATACTGCGTACTATCACTATTATTACTAGTATTTTGATTTGGATTTGACGGGTAGTTTTTATCATATTGGTAATAAGTGATAAAATTATTTTTATATCTTACATCATCAGATGATTGGTCATCAAACGTCGCTATACTCTTTTTAAGAATATTAAAATTCATAACACCAGTAGTACTATTAGTTCTTTCAATATTTGATATATCTTTACCGTTAGAAATATTTTCTTTTAACCATTTAAGATTATTAAATGGATACACATCCATTAACGTAGTAGCGTTTGATGACGTTCCCGTAATATAAGTTTCTAAATCTTTTACTGACTCTGTTGATGATATAACCTCAACCGAATTTGTATTCATACTTTCTTGACTGTAGATACCAAAATCGTGTTCAATATAACCTTTTATATAATTTTGAGTATATATGTCTCTCACCTTTCTGGCAAAATAACTACCTTCACCATTATTAGAAATTGATAAAAGGTATCGATTAAAAGTTGACGCATTAAATTTAAATTCCTTTAATATTTTCATTAATTCAGGAATGTTATCTACACCATCTTTTATGTTAGATGATTCAAAATCCGCCAATACGTTATATAACGTTTTTCTAAAATTATTATTTCTAACTACTTTACTATAGTTAGCTCCTAAGTAGGTTCTTTCAAATATTTCATAGAAAAATGAAACATATTCTTCATTGGTATATGGCGAATTATCGAACGGGAACTCCACTGAATTTATTCCAATATAGTTAGTGACTTGGGTTTCATTACCATAATTTATATTAATATTAGGTTTGTCCTTTTCTAAAGACGCTGTAATATATTCCTCAGTAAATTGTATTTCAGGCCAAACATTATGGTTCCATCCTTGTAACGTACTAACCACTGCGGGGTCACCCGGATAAGTTAGAGTATATTCAGTTTTGTTATCAACCGTCTCTTCAATAAAATATTGTGGCCACGGATAAACTATTTGACTATTTTGTAAAGTAGGTGATTTACCATCAACTTTCACAGTCTTTAATGAAGCTTTAGACGCATCAACACCAAAAGATTTTTCAGATGGCATAATTGCGGTTAACCTTACCGGATTGTCTCTAACATCCCACGCCCTTCTATGAGTCTCATCCATTAATCTATAAAATGCCTCGGCGTTTGCACATATAACCGCTAATACATTATTCATAGTTGGATTAAATCCTAATCCCACATCTGAACTTACAATTTTTTAGCTAATGCCTCAGATAATTTTGTTTCAATCTCTTCCTTTAATCTTTTAAATGTAGTCTCAATTTTAGCTAATTTAGCCAGAAAACTACCATTTTGAAAGTTAGCACTTTTAAAAACTCCACCAAAAGCGATAAGTACTGAAGGGCTATCAGTTTCCTGTAATTCACCATCCTTTCCAACTTTATAACTTTTGGACGAAACTTTAAACGCCCCTTTAATGTCCCCTTCAAACGTTTTTAATTGGTCTTCTGTTGGTTCATTACCATTACGTTTAATGTATGTTGCTTTATAATCTATTACCTCTGGGTCCGTAATATCTTCTATTAAGTCACTAGCTTTAATGTTAACCGCAATTTTTGAAGGATTTGATTTACCTTCTATCTCATAAGTACCAGGAAGAAAAAACGTTGGGTTATCTTGTAATGATTTATTACCTTCGTCAATCGCAATTTTTAATTTTGATATTGCGGTTCTACGTCCTTGTTCATCAAGGTCAGGATTTAATCCGTACAACACGGTAGCTTTAGTATCTTTTAAAATATAGATTTGATTCCTGTCAATATACTGATTATACCAATTTTTACCAACATCAGGATAAAGACTTCTTCTATATTTCGTAATGGCTCTCTCATAATTAACAATATTAGTTAAAACTGACATATCTTCTTTAGAATACGCCTCCATAACATAACGATTAAAGTACTCTAACCTCATTCTCATTTGATTAAGAGTAATTTCAGGAAAATCTTCATCAACTAAACCTTTAGCCTTATATAAAGAATACACTTCTTTTATTTTTTCCATTCCTTTAGTGGTATCAATCTTATCAATTGCAACTGTTCCTCCCGCAGGTACCCCCTTGACGTTTTCAAGTTCATAACTTTTTGGGTACATATGTGGTGTAGTGTATAGATAATCTAATAACGTATCTTTTAGAAAGGCGTGTGACCTAGCAACATATGAGGTCGTTATTTTGTAACTACCGTCTGAAGGTTCAAATCTGGCGTTAAAATCTTTTAACATTAACTCTAACTTAATCGCTTTACCATAATGACCTTTTACCGTTAAAATAAAAATTGGGTATGGTAAATTCATGAATATCGAATACGGCGACTTATCACCCCTTTCAAATAAAACTCTTCCCTGTACATCGGTCATTTCAATAGTAACCGTAGGGACAAATGCAGGATTCATTTTTATGTTAATTCTGGTAATACCTAATAATTGTGTATCAACACCTCTTCCCGAACTAAAAATGTCATTTTCCATTTTATTATTTTGTCCAGGTAAAAATTGGTCAGTCCATGTAGAATCAAAATATTTTGGGTCTTCAGAGTCTTTACCTCCTAAGTTGACATTGGGTTCTTTTTGATTTTGTGGATTACCTTCCATAAAATTAACCTTTAATTGAGCCACCCCCACATTTTTAACACTATCCGAGTAATTAGACCCAATAGCTAATTTTGTTCTTGGTATTACCCTCGCCTCTAAGTTTGCGTAGGTTATTAAATTTTCTTGTTTGACATTGCGTTCTTGAACCGTACCGTCAGAATTGACAACTTTGTTGGGGTCAATTAGTACAACATTATCATATTCGGTTTGTACATAGACCTTATCGTTACCAAAAAATTTATTATCTGCCATAGTAGAAGAAATGTTGTTCCACCGCCGCTTTGTAGTCCTGTAAAGAATTTGTTAGGGGAAATGGTATAAAAAGTAGAGCGTTATCAGGAATATTAGACTCTAAACCACCATACTGTGGATTCGCAGCTAATATTAACCAACCAAAATACGGTGATTCATAAAACTCATAACTTAATTTATCTAACCTACTACGACCAGTCCTAAAAATAAATCTTTTATCCGAAGGTTTTGAAGGTATTCTAACAAACGGAACCACTGATTGTTGTCCGTTAACTAAAAAGTCTGTATATCTGTTCCAATATCTCATAATTAATTAAATGTTACTTTTCCGTTGTATGATTCTGCAGTACCTTTATTTAATCCAGAATACAGTTCGTTAAAGTACCCATCTCTAACTGAATTTATGTTCTCTTTAGGTACGTTTATATAATAAAATATTCTTCTTTTCTTTAGTAAATGGTGAATAGTCGTTAAACTTCCTAACTGAACTACGTTTACTAAATCTGTCTAACTCTCTTTCAGTTTTTCTTTGTACTTTTTCATAGTTCCTTTGTAAGTCATCAACAAGATTATTAACGTATCTATCCCATTTATTGATGTTACCTAACCTATCATTCAATAGTTTTAATATAACCGTGTCTTTATCGTTTAATATTTTTTTGATACATAGCATTCATAAAACGAGAGTAATATTGACCCTCATCTTGGTATTCAATCGAAAATGAGTAATCAGGTTTAAATGGTTTTTCGACTAATTTTTTATTATCGTCAAATATTTGGTCATAAAACTCCTTTAAGTCAGTACTTAAAGTCACCATATCATTTTCCATTTCTTCGTATGTGTTATTTGCGTTTTTAGAAGTTTTATCAACACTATCGGTTGCCTCTAATTCTTGTTGTACATTTCTAGCCTTATCCGCAAACCCATCTGTATTAGTCATTACAAAACTTATTTTATCTATGGTTTCGATTAGACTTAATTGGTTATTCACAACTTTTGGCATAACACTCATATAATCTGATATGTAATTTGGTTTAACTTCATTAATCAAAGTGATTATATTAAACTTATATAAATCTATATCGGCATTTGTAAAATTCTTATTATGTATCTTTTTAAGTAATGGTGAATTATCATTATTCACGTCATCAATTATTTCATCAAAAAGATTATTTATTTTATTTTGTAACTCGTCCTCTTTTGGTTTACCAAATAGTTTGGTATCTGTAGTTGTACCTGTAAATCCATCAGTATAATAACCTAACGTTTTACCGTCAGTATAATTTCTTTCGTCCGTAAAGTAAGCTAAACCATCTATTGAGTAAGTATTTGCTACTTGAGTCAGTGATTCGGTAATTGAGTTTGCATAATTTTTAACGTCCTCAACCGCAGTTGCCATTATTGTTTTAAAAGAGGTTTGACCACTAGTCGTAGTCGCGGTAGTTGTAGGATAAGTGGTTAATTCGTCACTTTTAATAGTACCAATTGTAACACCTTTAGTTGGTATAATATCATTAGTCGGTATATTATCTTTACCATCAAAGACTGTATTACTTTCTATAGATTCCCATATCTCTTGATTTAACTCGTCCCTTTGTTCTGTAACTACAGACCTTTCATCATAAACCTCTGTATTGGCATAATAATTAAATGAAAGTGCGTTTTGTAATCTATTTACGGGTTCTTTCAATCCTTGACCACCTATAAAGAAAAATGACATATTAATATCCGCTAACATTGGTTGAACACCTATTCCCTCAGGATTTAAATCAAAAGTTAATGGTTCATAACTGATAGATATTTGATTAATAGCAATTTTAGTATGATAGAAATCACCAATTCTTAATATACATATTGGTGGCGCCCCAAATGATGTATTCTTCGCATTAAACTCAGTTGGTCTACCATCATCACCTATTACGGGTATAGTATCACCAGGTCTAATACATTGTTGTAAAAAAGTAAGTCTTGAATTTAAACCTTCAGGTGTAATAGAGTGAAATGCTGGTTGGAAGTACTTTATTTTTCCTTTATACCACTATAAACCATCGGTGAACTTTCCTTCACCAAATTAAAGTAATCACACTCAGTCAATAATTTTCTAACTATTATCTTCGCTACCTCTTGTTTTTGTTTTTCGGTTGTTGTTGGGTCTTTATATTTAATTGGTTCCTCAGTAACAGTTTCCGTTACAGTATCTTTTGTGGGTACCGTCTTTTCTTCATCACTTACCGGAACTTCTTCTTGAGATGGTGTTTCAACAACACTGTTAAAAAATACTCTTCTACAACCCATCGCCTGTGGTGAAAATACCTTATCTGCTTCAGGTAATTCTTGTGTACAATCGACACCACCAATAGTCACCTGCTCTCCTGACGCAACCTCTTTAATTATAAATTTACCATCATCTTTCCACTGTTGTAACGTTTTTTGACTATTTGAAGGTTTTAATGGTAATAAATATTGTATAACACTATCGATTCTTCTTTTTGATAATGATTTATTATAGTTAACATCATTAGGTGACGATGCCGAACCTTGTAATAAGACTTCAACTGTAGAGCCGGCGTTTAACGCCTCTCCAACTCCTTCAATAAATAATAAAGTACTATGTAACGGTCCCTTTTCAGGTCCTGTTAAAATATTTTTTTCATAGAACTCCTTAACCCCCACTTTATTTTCTGTACTCGCGTATGTATTATAATCAGTCTGTTTAGCAATATAATTAGTTAATGTTGTTTGGTAAGACTCATCAGAGGTGGTTGATGTAGCGTTTGTTGGCCCAGGAACATCATTATCAAAATAATAAGCAAAACTGTAAGTATCCTCCTTTATTTTATCAACATACTCAACAACTGCGGGGTCCTCATCTCCAGGTACGCCAGGATTTATAAAATCAAAATGTTCCTTAACGTCTTCAGGTACGGGTGAGTTAACAATTATCTCGTAGATATCATTATAAGTAAATTGAGGATATCTTAAGGCTAATTCATATATGTCGTATTTTCTACAACCAGCAAAAAATGAATCCACAATACCTGTAACTTTATTGTTATTACTCTGATTCGCCAATTCTTTATCTACTATAGCATTTAGTATTGATGGGTGGTCAACCACAATCTTCCAACTTAAATTACCATTTCTTGTTGTATTATTATATGTGTAAATTGGTTCAGGTCGACCTAAGAACTCATTTGTATTCCAATTCGCTGAGTTTGTTTCACTTACTTTCATATCATACGGTGGAAACCACATTATTCTACCACCATTAGGGCCTCTCTCACAATGTGGTAGGTCTTGATAGGTGAACCCTTTTTTTCTTGACGTTCTCCACGCTAAGTTTTCTAAAGAAAACATGTATTTTTTAACTCCTTCACCTTTAGGACTAAAATCATTACCTACTATGTTTGTACTTTCATTACCCCTCATTGGCGCAATGTTTAAATTGTATGTACTATCTAACACTGAGTAAGTAAACCGTCTATTTGCCGTTGTGATTCCCTCAGTTTTTTGTAAATCACCCATAGAGTAATATGGGGTATCTTTAGTAAATACACGACAATACTCCTGTCCAACGATATCACCATCAACATCTTTATAGGCAATTACTCTTGAACCTTTTGTTAGTTCTCTCGTACCGTCATGAAACACTTTTGATACTTGGTCGATGGCATTACCAACATGTTGTAGTTTTCTAACACCTACTACCTCATCGGCAGCGTTAATTAATTTTTGTGTATTATCTAATATAGAACCTTTAGTATATTGGTAGTTTCCTGAGCCGTCTACCGATTGTGTTGCAGTAAAAGTATTTTGAACCCCTTGTTCATTCCAATCCGTATCAATAGTACCAAAAAACTCAGCACCTTTACCAACTTTTTGTCCTGCCCTATCTTTATATTTTGGTGAAACCCAAGTAAATCCTCCTTGTAATCCCCCATCATCATATGTTGAGGTTTGATTTAAACCAAATTTATATTGATTATCTTTTTCTTCGTTTTCGTAAATTTTAGCAACCTCATCATAACCATATACGGGTGTTTGAGTTTTATTACCATCTCTATCTAACGGTAATGACTCCGCAGGGGCAACAACATCTCTCATTTCTTGTTGTGAACTACCTACGTAATAATTTTGTTTAGGTACCTTTGTAAATAAATCAGTTAAGAAGTTTTTGTTGTAATCAGGTATATAACGGTTTAATCTAAGTCCGTGAAAAAGTCTTGAACGTTGTCCACCACCCGTATTATCCAAGAATATTTGCATTCCCGTTTTTTCGGTAGGTAACTTTAAAACACCTCTCTTATCAAATAAACCTGTTATTTTATTGGCTATTTGATTTAAATACATTTGTTTTGGTTCAGAACTAAAGTAATCACCAGGTATCCACGAATATGGTGAATACACACCACTAACTCTACTAATGAAGTCTAAACCTTTACCAATTAAACTCTTAGGTACTGAAATTTTCCAATCTCTCTCAATAATAGATTTATTACCTGTGACGATACCGAGTAAATCAAATGGGTCTGTTAACGCATCTATCGCGTTTACTCTACCTATAGTTTGTTGATATGTTTCTTCGGCTATTCGATATTGAAACTCAGTCTTAAGTGATTCCGCAGCAATTCTCGCTAAATCAGAATCTTGAGATAATGAACCGTTATCCCCTTGAGGGTTTTGACTTGTTAATAATATAAATGGATTGTATGAAGAAGCAATAAAAGTATTATATGGACTTTTACCGACTAAGGCTGGTATCCCTTGTCCCATATCTAAATTTAAAGTATTACTAAAACTAGTTACAGAATTTATAAAGGTTATGTCATCAATAGATTTTGGCTCACCAAAACCTCCTTCAGGTCCATATTGGTTTTTAACATAAGCATAGTTCCCTTCATCAGAACCAATTACTTCCACCTCTTGAGAGTCAATAACACCAATATCATTTATAATAACTTCACTTTGTCCTGGTTGTGACGCAGGAGTAAAACCATCACTATTATATGGTTGTAGATTTTTTACTAATAATTTTTTTCTAAAATTTTCAGTAGAATCAAATGATAATGGACTTAATGACATCTATATATTCTTTTTAGATAAATAGATGGTAACATAATTTTGTGTAAACTAAAAGAATAGATTTATACAAAGATACCCCTATTAATATTATGAGTTCATACCCATACTAGTTACAGACCCACCATACGTTCCATCTTTATTAAGTAGTTGGGAACTGATTGCGGCTATCGCGTCTGGATTATTAATTAAGTATCTAGCGAACTCCTCCTTAGTCATAACCGAATTAGTCGGCATATTATCAAGTTTTAAATTAACTTCACCACTCACATTAAGGTTAGAATTAGATGCGATGGCACTCGTAGTTGGTTCATTAATGTTAAGACTTGAAGTATTTAAATTATTCACAGAGAAATTATCTCGTTGAGTGGGTGGGGGACCTTCCCCACCTTCATTATTTTCATTTGTATTACCCTCACCTGTAACAGGTTGAACCTCCGTATTATTTGAACGTTCAGTAGGCGTTGCGGTCGAACTAGGAAAAAGGTCTTCAATTTTTTTCATAACATCCCTTTCAAAATCAAATTTCCCAAATTCTATAGCCGCCATATCGAATGCTTTTTGAATAAATCCATACGCAGCGTCCGCAAATTTATCGGCCTGTTCTTCACTCACTTTTAATTGACTTAATCCCAAAGAAAACGCTTCGACAACTTTATCAGGTATTTGAAAAAATTCTTGTGCCCTTCTTCCTTTACCTCTTTCACCTTTA
>FUIF01007413.1_pt1 | contig 10936 bp, 23 predicted proteins | sample 1003461 | NCBI WGS metagenome assembly FUIF01 (sample SAMEA80401918, study PRJEB19352) | marine metagenome
CATTCGTTGTGAGCTTTGATGATATATGGGATATTGACACTGTTGACTGGGTAGAAGAATAAACAGTCAGTTTATTCCTAGAATATAGTGTTTAAATAAACTATGAACAACACTACGCTCCCCGAAACACAGTGGTTTGATGACCCTTGTGATGACATTACTACACTGTGTGACTATTGGGAACGATGGATCACTAGGAGTAGACGTGCTAACACTATATAGAATATATGACCACACCACACTAAACACACTGGCTAATGCAATACCCACGCTTGAACAAGCACAAGAAGTCAAGCATTTTCTACAGATGGATGCACCCAACAATGAGTTGGAAATAGAAAGCTACACACAGAGCTCAGTTAAGCCGGGCTTTGGACGTGACCCAGACCTACACTAAGGACACAATGAACAAACAACAGATCATAACCAAACTAAAGAACCACAACCTTGACGAATACACTCGTGAAACACTGCAACAACTGTTGCACCACCTCACAGTTCAAGAACAAAGCGCGAAGCGTCCAAAAAAAAATTCTCCTAAGAAGAAGCTATAAATAATACTATGAACGAAGATAACATACCCCCAGAAAAGATTGTATACACCAATATTGATGCAGACACACTAGCACTGATCGAAGTTGCCCTCAACTGTATGAACACACTAGCAGACGCACAAATGATTGAACAAAGCCGTGATGACCTGCTTACTATAGCTGATGAGTTGGGCTTCCGTTTTGGCATTGCCGCTATTGAACTAGAAGACACAGGTGATGTTGATGATCAAGGTGAAAAGATATACAAACCCATAGGCGGTGTGTTTAATGACGAAGATCACACTGATGACGATGATCTACCCACTAGTAGTGACACTATAAACTAATATAGTACACATACACGTATACACACACTGTTGAGTAGTCTATATAGTAGTATACGCACGTACCCACTATATACAACGCTATATAGCAGAGACCCCGCTGTAGCTGACCAAACAAACCACACAAACCCTAGACCCCGCTGTAGCGATTCTTGCGTATATAGTGATTGTCACCCTTAAGGCTATAGTAAGGAGAGGTCTATTGGTGGGTCTATATAGTGTAGAGAGTACCGTACCCATAGGGTCACTATATAGTGCGAGAGAAGGGTAGCTAGGGTGAAAAGTATTTGAACTATGCCTCTCGTCACCGCGGTCAACAATTTTTTTTAGGCTGCACAAATCTGGCTAAACCGTAGACAAAAGTGTTATGTTATAACATTACACCCCTGATTCTCAGGGTCATTGTGGCCTCAAATGTGGCTAGATCACGCTGTATTCAGCTTATATCCACTCTAAGACACGGTGCAGCCACAATGGCCCCTCCGGGGCCTCACAGTGGTAGACTCTGTACGTGAGCTCTGCACTCTAAGTCATTGTTATCAAAGGGAAATCTGGACCTCTGCGAGAAGCCTCTGCACTATATAGGGACTCTGTGTACTATGTCTCTGCACTCTGTATGCTGCTATATAGCCTATGTGAGTTGTCTATATATAGTCTCTATAGCTCTGCTGCGCTCTGTTCACGCTCTATATAGTGTGTTCTATATAAGTCATTGTTCTATATAGCTTTTTTGGATGTGCTGCTTGCTGCGTATACTATATAGTGTAAGTCATTGAAATCATTGGATATTTTCGTTGTGCTGCTGTATAGGGTGCAGCAGTCGAGGTAAGTCATTGTTTTTATTGGATCTTTTGGTCAGGGGAGAGAATGTGCTGCGTGTGCGTTCTTGTGTGTTCGAGGGGTAAATTGTCTAATGATATCAAGAGGTTAGGCGGGGTCGTTTGCTGCTCTTTTGTATCGTTCGAGGTCGGCCTCCAGAACCATCAGGCATCGGTAGTGTATTGAACTCCGGTATCAACCATACTTGGATTACGTTCCCGGCGTGTTGCTCTTGTATTTGGAGCCTATGTTTGGTGTTGCCCTTTCCTCTGTTGCCCTTATTGTTCTTATAGTATATGTTCTTTTGGGGCCGAAGTCAACCACAATCAAGAGAAAGTTTGTCAATGTTATCAAGAGGTTAGCAATTAAATTTTTCTGCTAAGTCATTGTTATTGTTGGAAACTTTTCTCTTGCAATTGCTTTTAAACTATGCTAAAACCAAACATAACAACTTTAATAATATAATAGGAGCATACAATATGCAAACAACTACACAACTAACACAACACAGCTATTTTACAAACTGTGCGGAAGTAAGTGATGAAAATTTTAACTTGCTAACACAGCAGCAGCAAACACAATTTACACAAGCGGAAGCAGCGTTTGTGCTTGAGTTTGTTGCAGATACTGTAGCAAGTTTAACAGCAATTAACGTTGAGTGTGCAGGGGAGGAGGACTACTTTGTGCGTTTAACAGATGCGTTGGAAGTACTTGCTAATTTGCAAATGCTGTACAACAACTTGGATGCGGATGCTGCTGTGTATAACTTTACACTTGAGCAAGCTGCACAAGCAATTTGTTGTTATGACACAGAGTACAGAGAAACAATATGCGAGCAATTTGAGGATGCGTGTAACACTGCAAACTTTAATACACTTGCACTACGTTGTTATTTGTAGTTAATTAATTAAAAAAGGTTGACACTATAGCGCACAGGTGCTATAGTGTACACACAATAAAACTGCATAGAGGCAAACAATGCAAAACATTCTCAATCGCGTTACATACTACTTTCTCAATCGTGCTTATACGCAGCTAGAGGCGAAGGGTGAGCTGCAGAACGCAGATGACGCAGCAGAGTTTTTAGAAGATTATTTTGCACAATTAGTAAAATAATGGTTGACACTGTGGCGCAGAGGTGCTACAGTGTACGTACAAGTTAACAAGCATAGAGGGAAATATTATGCTACACTATACACAAAATGACAAATTTGTATTTTTTAACGCTGTTGACGCACAAGTGCAGCTGACAGTAGACGATGTTGTTGTTGGCGCTGCTGACAGTGTAGACGCACTTGTTGAGCTGCTGCTCCGGGCAAACGTTGCAGCAACAGACAGAATTATGCACAGCAGTGACGTTGACTTTGCTAGTGAAGAAGGCTTTGCTACAGATGACGCTGCACACGAGCTGATTGAAGCTGCATTTGAAGCAAGTGGCTTGACAGCACAAGCAGACGCTTTGCTAGTATAAAAAGAGGTTGACAAGCACTGTGATAGGTGCTATAGTATACACACAAACTTAAACAAAGAGGGCAATCAATGTTTTACATCTACGAAAAATCATCAACTTACATTATGGGTAAGGTCAACAAGTGGGACGGTGTCGTTCGTCCTGATCACCGCCAGAGCTACAAAACAATGCCTGCGGCCAAAGCTGCTCTAACACGTATGAGCAAGCGTCATCGTGCAGATATGCTAGACAGCGTGAATGATCCAGTGTTCCGTTATGCTATAGCAGAAGCAGGCTACTTCCACAAGAACATAGAGAAGAGTCGCACTGTGTATTCAATAATGGATCAGGCTAAGGAAAAGCCAATCCGAGAGAGTGTGAACACTCCGGGCTATATGTCACCCAGTTCAGAAAGTTACTGGTCAATGTAAAAAAGATTAAATTAGGGGTTGACAAAGCCCCTAATTGATCGTATAATGTATGTATAAGTTAAACAAATAAGAGGGCTTCTTAAATGACAAACACAGTATTAACAGCAGTTAAAGCAATCCACCAAGCAAACCGTGATGAACTAGATCAGATCGTCCAAGCGGTGAAACTTCAAAGAACGTTCCTTGCGAAGCAATCAGCTCGCACGTTCACAATCGGTGATGCGGTTACGTTCACTGGACGTGGTGGACGCAAGGTAATTGGAACGGTCAACAAGGTCAATCCAAAGACCATCATAGTTGATTCACCAACACAGGGTCGCTGGAAGGTGACAGCATCAATGCTAACCAGCTTGGAGGCATAAGGATGACATTAGCCTATTGTGATTATATCGCAGATCGTATTCAGAAGCTGGTCTCTAGGGAGATCGGCGACAACGATACACTGCTGGAATCAATCGGTAAGGTCAACTATGACTTGCACCCAACCGAGGGGTATTTCCAATCAACTAAGAAGACCATTACCTGCCACGACACCAACGGCAAGGCATATGTGGTCACAATCGAAGAAGCACCTTTTTTAGATAAAGATTAAATTAGGGGTTGACACTGTAGCACTTCGGTGCTATAGTATAAGAGTAAGTTAAACAAACAAAGAGGGCAATCAATGTTTAGAAAACAAAACAGCAGAGACCGAGCTTTAGAACTGGTCGAAGAGGGTTACATTTCCGCAGAGGATTTGCTAACAGCCGCGTTGAAGTATATGTCTACAGATGATGTAGAAGATATGCTAGACGCTAATGAACTATCAGATCGCTTTATGGAGGAAGACTATGCCTAATTGGTGCAACAACTCAATCACAATCACTGGCGACTACGACACGCTGGTCCAATTGAAACCCGTAGTAGAAGCAGGCACAGGTCTGCTACAAGCAATCAAGCCAATGCCAAAAGGACTAGAGGAGACTGTGAAAGGTTCAGGCGACGAGAACCAGACCACCGAGTATGATGGACACACCAACTGGTATGACTGGTGTGTGGCCAACTGGGGCACCAAGTGGGATCCTGAAGTCCACCTAGAGTTTACGGACAACAAGGATGGCACTGCTACTATCACAGGATGGTTCGACACTGCTTGGGCACCACCCGTTGATGCTTTCCAAACCCTAAGTGAAGACTGGGACAGTTGTTACATCGAGCTCTTCTATGAAGAAGGCGGTATGTGCTTCGTAGGCTGTTGGGATTCAGAAGGTGGCGATGATCACTATGACTATGGTGATGCTACTAGCAAGACCATCAAGGACATTGTTCCTGCATACCTAGTAGAACAGTTCGCACTAGACGAACGGTTGGCTGAGTATGAAGAAGAGGAGACTGCATAATGGATAGTCTACTTGATGACATCGAGGAGGTGCTTAAACTGCACTCCTCATCCTTTGAGATTATGAGCGTAGACGGAGACGAGGATGGATTAACATTCACAGTTTCTGCAGAATATCTTAAAAAAGAGGTTGACTTCTTCGCAGATTGATCGTATACTATTATTAACAGTTAGGCAAACGGAGGGCATCCAATGGCATACTTTACACACACCGTAGATCCAATAGGCTCGTTCGAAGAGAAGGAATACGGCAACCCATTTGAATATAGCATCAACGACGAGACACACGCCTGGTGCAAAGACTTTCCACACAAGATTTGGGTTGGTGATGTTGTCAATGGTAACGGCTACCGTTATGGTATTGTCAAGAAGACTGTGGCGTATGTGAGTGTGGATGAAGATGAATACGGACAGCCTGTTATTGAGAAGTGGCACATCAAGCGTCACAGAGAATATGGTTTTGGCAAATCTAATTTGGATTTTTTAACAATTAGGGGTTGACAAGCCACGTGATTGGTAGTATAATATACATATATTAACAACAAGGGCAGGGCAAATATGAAAAATCAAACTTACGGAATGTTTACTGATAAAGGCAACTATATGGTTGATCGCATTGTTGAGGCAGCGAACAAGCTGAAGCAACAGGACAATGATGAACTGAATGCTTGGCAGTTTGCATATAGAGAGCTTCGCAAGCTGGGCCACTCAGATGCGTTTGGTGAAGCAACTGATACCGATGTGCGTGAGCAGGTATACGATGCTATCGTTAATAAACAATTGGAAATTCCATTTTATATCTAAATTAGGGGTTGACAACGCTCAAGGAAGAGCATATACTGTACACAGTTAAACATTAAAGCTAGAGGGCAAACAAAATGGCAACACGTTCAAACATCGCAATGAAGACCGCAGAAGGTAAAATCGTTTCAGTATACTGTCACTGGGACGGCTATGTGGCAAACAACGGCAAGATCCTATTAGAGAACTACACGGACATCGATAAGATCGAAGCGTTGGTTGCACTAGGATCAATCAGTTCACTAGGTGAAGCAATTGGTGAGCAACAAGATTTTGACGATCGTTCGACACAGAAGGACGAATGGACGCTGTTCTACTCACGAGATAGAGGCGAACAGTTATCAATCCAAGAGTATGATGACATCCCAAGTTGGATCAACGATATGGAAGAGTATGCGTATCTATGGAACGGCCAAGAGTGGTTGGTTAACGATCACGGCGCAACAGATGCACAAGGCTATCCAATCTTTGATCTACTCAGCACGTTGGTTCCAATCGAACTAGCGGCTATGGAAGCTCGGATGAAAGCGTACAACAACCAGTAGAAACTGGTTGACAGTGTAGCAGGAAGCTGCTATACTATAAACAATTAAACAAACGCCTAAGGAGGGCAATGACTATGGCAACAACTAAAACGTTTAACACTGCAGGAACATCAACACTGAATGGTATCACCAAAGTGCGTTTCGGCAATGACTATGTGAATAGGTTCAAGATCCTAGTAAAGAATGGACACGAGGACATTCAATTGATTGAGCTAGGTGGAGACTATTCCAAGGCAGAGGTCTGCAAGATCCTAATGTCACACGCTGACTTCCAAAGTGAAGACCAGCAGAGCGTGATCGCTGATTTTGTGGTTAGGAATTGCGATGCGATCGCTGCCGAACTAGAGGAAGCTGCTCAAGTGCCCACTGAGGCATAGGCTTCTTCAACCAGGGCGCATTGTGTGACAGCCCAATGCGATCCAGATGAGAGCGGTGGGGCTCACTGGACTTATTCATAAGAGGAGAACTCGAACTACATCTTTTTAACTGCCCTTAGCTCAGCTGGATAGAGCAAGTGCCTTCTAAGCACTAGGTCAGAGGTTCGAATCCTCTAGGGCAGGCCAACAACGCCCGCGTGATGGAATGGTAGACATAACAGACTTAAAATCTGTGGCCACAAGGCGTGCCGGTTCGAGTCCGGCCGCGGGTACCATTGCTAGACTGGAGGAGCAAGCCGCCCTCACTGTAAGACTTCTCCAGTCAGAGGAAGAAAGATTAAATTAGGGGTTGACATTCAGAGCAACTGATCGTATACTGTATATATAAATTAGCAAAGAGGGCAAAACTATGCAATTCGTAATCAGCACACAAACTATCGAAAACTATGGCGCACACTCAGAGGACGGTAAGTTCTCCAGCGGTAATGCTTATTGGAAGTTCAAAGGTGGTACCGACTATGTGGTATCAGGTTTGGATCGTATCCAAGACGCCACTGCATATGTTGCGGCGCTGTGCATTGAGAACTCATTGGGCTACAAAGAGTTCCCCATTGAGATGCAGACCTACGAAGAGTGGGAAGCCAAGCTGTCCGACCTGAGCACAGACTATCAGGAGTTCTTAATGGAGCAAGCCAAACACGTCAACCCTGCAAATTAGGGGTTGACTTCCGATTCAATTGGTGCTACAACTGTTATATAGAAACAACGCAAGAGGGCTTTGCAAATGATTAAGGTACACAACAGAGGCTACGGAACTGGTGAAGCACGTTACCTACAGCTGGATGAAGTGAATGTTGTAACACAGAAGATTGATTACAACGGTAAGCCTTACATCTTGTTCGAACACGACGACTACCCATTGGGGGCACTGAGCGCAACGTTCGATGGCACCTACTGGGATTGTGATTTAGATTAAATTAGGGGTTGACAGCATACGTTTTAGATCGTATACTGTATATATAAATTGATAGAGAGGGCAAACTATGTCAACAGAATTAAGAAACGTTCCGGACTGCCAAGCGCAGAATGAATTGACTCAGACTCGCTTCTGGGGTGGTAAGGACAGAATGACTTGCATACAAGTCACTCAACGCAAACCAAAAGGTGAAGGACCTGGAGCATCAGAGTTCTTTAACCACTTATCATTAACCAAGCACCAAGCACGTATGTTGGCAACTGAATTGATGTTGTTCGCAGAAGGACGTGAGATAGATTGGGAGGTAGCAGACTAATGACACACACATTTTTTAACCACAACTCGAACTACATCGTAAGAGAGACTCGCGAAGTAGATCAATTCACTGTAGAGATTGGCTTTGCACCAGACGACACCCAATTGGATCTGTTGTTTGATACTGATGCTGATTACTATCCAGAGCTGATAGAGAATCTAGAGTCAGGCTTTTGGCAGCATATGATCTGTCGTGTCCAAGCCAAATACGATGGCAAGGTTATGGGTGAAGACTACCTAGGATCGTGTGTAGCAGAAGATGGTGCAGACTTCCAGAAGCAATCACCTGATTTGATTAACGATATGATCGATACGGCTGTTGATGAAGCACGTAATGAAGCGGTTCGTATGTTGGACAAATTAAAGGAAGATTTCTTAAATTAGGGGTTGACTTTCGATTGTAATGATCGTATAATACTAGTATAAATTAACAAAGAGGGCAAAAATATGTATTCAATCGAAGCAACTGTAGAAGAAAAGAAACTGGCAACTGTTGGTCGTCAGATGATGAACTACTCAGAAGACTATGGCAAGACCACATCGTTGGGCAAGCTAACAGACAATGGTCTTCGCACACTAAATGAACTGAGCCACGTAGGCGGCAAGTTGACACGTTATGGCGTGACCTTTGGAACTAGTCAGAAGGACTTCTCCCAAGCGGACAAGGATCTAATTCAAAACTTTATTAACAATACGGTTGACATCGAGAGTAAATGATCGTATACTGTAAACAATAAGGCAAACAACTAACCAAAGGGCACAATATGAAAAACGTTAGAATCAAAGAAGGCACATACAAGATCAGAGGCAAAGAAGTTGATCTCCAAGGTATGGTATTTCCACTAGTAGAAGAGTTCAAAGTAGGCGCACGAGGCGGCTACGTAACAGTTGATGGCACAGCAGTCGCAGGGTTCCCAGACAGGAACATCAAGATTATGTGTTCAGGTGAGGATGCATACGAGAGCGCAGGCAACAAGAAGATTGCCGCACTTGAAGAAAGCGATGCAGAGATCATTGAACGTATCCGTGAGCGTTTCGATATGCTCAAAGATATGACCAAGGCTGTGAAGAAGGGTGCTGTGCGAGCAATGATCGTGTCAGGTCCTCCAGGTGTTGGTAAGTCGCACGGTGTTGAAGAAGTACTACAACGTTACCAGACTATGGAACAACTAGGTGGCGGCAAGAAGTTTGAAGTTGTGAAAGGTGCAATGAGCCCAATCGGACTCTACTGCAAACTGTTCAACTTCTCGGACAAAGACAATGTGATTGTGTTCGATGACTGTGATGCTGTGTTTGATGAGCCACTTGCGCTTAACATCCTAAAGGCCGCACTAGACTCTAAGAAGAAACGTATGATCCACTGGAACACGGATTCATTCAAACTGCGCAACGAAGGTGTGCCAGATGCATTTGAATTCAAAGGTTCAGCGATCTTTATTACAAACTTGAAGTTCGACCAAGTGAAGAGCAAGAAGCTCAAGAGTCACTTGGAAGCACTAGAAAGCAGATGCCACTATATGGATCTCACTATTGATACAGAGCGCGACAAAATGCTACGTATCAAACAAGTGATCCAAGATGGTATGCTGAATAGCTACAAACTGGACGATGAGATCAAAGATGACATTGTTGACTTTGTAGATATTAATAAGAAGCGACTACGTGAGCTGTCTCTAAGGACAGTACTTAAAGTCGCCGACTTGGCTGTAGCATTTCCAGACAAATGGGAAGCTATGGCAGAGAATACTGTGATGGTTCGCTAGTGCCCTCTAAGCGACCACAGTATAGGTTGAGCATCGAGCAAATCTAGCCCTCACGCTCTGCACAACCGAACCTGATCCCTAGTAGTGTGCCCTCGCTACTAGGGATTTTTTTTCTATTAATTTGCCAAAAAAGGTTGACCTTTGATCCTAATGATCGTATAATATATGTATAAGTTAACAAAGAGGGCACACTATGAAATACTTTACTTTAGAAGACTACATCGATAACCGCAACCAATGGAACAGCTTCTTCCCAGGCAACAAGACCATTACATTCCCACTCTCACAGAAGAACGTAGATGGATTAGCACGTAGCCTAGACAGTGATCTAAGTCCTGAGAACCTACACTGTGATGGAGAGATTAGCCAAGCTGAAGCACATCGCAAGTTCAACTACTACGGTAGAGTGATCCGTGAGCTTGAGAACTATTGCTTGAACAACTGGTTGAACACTCCAACCATAAGCGAATACTACTAAACAAAAAGGTTGACAGCTACCTTAAAAGGCTGTACACTACTACTATAAATTAAACATTGCGAGGGCATACACAATGACAACTATTAACACTTCAACTACTAACCTTAATGACTACACTGTAGCGGACTTGATTGTGATCAAAGAAGCAGCACTTCAACACGCACGTGACGCAGGTGAAGCACATCTTCGTCAGTATGGTGAGCACGCCTACTGTGGCTTTGCTTGGGTTAACATACACGGCATCAAAGGCAACACCAAGCTGGGCAAGCGTATGAAGGCAGCAGGCTTTGAGAAGGACTACACTGGAGCCTACTCAATATGGAACCCAAGTGGCCTAGGCACACAGTGTATGAGCACCAAAGAAGCAGGCGCATCAGCAGCCGCCCAAGTGTTTAAGGCAGCAGGCTTTAGTGCTTATGCAGGCAGTAGGGCAGACTAATACCCACTAGGGGGTGCTGAGTTACGTAGGGTAGCAGGCAACCTAGACAACTACTAGAGAACGGAAAGAGGTTAGTATTAGTTTACTAACCTTTTTCTTATTTCAAAAAACTTTTTCTAAAAAAGATAAAATATTTCTCGAGGCGGTCGGGGGTGCCAGGGGGTAAAACTGTAGCAAAATCAATAGCTTAGTCCGCGCTTAGTGCCTTTTAAAAAATGGGGTGAGCTACAATCACCACCTCACTTCTGTAAGTACTTCACCTATTTTTTTCGTAGCGCAATTTTTTA
>FUIF01009818.1_pt1 | contig 10936 bp, 9 predicted proteins | sample 1003461 | NCBI WGS metagenome assembly FUIF01 (sample SAMEA80401918, study PRJEB19352) | marine metagenome
AATAGAAGACGGTACTTTATTAGGTATGACATATCAAAGAGATCAGGAAGTTGTTGGTTGGCATAAGCATATATTAGGTGGTGTTTCTGACGCCGCTGGAACTGCTTCCATGGTAGAGTCTGTTGCCGTCATACCCGCCATTGCGTCTGATGGTGCTGGGCGTGACGAATTGTGGATTTCGGTAAAAAGATTTGTAAATGGTTCTACGGCACGCCATATAGAAGTTCTTAGTGCTGGGTTGGACGCTGCAGATACTCAGGAAGATGCATTTTTTGTGGACAGTGGACTGTCTTTAAACGTTCCTAAAACTATTACTGGGGCTACTTCCGCTAATCCAGTGGTTATTACTTCCGCTAGTCACGGTTTTAGTAATGGAAATTCAATAGATATTCGCGGTATAAATGGCATGACTGAAGTTAACGGAAGGCGTTTTACTGCTGCTAATGTGGCTACTAATACTTTTGAGTTGTCTGGTGAGAATGGCAGTAGTCATACAACTTATATATCAGGAGGAACTGCTAGACAGGCTGTGTCCTCTGTATCGGGGCTGGGGCATTTAGAAGGTCAAACGGTGTCTATTTTAGGAGACGGGGCAGCACTAGTCGACGCGGCAGTATCGAGTGGGGCAGTTACATTGAGCGCTACTTCCAGCATAGTTCATGTTGGTTTGGGGTATATTAGTAAGCTAGTTACTCTTAATATTGAAGCAGGAGCAGCCGATGGCACGGCTCAATCGAAAATAAAACGTATACACGAAATAGTGGTGCGTCTGTATCGTTCTCTAGGAATAAAAGTGGGGAAAGAGAACGGGGATTTGGATACTGTTCCTTTTAGAGATAGCTCTATACCTATGGATGATCCTCCTGATCTATTTACAGGAGATAAATTTGTTCCTCATCCCGAGGGGTTTAGTACGGAGGCTAATATAGAAGTACGTCAAGATCAGCCGTTACCTTTAACCGTGCTTGCTTTAATAGCAAGAGTTAGAACGAATTGAGTAGGTGAAAATATGTGTATTGGCCCTGAGATAGCTGCGGTTATGGCGCTAGCTGGCGCTGGTGTTAGTGCTGCTGGTATGATTCAGCAAGGGAAAGCGGCTAAACAAGCTGCTGATTATAATGCTGCTGTTCAACGTAACCAAGCTATAGCGGCTAGACAAAAAGCTAGCTTCGATGCGGATCAGCTCAGAGCCAGATCCAGGGCTATTCTTGGTCAACAACAAGCTGGGTATATGAAAGCGGGTGTGGCCATGGAAGGAACTCCTTTAGAAGTTATGGGAGAAACGGCGGCGGCTATTGAATTCGACGCTCAGACTATATTATATGGGGGAGAGTTAACTGCTGCTGGTTTAGAGTCTCAAGCTGTGTTAACTCGATTAGAGGGTATTCAAAAGAAAAAAGCTTCTCAATTTGCCGCTGGAGCAACTATTTTGACGGGCGCGGGTAAAACGGGCCTTCAATACGAGCAAGCGACAGGGAAGTCTTTAATAAGTTAAGGTGAACATAAATCATGCCTATAATCCCTACATATTTCGCTAGAGAACAATTTCAGGGTCCTCTACAGACCCCTCAGGCCTTCGCAAAAGAAGAGCATTTTGGTGCTGGTTTGGGTCAGGCTTCACAGTATGCGGGTCAGGAACTTACGAAATTTGGAGAAGCGAAATTATTAGAGATAGCAGACGATACGGCTAATGAATATATTGCTACTACTCAAGCGGGGGCTAGAAAAGCTTTTACACAGCGGACAATTGAATTAAGTAGGACTGACGACGATGTAGCCCCCCTTCTTTCTTCAGAGATGTTAAGTCACAGCGCTGAACTAGTAAACAATGCCCCAAATCCGGATGCTGCTTCTAGGGCAAAAGTGATGATGAGTACCATGACGTCTCAATTTGTCACTACGGCCATGGTAGGAGACGAACAGAGGCGGGTAAAACGTAGAATAGCTGCATCAGCAACAGCTTTCGATGACAACAAAAAGGCGGTTTATAACGATTTTTATCAGTTTAGTACTACTCTGGCTTCCGTGGAAGCAGAAGTTGGATCTATAAGAGGCATACCGGATTCTCAGAGACAAGCGCTATTACTCCAACGTCGACACGATTTGGGGCATACCGCCTTTATGGGTCTTATTGACAGAGATGAATCGGGTGCGGAACTTGCTTTAAAGACTTTAACCAGCTCTGAGTATACGGATGTAGTAGATAATATGTTGGAAGAGGGCAAAAAGTCTACATTGATAAGCTACGCGGAATCAACTCTTGTACAACACAGAGCTAGAAAAACTGCAGATATATCGTTACAAGAAAAATTACTTAAAAAAGAACAACGTGAGTTAATGACATCGATATTAGACATTCATGAAGAGCATGGTGACGTCGATCAGATGATAAAAGATTCCGCATTAACACCAGCCAACAAAAAAGGCACTCAGACTCATAATATCTAATTCCTTAAAAGAAGAACCGGCCCCACCCAGTGTTAAGGCTGAAACGTATATGATTCTAGAAGAAGCAGTTAAAAAGCTTCACCCCGAGGATGTGGAGGATTTTCTGTCATCATCAGGTCCTGTAATGGGGGCATTGCGCGATGGCTTGATTACTTTTGCTGATTATAAGTATTTTAAGAACTTGGCTAATACTCCTGCAAGTGAACTTCGCACATCTTACGAGAAGGCGATAAGGAACTTCGCCACTCGTACTAATATGTATATAGGGATGCAGGATCCAGAGGGGGATATGCTTAATCACAGTGGCAAGATGATAATTCAAAAGCACATAAATGCCGCCAAGGATAATGGCGTGCCCCTATATATTCTTTTTGATCCAAAATCGTCTGAATTTGAAGCAATGAACGTAGAAGTTCGAGGCAAGATCTTTCGTCCTCTTGCACAAATCATGCAGGACATGGTGAAAGCTAGTGGGGGGGCTTAAGTTTGGGGGGACGGTGTTGGTTGGTGGGAACGTTGAAGACGATCCGACGCTGGTGGTGAGATTACTCCAACAGTTGATGGATTCCATTAAGAGTAAAGGAAAATTGGACGCAATAAATGAGTAGTAATTAATTCATGGGCGCGTTTGAAGCTGCTTCTAAAGAAGGGTACACTCCTTCAGATATATCTGACGCCATAGCCGCTGCTAGGACTGCGGCACGGTCCACCGGTATATCTGATTATCAATTTGATAAAACTCTAGGTATTGCTCCTTTCGACACTTCTCCTTTTCAAGAGTATATGGTTAACAAAGCTCGTGCTGTCTTTGGAGAGGACGGCGGAATGTTTACTAGAGACATATTTACTCTGGATGATTTTTTCAAAGCTGGTTTTGGTCATTCAGTTTCAGGTCTTTTAAGGGACGCGCCTACTGACGCGGAAAAACAAACTTTAGAATTACAGAATAACATAGCTAAAAAATCCGCTGTTGCATTAGGTACAGTTGTTGGAGATGTTCCCGCTATAGCGACGGGGGGAGTTGTTGGGGCTGTTGGGGCGCTTTCTACAGGACAGATACCACCCCTCACGGTTGTCCCAGAGGAATTCGTCACTGTACCGGCTGCTACAATCGCGGGGGCCTTTGCTCTACCGGAAGGTATGAGGGCCATGTTAATGGATGCATACGAGCATGGCGAAGTAGACTCCTTTCCTCGTTTTTGGCAAATGGCGACAGAAACAATGCATGCTACTGCTAAAGGATATCTTACTGGGTATCTTACGGGGAAGGCTGGTCAATTCGTGGCTGGTCAAGTACGAAAAGTACCTGATGCTCTAGGATTTCTTAAAATTCCCAGGAAGTTGGTCGGCAGATCGGCTATTACTGCATCAGAAGTTGCTACTTTCACCACTGTGGGACAGGCTTTAGAAGGACGTATACCAGAGCCGGATGACTTTGTAGTCGGTGCTATCGTCGTGTTGAGTTTGAAAAATATTACGCGAGGCACCATTGGCGCGGGACGTAAAGTTGCTGATATTTCTACAAAATTGAGGAACTTATACTCGAAATATAACTTGACCCCTCTGGAAGTAGTAGAACGATCGTATAAAGACCCGACTATAGTAGAAGATTTGGTGTCCGAGAATATACACGTTCCTAGAGCACTAGTTGCAGAGACAGAAAGTACTGTGTCTGTGGCAGCGGAGTCTAAGGCTGCTCAAGATGTTAAAGTAGTAGAAAAGCCATTAGAGCCTAAGCCCGTAGAAGCGGAGCCTACTGTTAAACCCGCTCCAGAAAAAGTAGAGTTGTCTGGTATTGAGTATACCCTAGAATATAAAGGTGGGTTGTCTGCTTTGAAAGATAGGGTTGAACAAAATAAAACCGAACCTGACATAGGGCTGTTTGTATTTGATAGAGATGGTGTGTTACGAGTAGAAGAAATTAATAGAGAAGCAGGAGAAGAGGTAACAGGGAGTTATGAAGAAGTAACTCAAAGAATGAGAGAATCGGGGTTCGAGGAAGTTGACCTAATCGAACAAGGTAGCGAAATAACCAAGGTAGCAGAAAAAGTAGAAGAGCCACCTGTTGAGCCACCTGTTGAGCCACCTGTTGAGCCACCTGTTGAAAAACCTCCGGATTTGAGTAAGTGGGAGGAATTAGAAGATGCTCCAATTCAGGAACCGGTGCCCCGCGTAGAGAAATTGAATCGAGGCGAGGAAGTTGACGTAACTGAAGCAGTGGGTTTTCCACCACCAGAACCTCCGCCTCCTCCAATTCCTCCAGGAGCTGGCAGTTTGCCCCGAGATAGAGCACCTGTGGCAGGTACTTATGAGTGGGCGTTGGAGACTGTTAGGAAAGCGGTGTCTATCGGGGATCGCAAAAAGGGCGATAAGTATACGTGGAATAAATTATACCGCGATCTAATAGATGATCTCCACGCTTTGGGTCGTGTAACCAAAAAATTAGCCAGTGGTGGATATATTCGTCCCCAAGACAATCCTTACACGCTAGCTCGTTTGTACAGGGGTGTGAGCGGGATCGGTGACGCGTTTCTTGAATTTGGTACTTTAACTTACGATCAGCGCACATATGTAGGTAGGTCTTTCCGTGATATCGTTCGTCCGATATCTAAAGCGGGGGACCTAGAATTATTTTCTCAATACGCGGTAGCTAGACGAGCTGTAGAATTATTTGATCAGAGAGGAATAGAGGTACCACGTGTTCCTATTGGAGCCGCTAGAACGTTGGTAGAAAGTTTAGATGCGAAATTTGGGGAATCTTTTAAGGACATTGTTTTATATCAGAAACAATTAATGCAGTATGTAAAAGAATCTGGAGTGCTGAGTGACGAGGCATTAGCTCGTATAGAAGAATTAAACAAGGATTATGTTCCTTATCACAGAGTCATGGGCGATGATAGCGGGGGTAGTCTGGGTGGTATGCGTACTCCCTTTCATAAAATTAAAGGAGAATCTGATAAGCTTATTATTGATCCTATAGAGTCAATAATGAGGAATACCTACATGTTAACAGCCATTGCTGAGAGACAACGGATGATAGGCGCTCTGATAGCATTACAAGAGGCTAACCCCTCATTAGAAGTAATAAAACGTGATCCTGGAGTGAGTGCACGAATTAAAGTAGATAGTCCTGAATTACAAAAATTATTAGAGCCTTATATAGGCGATAATGTGGCTGCTCTGGGCGACGCGGAGATACAAATCTTTCGTAAGAAGATGTTTTTAGGTGACGATAAAGTAATTCATTTCGAAGACGGTAAACCTATACAATATATCGTGGAACCGGAGATAGCCAAAGCTTTAATGCATGCCGATCGCGACGCTATAGGCGGCATTGTTCGAATGTTATCAGTCCCTGCGAGGTTACTTCGTACCGGTGCAATTCTTAACCCCGAGTTTATGGCACGAAATTTCGTACGTGACACAGTTTCGGCCTTTTTATTTAGTAAAGATGGATTTATACCAGTGGTGGATACATTCCGTGGAATGAGTTATATACTGGGTCGTACAGAAGCGTATAGAGATTGGGCGGCTTCTGGGGGAATGTTCGCCCATATGCAAGCCGTCGATAGGACTTATCTTCAAAAAGGCATGAAAGATACTTTTAAAAGTTTGCCCGTTCGCAACTTAATAAAAAATCCTATAGAAATGTTGCGTGTAATGTCGGGCTTTGTTGAACAGGCATCTCGTGTAAGAGTGTTCCGTAAACGTTATCTTAACGTAGTAGAAAAAGAGGGTAGACCAAGAGTAGAAGGACTGATAGAAGGTGGATTTGAGTCCAGAGACATTACTCTGGACTTTCAAAAATTCGGAATGCAGATGAGGGCGGCTAATTCACTTTCTGTATTTCTTAACGTATTTTTCCAAGCTCACGATAAGATGGTACGCACTTTCAAAGATCGTCCTGCTGCTACGACTACTAAAGCTCTACTTGGCCTAACTCTTCCATCGGTACTACTCCATTTAGCGAATAGAGATGAGAAATGGTATCAAGAGTTAGAAGATTGGGAAAGGGATCTCTATTGGCATTTCTCCACTGGGTCAGAATCTCATGGAAATCTTAAAGTTTGGAAACTTGCAAAACCTTGGGAGGTAGGGCTGATATTTGCTACAGGCGCGGAACGTATGACTGAGTATCTTCTCACGCAACGTCCCGAAGCCTTTAAAGGATTTATTGATTCTCTTACTACTTCCCTTTCTCCTAACTTGATACCAACTATAGCAGGACCCCCACTTGAGATAGCAACTAACTTTTCAATATTTAAAGACAGACCTATTGTACCTCATAGTAAAACCGGTAGACTTCCACAGTATCAATTCGGGGTGTACACTTCAAAGGTGGCCAAAATATTATCGGAGGCTATACAGTATATTCCTGGGGCTGAAGAGTCTAGGCTGGCTAGCCCCGCCCTTATGGAGCATTTAATAGTCGGTTGGACGGGGGGTTTAGGCAAACACGTGTTGAATATAATGGATGGAGCGCTTAAACAGGTTGGGATATATGATGTAAGGCACGAGCCAGCAGGTACTCTAGCGGACATACCTTTTATCAAAGCCTTTGTACATAGGAACCCCTCTATGAATTCACGGTCTATAGGGGATTTTTATGAAAATGTAAGTGATGTAGATAGATGGGATACTTCCATACGATTTTTACAAAAAGAAGGATTCTTCAGAGAGGCATTTGATCTCCAAGGACAGAGATTCTTAATGAACAACATAAATGATTTTCAGGAAATTCGCTCAGCGTTAAGTAATCAGAGAAGCTTCATCCGTAAAGTTTATAGAATGCCTAGAAAAGGGGGAGAATTCGCGAATATGTCGGTTGATGAGTTTAGAAACTGGAAGCGCGAAATGATCGATAAAACCTATACCCAGATGATATTCCTAGCACAGAATGCCAACGCGATACATGCGCAAATGGGGAAAACGATTAAAGACATGGATTTAAAATTATCTGAATAGGGGATCGTTGACTAGAAATACTTTGGTGTGCTATTCTATATTCTTGTACGAAGGGTAAACTATGACCATTTCAACTACCGCGTCAACAGTTAAATACACGGGTAATGGCAGTACCACAGCCTTTGCTGTGACCTTCCCGTTCTTTGGGACTACAACCTCTGCTGAGTTAGAAGTTGTCCAAAGAATTATAGCTACTGGTATCGAATCAGTACTATCAAATGGTTCCGCATACACAGTAGCAGGGGGCGAGGGGTCAACAGGCACGGTCACTGCCTCGTCAGCACCCGCTAGCACCGTGGAATGGCATATAAGGAGGAACACTACTAAAACTCAAGTTACTGATTATGTTGAGAATGATCCGTTTCCTGCTGCGGTCCATGAGTCTGCGCTAGATCGGTTATTAGTTCAATCCCAAGAAAATAAAGAAGAACTTGATCGCTCAATCAAGCTATCGCGAACGAATACGATGACCTCGACGGAGTTTACGAACTCCGCTGCGGATCGCGGATCTAAAGTTCTAAGTTTTGACAGTGCCGGTGAACTGACAGTTACCCAGGAATTAGGTGAGTTCCAAGGCAACTGGGCAGCATCGACAGCCTATGTACTGCGAGACATGGTTAAGGATACCACCAACGGCAATATCTATATAGTTAACACTGCCCATACCAGCTCCGGTTCTCAGCCCATCTCTAGTAACACTGACGTAGCGAAATGGTCCCTTATAGTTGATGCTGCGACCGCGACTACAAGCGCTGCTGCTGCTGTAGTTAGCGCACAACTTGCAGATGATTGGGCGGTCAAGACGAGCGGCGTTGTCGAGTCTAGTGAGTATTCTAGTAAAGCTTATGCCGTGGGAGGAACGGGAGTAACTACAAGTTCTGGGAAGGGGGCTGCAAAAGAGTGGGCTACAACGACCGGAGGAGCAGTCGATACTTCAGAACACAGCGCGAAAGCGTATGCAATCGGCGGCACAGGTGTCACAACTACGTCTGGGAAGGGAGCTGCAAAAGAGTGGGCCACAACTACAGGGGGCGCGGTTGATACCTCAGAATATTCGGCTAAAGCGTATGCAATCGGCGGCACAGGGGTTACCACTACTTCCGGCAAAGGTGCGGCTAAAGAATGGGCTACAACGACAGGTGGTGCAGTAGATACCTCAGAATATTCGGCTAAAGAATATGCTCTTGGCACTGCGGCATCCACTGGTGGCAGCGCTAAATCTTGGGCGCAGGACACTGATCAAGTAAACGGCGCTGGGACCAACGACCGCTCTTCTAAGAACTGGGCGCAAGGCTCGTCGATGACGGGCGCGACACTCGGGGGTTCTTCAAAGGATTGGGCGCAGACTACTGGCGGGACAGTTGATGGCACCAATTATGCGGCGAAGGAGTGGGCGTTAGGAACAACAGTTGGCGACGGTTCCGCTAAAGATTGGGCAGTTCTTGCAGAAGATAGTGCAGTTACAGGCTCAAGTTATTCTGCCTTACATCACGCCGCCAAGGGTGCGGCGTCTGCGACCGCCGCCGCGTCAAGCGCGAGTACGGCGACAACTCAAGCTACGGCAGCAGCAGCAAGCGCTACAGCCGCCGCTGCCAGCGCCGACGCATTTGACGATACATATTTAGGCGCGAAAAACTACCGCGCCTACTGTTGACAATGATGGAGATGCTTTAACCGCTGGCGATCTGTATTTTAACACTTCAACTAACGTGATGAACGTCTGGACGGGAAGCGCATGGATTGCGGCAGCGGTTTCATCTGCGGCAGTGGTCGAGAAAACAGCGGCTACAGGGTCTGGGGTCTTGCCATCCGGTACAACCGGCCAACGCGACGGTTCTCCATCGGTAGGGTATTTTCGCTACAACAGCACAACCAATCAATTTGAAGGTTATGCAGGATCATCTCCATCATGGGGCGCAGTCGGTGGGGGCGCTGGATATTTTCTAGGCTCTGGCGCTGCTACAGGTGATACCACTAGTGGCTTAACTGACATATTTCGTGTCAACAACGCCGCTCTTGCGGCTAACACAACTATAGCAGCCTCGACTAACGCATCGGCTGCGGGGCCTCTAACGGTCAACAGTGGCGTCACTCTCACAGTAACCGGAACCCTGGTGGTGATATAAAATGAGTACGATTAAAGCTGACGCTGTAACTGCTAAGTCAACTAATACCGACGTTGTAATCACAGGCGCTGGCACCGGAGTTCCAGATATAGAAACCGGATTCAAGGTTTCAGGAACGGCGGGGCTGCCAATCACAAACCTACGTGCTGGCACTGATGGCGAGATGATTACATGGGATGCGAGCGGAGATCCTGCTGCGGTAGCTGTAGGAACTGCCACTCATGTATTAACTTCCAACGGGGCAGGAGCAGCGCCTACATTTCAGGCTGCTGGTGGTGGGGCTTGGTCATATATCACCACAATAACTGCGTCTGCTGCTGCAACTGTTGAGTTTGAATCTCAACTTTCCAGCACTTACGGTCTTTATATGATTAGTTGCACAGACGGCCATCCGGCAACTGATACGACGCATATTCTTGCACAATTTGGGGTTGGTGGTACTTATGATACTGCGTCACTTTATTGTTGGCTGGTACGGGGGAGTAGAGGAGCCGTCGATGGTGCAACCCACGGTCCTTTTCATGGTGGAGCAGAAAATTCAAGTAATATAAAGCTGATAGGCAATGAAGGTACAGCCAAGCAATCTTTGGGTAATGCCGCTGATGAGGCTTTTGCTTTCAATTTTTACATCCCTGCACCTTCTGGCACCACATATAATAAAACGGCCTTTTGGACGTTGGCCGGTTCTAATACAGAGAATAAACTTTTTGCGACTACGGGGGCAGCTCTGAATGCCAGTTCTGATTCTACAGCGGCCATTACTTCAGTTAAGTTTTGGATGAACAGTGGCAATATATCCGGTACTTTCCGTCTTTATGGCTTAAAGACTTCTTAGGAGAAAATAATGGCAAGACATCGCGCAACTCCTAACGGAAATATTCCTTTCACGGCAGAAGAAGAAGCTGCTCGTGACGCAGAGGAAGAAGCTTGGGCAGCAGGGGCAGCAGTTAGAGCAGCAACAGCAGTTCAAAGCAGTCGTCGCGCTGCTTTTCAAACTGAATCAGACATACTCTTTTTTGAGGAACAGGCTGGTGAGGTGGCTGCTGGCACATGGGCCGCGAAACGTGCGGAGATTAAAGCGAGGTTCCCGAAATGACTAGCACTGTAAAAGCCGATGTTGTAACAGCGCAGACCACGAACGGGGATGTTACCATACAGGGTAATGGAACCGGAACCGTGGCGATTGGAGACAATACTTCCATCACCGGCACACTGAGCGCTACGCCAACACTGACCATTGGCGATGCTGGGGCAGAGGATACGAAGATAGTTTTTGATGGAAACGCGGTAGACTTTCATATTGGATTAAATGATACCACTGATTCGCTTATGCTTGGTTTAGGATCAACTCTCGGAACAACCTCGTATATGATTATCGATGGGCAAGGTGGAATTAG
>FUIF01022908.1_pt1 | contig 10935 bp, 8 predicted proteins | sample 1003461 | NCBI WGS metagenome assembly FUIF01 (sample SAMEA80401918, study PRJEB19352) | marine metagenome
AAAATTCTTTGGGTGTGCGGAGGCCAAGTCTAAAAGAATAGAATCGGTGACTAGCTTTAGATTATCTTCCAAACTACTGCTACTGTAAGACGCTACTCCCGCCTTCTTGGCTATCTCAGGAGTCCATGTTCTTAAGTTCTTAAATAATGGGGAACCTGTGCCTAAAGCATACCAAATTAAGAAGGGAACATAGGACTCCCAAAGAGGAACAATCGTACCGTCTAAATCTAATATACTGTTTACGACTATAGCATTTAGTGCAGATCTAAGAGCTTGCTCCGTACCAGACTTTTTGTAAATATCTGCGGCTACTCTTAACTGATGCCTCCACTTCTCCGATTGGTTTCCTCTAAGTTTAAAGCCAATTAAATCAGCAATATACTTAATGTTATCTTGATCGACATCTTCAATATCATAAATGTATTGAAGGTTTTCTACCTGATCTGAGATGTCTGCGTAATGAAAACCCAGTGCGGTTAAAATCTTTCTGTGAGGGCCATCGGAAACGCGATCCTCATTAATTAAATTTGCGTCAATAAAGTTATCGAAGGAGTCTTTTACTGTGTAATCCTGTCGGTCGATAGCTAATGGAGAATAAATGACATCTATTAATGTTTTTAAACTATCAAGCTTTTGTGTTCCACTAGTATACGTTGGAAGCTCACCCGAACTAGTATCCGTTACTGAATCGGACACTCCAGATAAGAAGGGAGAAGAAATATACTGCCCGAAAGAGCAAGTCTCCACGTTCCTCCATAGATACTCGGTAAGACCTTTTTACCCCATCTACCGTTTCTAAAGTGTCTCCCAAGTATAACTTGGCTAAATTATCTACAACGAAAGAGGATGGAGAATAGTTCAGTCCTCCTAAACCTGAAGTATTGAGGAAGTAAAACCACCCTAGGTTATCTACTAGATAGTTATGAATGCTACTAGCATCACTGTTTCCGGTGTACGCGGACAACTCTGTGGTGTTACCCTCTATTGTTCCTGGCGTATTCGTCCCAGGAGGAATGAGTTTAGGTATTAACGTAGAGGATAAATAGCTCTTAAACTCTGCACTGGTGTCGTAATCGGAATATCTAATCCCTAAGGGAAGTAATTATTTTTTCGTTAAAGCTCTGCGTAGTTACTTTAGTTAGCTGGTTTTGCTTTACAAAATACTGCGCTATGCCTGTTAAATTGCTTAGATCACTAGTTTGCGTTCCAGGGATAGATGATAGGGACAGCACATCAGGAAGGTCTTTTGCTACCTGGAGGTGAGTATTGATCACTTTAGATAACGGATTTATCTCAGTCCCACTTAAAGCTAAATCCTCTTGAGTATACAGGTTAGGAGTCAATAGCTCCAAAAGTTCTACATAGTTAGACTTGTAGAACTTTCTTGGGTTAGGCGTATACTTACTATTATCTACCATTAGGCTAGGTACTCAACATTTATGGTTAAGTTATTTAGTTGGATTATTTCATTAAAATCAATTCTAATGTCTTGATTTACATTATCTAGGGTGGAAAATCTTACTTCATTAACTTCAAAAATTTGTCTGTTAAGATCAGACACTATAAGGTCTTCTCCAAATTCAGTATTATCTATACTAAGGTAGTTGGTAATCTTATCTCTTACCTTAGCTTTTATTGAATCTTCGTTCTGCTTTTGTTCTTGATCTATTCTAATTGTACAAACAAGATCCAAAGTTCTAATCAGGCCATCTACAATAACAATATCATCTGTCATCATCTTCTTTTCATTCATAGCGGCAAGAAGCTGAGTCTTAAAATTGCTAGTCGCTCGTTGAAGTTGGCTGTCACTAGCTTTCTCTAATAAGTAAATATCAATGGTATTTGCCGAAGAGTAAGCATTTCTTGTAGCTGCTGTCGCCTTGCCCACAGTACCAAAAGTGCTAATGAACGTGTTAGCAAACGTAGAGTAATCAGTAAGTGTGACTAGTCTATCTTGTCGTCTAAAAGTTAGGGGTGCGTACTTCTTAGCGTGAGCTACCGACTCTGCATTAGAGCCTCCAGTAGCCTTAGAAGTGTTTGTTAGTGTGCCCGCAAAAGTGTTATTAGAGATATCCTCTGCTACGATTGAGGTTGCTAATGCTCGTCGCGCTAAGTTTCCTCTAGTGCCTCCCCCGACTCTGTATGTTACTGTGTAGGTAGATGAGTCTGGGGGAGATATCCCCGCTACTCCTGTACCGAAAACTACTGTAGCATTGTAAAACTCATCATAAGCAATTTCAAAAATCTTATCACTAGCCCCGGAAGCGAAATAGATACTATCAACTTCAGAGTAAACCCCATTAGAATCAGAATTTGGTGATGTTACAAAGACTTCTACACTTCCTTCAACTACAGGACCATCCGCAAGAGGAATTGTTTTTTGTCCCTCTGTGGCTGCAAACTCCCCAGCCTCTACAACTAAAGACCCCTCCTGGACAACTAAGTTAGAAAATACATTTCTTTCTGTACCTTCCCCTTCTGTGGCGGGATCTAAAGTAATATTAGCTTGTCTAGTGGCTTGATCTACTAGTCCATTAACTACTTTATAAAGTGTGTACGTTACCTGCGCCCCGTCTTCTGGGGAAAGCACCTCAAAGGTTCTTTGCGCTGGGGATATTGTGATCGCTCCCGTAGACCCCAGAGAATCTAGAAAAGTTATTTGGGCATCCGCTGCCGCAGATAAAGGACCCCGCATCCTAACTCCAATAAGCTCAAGTAGCTTTTTTACACTCGTCCTTTGTTGCGCTGTAGCTATGTAGTTTTCGTTCGCAAGCATGTCCGCCTTCATAGACATAACAGCACCTTGGTATGCAGCAAGTTCAATAAACATCATACCTAAATCAGACTCTACAAAATATTTATAGTCGTCCGGGTAAGCCGCTTTAACGTAATTAATAAGGGAGTCCCGTAAGGAGAGGAAATCCGTGGCGGCGAAATTTATTAAGTCTACCCGTCTATTAAGAGCCATTGGGGCTAGCTTCATAAAGTCGGACGTTATGGTTCCTGAAAAATTCATGTTATTTTTGCCTCTACATCAAATACTTCTAGGTCATCCGTAGAAAGTTGTATGGACAAAACGACCCTTATTTGGTTTCCGCCAGCGGCGTCATACTCCCCTGTTTCAAAAACTCCCACCTTAACTAATCTTGCCCCTACAATATACTCTCTAAAAGATGTCGCTATAGTATCTCTAATATCATTAAATAGTTCTTGCGTTATAGGCTCGAATAAGTATTTTCTTAAATTGCACCCGTAGTTCGGAAGCATAACTCTTTCGCCTTTTTCCGTTCTTAACAACTGAACTACCGCCTGCCGTATCATCGACCTGCCACTATTCTTCTTAAAAAGGCCACCAGAGTATTTTTCTGCGCCTAAAGGAAAGGTTAGACCATAGACCTCTTGTCGCTTGGCTCTGGGTGCCTGCTCTTCGTATTTGGTTGGCCTTCGTCCATACCGAAAAATTGTAGTGTTAGCTGCCATTAGATTTTAATATTCTTGAAGAAGCCCCGTTGAGCGTCAAAATTCTTTTTCGCCTCTCTACTATCTAGTGCTTTAGAGTAAAATTTGAGGCTTCCAACGTGGCCGCGAAGACCGCTAGTTATACCGCCTCTGTCTCCTCCCATAAAGTTTCCTCGGTAGTACATCCCATCAGTATAGCCACCGCCTACTATCCAAGGAGTGTAGAAAGGATAAAGCCTAGGCCCTTGCTTAAGGATGCCTGGACCATCAACAGTAGTAGAAGAATACTCAAAGCTGTTAGGTTGTTTGAAGTTGGGCAGGGACGGAGGTTGATCAACATCTACTCCAAACACGGAAGCCACCGAAGAAGTAGCTATTAGATTGCCGTCAGCATACATACTAACCTTGTCTTCCCCTGGGTCGCAGGTAATACCTATCAGAACGAACTGGGATGATACATCTCCAAATGCCGTGGCAGACAGATCTACTTTCATCTTATGGAACGTGGCGTAATCGGCACACTCGTCGTTGTTGATAAACGAAGCAGAGGAGGCATCCCTTGATATTGTGGGAGCGATAAAGAAGCTCAAAGAAGATACAGGATCGTTGTCCGCATTATTGTTACTATACCCTATAGAGTTTGCTGAAGTTGACAACTGCGTTATTCTTCTGTCTCTAGTAAACCCACAAACTAAGCCTCTAACTAATTGTTCTCCTCTATTGTTAGGCAGAAAATCTAAGTCCCTAACGTCACCCATCCGATCAAGGTTAGAGAACCCTTCTTTTATTCCTACATTTTCAGAAGATAAAAGAACCTTTGTTAACGAAGAAGCTCCACCACTAAGCCAGCCTGTTTCCGCATCAGTAATGTCCGGAACATGCACCCAACACTCCATGCTAAACCCGGAAGGAGAATATGTTAGGTTTTGATACTCTTGCGTGTCTGGGAGTTTAACGAAACTTCCTAACGCTGAGGCGGCTGCGGTATCAGTATTCTTGTTTCTAGTAACTCCTTCCAAGTACGGAATACCTAAGCCTGAAGCAAAAATATTCTGTCTAGACGTTCCTACTAATTGTGCGTTATTATACATATCGTCGGTAGCACAGTTAGTAGTTGGGAAATTAGTCGATGAAGGTAGCTCTAAATTAGTATCTAAGAAGTTGTAGATCGAGAACAAGCCATCTGTTACAATATTATCTGTTAATGAAAGCACCGTAGCTTGAGTGTTGTCTGTCGAAGAAGGAGAATAAATAATACTACCTCTACCGATGGTGGGCACATTTAAATGTTCATAGCTCAGTGACCTAGGCTTAGGGCTGGTTCTAACGAACTTGGGATTAAGTGGAAGAACAATACCGTTTACATCAGCTTGCTCAAAGACAAGAGCCTTCTGCTTCTCCAAGTCTACCTGAAGGTTGTAGTCCGCTAAGTAAGAGAAATCGTTGATTGGTACTTCTCCTGGGCCATAAATAGGCTGTGTCTCACCACCATAAATCTGCGGTGCTTTGACTGCAACTTCAATTTGCTTCTTGCGTCTGTTGAGTTTATCGTTGTGGTTAGCTATCTCGGAAATGATTAATTGCTTTTGGTTAAGCACAATGGATGAGTCATCTCCATATTCATTTATGTATGATTGCAGGTCGGCGGATAAATCAAATACCTGCTTATCCCTTTGCTGCTTTACGACCTGAAGAAAATGATCTTGATCATAGTATTCCTGCAACCCTAGGCTATCGTCTACCCTCTTCGGATCGAAGATATTATCGGAAAACTTATTTAGTGAGTCTATGTTAATCTCCTCACCCTTGCCGCCCAAGTTAGGATCATAATCATACGTCCACCGATCTCCAACAGGAATAACTCCAGAGATAGACGTGAGCACTGGGTCAAGGCCGCCAGATTGAGAGTCATAGTACAATCCATCCTTGGTTAAGATGTACTGGCCTGTAGTCGTCTCTGGTGGGCCAAAGGTAAGTCGGAAGACTCCTTCCTCATCTAAGCCTGGATCTACTGCTGCGTCCGTGTTAAGTCCACTTAAACCAAACTCCGCATCGTCCTTAAACACAGGCTCTAAAGAAGGATCATCCCTCCGGGCTCTTAATATAGCATTAATACGGTCCTGGAAAGCATCCACCTTTACAATAAACTCGCTGGCCGTATTGGCCGCTGCGATGCTTCCCGCGTACTTTTCAGAAACTTTTAATCTTCGAGCCTCAGGAGATAAATTATTTGCCGCATATCCAGGATCTTTTGCCGATAGGTAGTCCCCAAAAGATCCTACACAATCAATGATGGCTTCGACTTGCTCTATGGCCGCGTTTATGTTTTGATATATTTGTGCCCCAAAAGCACTTAAGCCATTAATCAGTGAGAGTATCTCTGAGATAGCATTGGTTCCTTGAAGGCCCATCCACCCATCGTCTAAACCAAAAGAAAAAGTTCCTGTTTCTGTATCAAAAGTAATAATGCCTAAATCAAATTGAAGTATTCTAAATAGCTTTTGAGTTATTTCGTTGGCTTTAGCTTTTCCTGCTTCAGCAGCTAAATTCATAGAAACTAAAACAGGTGAGGGTAAAAGACTTAGAGCCTGAGAAGCTAAGTCTAACATGCAGCTAGGGACGCCGTAAGCCATTCCTAGGGCCTGTACAGGTCCTGCGCCTGTCTGCCCTTGAGCCGTAAGAAATGTGTCTATATCAAATGAAGCCATATTATTCTAATCCTCTTCCGAAGTAGTCATTTGTATTTAGTGGTGTTCCCGTTGCTGCCGTAATTATCGGGTCTACAGGGATCGTGGGCGCTGAACCAGGGGCTAGATTTACAGTGGCTCCTTCTAAGCTAATATCGGAAGGTGTTTCCATAGCCACCCCACCAGCGGCCTCCACACTAAATTTACCTCCACAGCCCATAGATATATTCCCAACAGATTTTATAGCCACCTCGCCTGCATCAATAGCTAGAGTACCGTTAGTTTTTAAAACTATAACCCCGTTAGGGCCGTTAGTCTTTAGTTGAATAAGCTGCGTCTCTCCAGCAGCGTTAACAGTCTCAATAAACACCCGCCCTATTCCTTCGGACTTAGACATAATGTTTACGTCTCCGTAGTCACTTTGAATGTTTACATTACCGCAAGGGTTGGTCGGATTAGCGTGCTGATAATTTCCCCAAGGAACTCCATTTGCACTATTTTTTATATTGATCTCTCTTCCCCCGCCCAAAACTCTCATGTCCAAGTCTGATTCACGACTAACGTGTAGCTGAGGCCCTATGCAATCTACTTCAATAGAGCCTGAACTCTTCTGTGGGTTGTCTTTAGGGTTTTGTGTTAATGTGATTCTAGCATTGTTACCAGAATCGAGTGTTATTGCATCTTGCCCAGGGCTGTCACTTAGCGTAATTTTTTTTCCGTTAGCGTTAAGTTCTGTTTTTACACCAAACACACTAACCCCATCTCTCTCATCAGAAATCGTTAAACCTTGTCCATGATTACCTTGAAGAACAATACTGTTTGGGGCTCCTGAAGTTTTGCCCATACGCTCATCAATCCTCATAAAGGGGTGAGTCAATTTACTGCTAGCTCCGAAAGAAGCAGACTCACCTCCCTCAACCTCATCATCTAACGGTATAAATTCAGGCGCAAAGGTTGAGCCTAAGTAAAACCAGTGATTGGAGTCTGTAGGCCGACAAACAAGAATAGGTGTGCCTACTTCAGGCACTGCTATCATTCCTGCTTTGTCTGCACTTCCATAAGGACTAACATAGAATACAGTTTGATCCGCATCACCAAGATCACTAATTCTAGCTAAGAATGATCCGTTCTTTCCTAGCGCAGTTCTGTTGCGAACTTCCGCCATTCTAATTTCCGTTTGCTGTAACATAATTCTAAAGCTTTAAACCCCTTTTTTGATTAAGTGAATTTTTATATTCGTACCACTCTTCTGAGAAAGGTTCATATGGGTTTGGTAGGTCTTCTAACCGTGTCCCATCATCCGTTCTTGGCACTCCGTCTTCTTCGAATGTAGCATCTACTGCTTCCGTGTAGGTAATCTCCTCTTCAGCCTTAGGCTCAAGCAGAGCCCGTATCTGTTCTGCTGAAAGGGGCTTAACTGCGGGACCAAACTGTTCCTGCTCTTCTGACTCTGGTTGCGGATTAAGCGTGTCTGGACGCCTGTAATCCGGGTCATACTCAAGCTCCGTTTCCGCATTCAAGAAGGTATCAATCTCGTTATATGCGGCTTCAGCATCTAAAGCTTTATAGTATTCTTCCCCATCTCCGTTTTCTAATCCAACTTCGGAGTCTAAAGATGGTCTATTATTTATTTTCGCTAGGACAAACATAGACTCTGCTTTCATACTATCTAAACTATGTTTCCAGCCAATAATTTGATATACTCCGGTAAGGTAATTGTTAACCCTAGTTCTTCTCGGATATATTTGCCCTTGCATAGGCAGGTCCTGGGAAAAAAGCACCACAGGCGAATATTGAAAAAGAGTTTTTGATGATAAGGAAAATAAGGGTAAACTGGTGAGGCTAATTTTACTAGTTTTTCTAGCCATCTCAGTGCCCATCTTCTCAATTAGAACTGCTGGGTCGGCGTTCACCTCCTGACTAATTTTTATTTCTACGCTAGAATCTTCCGAGTAAGAATCAAGAAGGGCTTTTATATACTTAACTATTTCTTTCTCATCCCCATCTTCGGATATTTGATTTTTTAAAGAGCTATCTAACCTGGAATAGATGTCATTAATAACTTCTTGGTTAGTCAAAGTTGGGCCAAAATTAGAATACTTGGTTCTTTTTATAGCAACCTCTAGTTGCTTTTGATCAGTTATCTTAAAGTCCCTGAGTCTAATATTTGTTTTTCCATTCACCAACTGAGTAGCTACTCGGGTTACTTGTTTTTTGTACGCCGAATGTGTGGCAAGAAAGTAGTAACCTTGGTCAGTATAGTTCTTAATTGTAAGCACATTCGGGTTGCTTGTATTGTGCCGAAAAACAGGTACTTTGTTTTTCTCAATAAGGTCTATCCCATTTGTACTTAACACATCGTCCTTATACTGAAAGATATCAGGAACATCCGAGATGTCCCCAAAAACTGATTTATTGATATCCTTGTACTTTAGATTTTTTTTAATTTTAGATTTGTACTCTTCGTTTACTATGTCCAAGGCGTTCTGCGGATGTACAAACTCTAAGGGAACTTCTTTAGTATCTGGTCGGGGTGCTAAAAGATTATGTATAAATGTCTTATCCCCAATAACTATAGTAGGTTTCTCCGAGTCAAAAATTTTGTTTCCATTAAACGTCCATTTTTCCTTGTTAACTTCGTCTCCCCAAAGCTCATGTAGACTTATTTCTGTCTCAACAAAATAAACAGGGTCTATAGTATAGCTGGTGCTAGCAAATTTATTTATAGCAGAGAATAATTTCTTTATAGTTTCTAAAACATCAGGAATTCCATCGTCTGAGTTTCCTGAAGTCATGCGAGCGCGAATATTATAGTCTTTAAAGTAGTTGTCAACCTTTTCTTCTATGCCTGGGGGTCCAGGTATACGAAGGTTAGCTTCTTCCCTGGACTTATACTGCGTAGGCACTGTAGTAAAATTAGTAAGCCCATTAATATTGGGAACATTTTTAAGTGACAGGTAAAGTTTATTCAGTACAGAATCTATTACGGTTCTTAAATTTCCACGAGGATCTTTGTCGTCTTCCTCAGCCGTAGTTCTTTTTATAAGCGTACTTAATAGTTTGTTTAGGTCAGGGAGTAGTACAATTACATTTGATCCTTGTGATGCTTTTCTTAGATAATCCGACAAAGCATCAACAACTAATGCATGATAATCAGTCAAGTAATCTGTTTCCTCAGGACCATAAACTTTATTCTCTTTATATCCTGACCCGTAAACCTTTTCAAACTTTATATTCTCTGACTGGCCCTCAACAGAAGTATTGAAACCAAAGGAATTAATGTCCACTGGTTCTCCCAACAAACCTAACCTAGAGCTTTTTCTTAACGAAAGACTAAGGGGTTGCAATACAAGGGTAAACTCTCTGCTGGCATTAGAATCGAAAGTAAAATTCGTAATGATCATTCTATGCACAGAAGACCAAGTTGTTTGGTCATTACCAATCCCATAAGTAAAGTACAAAGGCTTCGTGCTATTTGTACCTACTATCCTAGCGAGTTTTTCATAATCAGGGCTTGGGAGGTTCTCTCCTGATTTTTGCGCTTCTGTTTTTGTTGAACCGTTCTGATTGTTTGCTCTTCTTTCCGCTGCCGCTGTCGCCATTAACCCACGGTATATTGATCCTGTGGCTAAATAGTTAGATTCAAACTCCCCCCTAGGATCAATAAACTTTATAATTACTTTTTGCTCGCTTTCAAGAAAGCTATGCTCTAAAGAAATAAAATTTGGGTTAGCTTGATTAGAGAAAAGTAGGATGCCACCCCTCTCCTCTTCTTTTATCTGATTTACCGCATTAACTATATTTCCCCCGGACTTACCCAAATCAGATAAAGTCTCAAACAAAAGCTTTGCCTCTGAACTTATAAGTAAATTAATTGTCGGTACAGATGTCATTGCCTGGGTATTAGTATTCTATCATTAACATTAAACCCCTCTGCGGGGTCTGCTACGTTATTAACTAACATTAATAACCAGAACTTATCTGGAGTTCCATAAAAAACATTTGAAATTAAATCAGGTCTATGCTCAAATCCCGCAGGGACGAACCCAACTTCATAATTATAAGCATCAGGTAAGTTCTTTATTATAGTGTCAAAAGGTTTTGAGTTCAGTATCGTAGTCGTCACAGCGTCTCTGTGTTCTACGCGAACTGCGTCCTTACTATAAGGCCCTCTGTTTGATCCTAACGATGCCATGTTTACGCCCTATACCCTGGGTCCATACTTTGGTGCTGGTTACTAACGACTCCTTCCCAGCCCGTGAGATTATCTTTCGTAACCTGTTTAGACCCGTCAAACTTCTGAAAGTCTCCGGCTCTTAATTCTTCTAACTCCATAGTGTACGCTATTCTCCTAGGCATCAGGGTATCGACATCATACCCTGCTTCCTCTACAGGAGCCACAGTATAGTTTGTGCAGATGCAAGGAATGTCTTGAAATAAAACTCCATGATTAATTCTTACTATAGGAGGCCCGTATACTGGATTTTCTGAGTTATTTGATATAGATGAACGGATTATATTAGTCCAGTAAAGAACCATGTCAATTAACTTGTGATACTTTTCTGGTGCAGGGGGAGGATCAGCTATCGCTAAATCAGGTAGAAAACCTAAAATATCCAAAGCCCCATCTAAAAGATCAGTCCCAGATTCATTCGAGCCTTCGATTAATGATGCTTTTTTATTTTATCCTTATACGCTTTCGACTGATCTCTTAAGCCTCCTACGGATCTGCGTAACTCACTTACATCACTTTTTAAAAAAACATCTCCTGCCAAAAAGCGTTATCTTC
>FUIF01024680.1_pt1 | contig 10934 bp, 14 predicted proteins | sample 1003461 | NCBI WGS metagenome assembly FUIF01 (sample SAMEA80401918, study PRJEB19352) | marine metagenome
GAAGCAGCCCGCGCTCAACTTGATACGCGCACGTTCCGCCAGGAATTCGAAGCGTCCTTTGAGAACTTAACTGGTTTGGTTGCAATCAGCTTTTCAGACGACAACATCTCGACTGAAGCGAAGGATATATCAATTCAACCGTTGTTATTAGGGGTGGATTTTAACGTTGATCCAATGAGTGGCATTTGTGCGGTCAAAGATTCTGACACGCTTTATGTATTTGACGAAATCACTTTGACAGGTGGAGCAACGACATGGGATTTTGCGGACGAGGTTACACGACGATATGGAGTAGATCGCAGGGTTATTGCCTGTCCCGACCCAACTGGTGGTGCAAGAAAGACGAGTGGTGTTGGTGTGACAGACCACGCAATTTTGAGACGTAGCGGCTTCACGGTTCAAAGTCCTAGATCACCGTGGAAAATCCGAGACAAGATTACAGCTGTCAACACCGGTCTAATGGATGCTTCTGGAACGCGAAGGGTCAAGATTCATCCAAGGTGTAAGGAGCTGATCAAGTCATTAAGGACATTGACGTATGCACCAGGCACTGGTTTGCCTAACAAAAATTTAGGAGTGGACCATGCGTTTGACGCGTTCGGCTATTTAGTTCTGCAACAGTTTAATTTGGCTAAGCCAGAGACGATGGGCACCACGTCTTATCGGCTGTATTGAAAGGATGTTTTAGCGTCATGTTGGCACTTTGACTTGATCGCCAATCCAGTGCAGATAGGTGCCGATATTTACCTCTGGTCCTTGCGCGGTGTACCACCGATATTCGCAAGAGTTGCAAACACGACGACGTACCTTTTCGTAAGGTCCTTCAACAGTTGTCTTTGTCGTAACGACACGTACCCTGAACGACCCGCATTTTGGACACTTCAACGTAGTTGTTTATTGGTACGAAAGGCTAGGATAGGTCAAAGCCAAGCTTCGTCATGCCCCAAGGTCGCGGAACTTACGGAAGCAAAAAGGGTCGTCCTGCCAAGAAGAAAAAAGGGCTGTACGCAAATATCGCAGCAAAAAAGAAACGAATTGCAGCTGGATCTGGTGAAAAGATGAGAAAACCGGGTGATCCTGGCGCTCCAACAGCAAAAAACTTTAAGGACGCAGCAAAAACTGCAAAGAAACGCAAGCCAAAAGCTAAAAAGTAATGGCCAAAGATCCACGATTAGAGCGTCATGGGTTGGATGGGTTTAATAAGCCCAAAAGGACACCAGGCCATCCAAAAAAAAGTCATGTTGTCTTGGCTAAGCAAGGCGATCAAGTGAAATTGATTCGTTTTGGCGAGCAAGGGGCAAAGACTGCTGGCAAACCAAAAGCCGGTGAAAGCCAAGCAATGAAGGATAAGCGAGCTAGTTTTAAGGCGCGACACGCCAAAAACATTGCTAAGGGCAAGATGAGTGCCGCGTACTGGGCTAACAAGGTAAAATGGTGACATGACGTACTCTGTTCCGGGCTCAGTCAGGACGCATTTAGTCAGTTCTTCCTACTTAGGAAAAGTTGACAGTCCATTTGTTCGCACCCGTGCGGTGATCGATCAAATGAAAGGCTGGGAAAACATGAAAGCCGTGGTTTCCGGCACAGAGTATCTGCGTGAGAATTGCGAGGCATTTCTGCCGTTAGAGCCTCGTGAGGACTATTCAGCGTATTTAGCGCGTGTCAACCGTGCTGTTTTCACGCCTTATACGCAGCGATTGATCTCTGGTGCAGCCGGATTGATTCTGCGTAAGCCGATCAGCATTGAAGGCGATTCATATTGGACTGAAGTTTTCAACAAAGATGTTGATGGTTGCGGATCAGATTTAGACGAATATGCACGTCGTCTTGTTATGTGTGCATTGACCTATGGTCATTGCCATACTTTGGTTGATTTTCCCGCGCCAACAGACGCCAAAAGTCTTGCAGAAGAGCGTGCATTAAATCGTCGTCCATATTGGATTGAGGTTGATCCAACAAAAGTTTATGGATGGCGTTTAGATCGTGAATCTAATTATGGCAACTTAACGCAAGTTCGTATTGGCGAAAAAGCCGTTGTTCCTGACGGAGAGTTTGGAGAAAAAGTTTATGACCAAATTCGTGTCATTGAGCCAGGTCGTTATCGCGTTTATCGACAAGAGCAGCAGAAAAAAGAGATGCAAGGGAATTTTCCATATCCCTCTTCGTTCGATCAATCCGACGCTACGGCGGAGTTTGAGCTTATTGAGTCTGGACCGTACTCACTTGAGCAAATCCCCTTGGTTACGGTCTACGCGAACAAAACCGACACAATGACCAGTCGTCCACCATTGCTGGACATTGCTCATTTAAATCTTGCTCACTTCCAGCGTCAGGCTGATTTAATCCATAGCTTGCATATTGCGAGCCAGCCAATGCTGGTCCTTGAGGGCTGGGACGATCAGACTAAGGATATGGCGATCAGTGTGAATTATGCGATGGCGACACAGCCGGGAAACAAGGTCTATTACGTGGAGCCTGCCGCTAGCGCTTTTGAGGCGCAATCTGCGGAAATCCAAGAGCTACAGCAGCAAATGGCATCATTGGGCCTTAGTACGCTTAGCCAGCAAAAATTTGTAGCGGAATCTGCTGATGCACGACGTTTAGATCGCATCGACACAAATTCAATGTTGGCAATGGTTTCAATGGATTTGGAGTCAGGCTTGCAGAAGTCCTACAACCTAGCTGCTGATTACTTAGGTATTGAGCCACCTCAGGTCAAAATTAGTCGTTGACTTTGACCTTCAACGTCTTATCGGGCAAGATATTGCAGCAATGGCTCAGCTGTTTGAAGGCAACATTATTGATCGCGAGGAGTTCCGCGAGATGTTGGTTCAAGGCGAAATTTTGCCTACAGCGGCAGAGTCCCAAGAGAGCGTTACAGTAGGCGAGTAATAGCTTTTGCCGTCATGGGACTGCGTTTTGAGGAAATCAATCCTCCCAAAAAAGAAGACAAGTCTGCAGCTGCCAAAAAGACTGCAACTAAAAAAACAAAGTCTAGTAAAGTAGACGAGTAAATTCACTTTTTACAATGGAAGAACAAGTCATCCAGGAAACGCCTGTGGCGTCGCCTGAACAGCCTGTGGCTGCGACTGAAACTCCTGCTGTCGATGTTTCTGCTTACGAACAGCAAATTCAAGCGCTCCAGCAACGTGCTTCTGAAGCTGAAGAAAAGTTTCAAGGCATTAAAGGCAAGTTAGACGAGGTCTACAAAAAGCAAGACGATCAACGTAAAAAGACGTTGGAAGATCAAGGTCAATGGAAAGACCTTTGGGAGGAAGCCAACAAAACTGCTCAAGACAAAGAGCAAAAAATTGTTGAATTGCAACGTCAGCTAGAAGATCTTCGGGCTTCTAATGAAACTGCTGCAATGAAAAACTTTGCATTGTCAGCCATTAGTCAGGCTGGAGCAATTAATGCAGAGCAAATGCTGCAACTAGTTCAAAGTAACCTAAAAAAATCCGAGACTGGTGCAGTCAAGGTGCTTGATGGTGGTGTTGAGCAAGACCTTGGTGTTTATTTGGCCAAGTTAAAAAATCCTGGCTCAGGTTTTGAGCATCATTTTAAGCCAAGCACACAAGCTGGAATGGGAGCTAAGCCTTCGGTAGGCACTGCGGGTGCAGCAGGTGTCGCAAATCCTTGGTTAGACGCGACAGCGAACTTAACTCAACGTATGATAATTCAAGAAACCAACCCTGAGCTTGCGGCCGTGCTCAAGCGAGAGGCTGGTAAATAGTCCCTGTGGGACACCACTTCGAGTCTGTGACTTGAAACCCGCAAACGTTATCCCTGAATAAGAAATGGCAGCACCATTTCAGAATTATTCCGGCGGTGTCCTTCTAGCGGACATCGTAAAAAGGAATAATCTCAGCACTTATGTGTCTGAGGCTATTAAAGAGCGCAGTCTGTTCATCAAGTCTGGCGCTGTTATTCGCAATTCACTGCTTGACTCTCGTTCTGGCGGTACTCGCATTCAAGTCCCTGAATTTAATCCTGTATCTCCAACTGAGGAGATCATGGACGGCACTGCAACTTGGGGTACCAGTTCTGGCGGTTATCTGACTCCTCAGAAGATCGGTACTGGCACTCAAATTGCAACCATCTGCCATCGCGGTTTTGCGTATGCCGTAGATGACGTTGCAGTTTTGGCTGCTGGTGAAGATCCAATGCTTCACATCCGCAACCAACTGGCTGATGCCATCAACAAGCTGAACAGCGCACGTCTGTTCTCACAGCTTGCTGGCTTGTTTGGCACTGCTCTGTCTGGCAACGCTCTGGACAAAGGTAAGGCTGCTGCCTCTGGTGGTGCTGAAGCCAACTTCCTGACTGCTGCGACTGTTGCAGAAGCACGTTCCAAACTGGGTGAGCGTGGCGAAGAGTTGGACACTCTGATTGTTCACCCCTCCGTCGCTTACTACCTGTATCAGGTAGGAATGCTGACCTTCTCTACCTCCGCACTGTCTGCTTCTGGCGCGGTGACTTGGGGTGGCGGTGGCGTCGGTATTGGCGCTCGCGAAGTTGGTGAATTTGCTGGTATGCGTGTGGTTGTTGACTCTGCAGTCAACACTGTCGCTCCTGGTACTTCTGGCCATCAGCGTGAGTTCTACTGCTATCTGGTTAAGTCCGGCACCATTCTTGAAGGTGTGCAGCAGGAGCTTCGCATTGAAGCTGATCGCAACGTCCTCTCGAAGCAAGACGTGCTTTCAGTGGATTATCACAGCACCTATCACGTGATGGGTACTAAGTGGTCTGATGCTGGTGATAACCCCACCAATGCCAACTTGGCAACGGCTAACAAGTGGGCTGCCACCTATGACATTGATCTGATCCCTATGGTTCAGCTCACTGTTAACAGTCCTCTGGACACCACCACCATCTGATCTTGATCAGAGCAAAGGCCCTACCATTAGGTGGGGCCACCTTATTTTTGCCTTATGGCTGCCACGATCAACGCCACACTTAAAAGCGCGACAGCCAACAGCTATGTGACGTTGGCAGAAGCGGATGCGTACTTTGAAACCGTTCCAAGCAGTACGCAGTGGGATAACAAGACAGACGACAACAAAAATCGTGCATTGATTTCAGCAACAGGCTGGATTGACACGTTGGTTTTTTACGGTGATCGTTGCGATGCCGATCAAGCATTGAAGTGGCCTCGTAATAATTATCATGTCGATCGCGTCGAATTAACTTGTTCCGCGATTCCAAACGACATCAAAAAGGCTACATATTTACTAGCGTTTGAGCTTGCTAATGACACGGACGCGATTACAGGGACTACCGGCGATAAGGGGTTATACGAAGAGGTCAAACTCGGAGACCTCCAAGTCAAATACAACACTGATAGCCAGGCTGTTGGAGCTGTCAATAACGTATTCGACGTTTACCCTTGGCTGCAGTCTTATCTTGGCGCTTATTGCCTTGGAGGTTCTGGCTCTTATCAAGTTCGTGTGGTGAGGGGTTGATATGTCATTAGTAGACAGCACTTTCAAGTCAATCCCAAAATCATTGCTGGATGACTGGGGTCAGGACATAACGCTTGTCAAAACAGTGACACCGCGTACCTACGATCCATCAACAGGAGCTGTCACTGGTGCGGATACATCAGTGGCGTTAAAAGGGTTGATTTCTAATGTGTCTTCTAGGGAAAGCGATGGCCTTTACCAAACGACTGACATTAAGGTAATTATTGGAGGTGATGAGTTGGGTTCTTATTATCCAACGCAGGCTGATCGTATCCAGTATTCTCAGGCTGGCGTTACAAGAGAAGCTAAAATTTTAAACGTATTAAGCTTTAGGGGTGAAGACCCCTTGCTTCACACAATCATTGCGAGGCCGCAGTAATGTCCGCAAAACGCAGAGAAATAAGTCAGCTTCCAACTGACATCCGTGGCTTAATTAATGACGCCACCCGTGCTGCTGCTGTCAATATTATGAATGATCTTGCAGAAGCTGGGCCAGAATGGAGTGGAGAATTTCAGGATAGTTGGATAGCTGTGCCTGTGGGGCGGGGAGCGTCTGGTTCAACAGGAGGAGGTTATCCGTACACTTTGAGTGATGTTCCGAGATTGTCTATTTCAATTAAAGAAACAGCTAGAGTTAAAAAGTTTGAAATTGTAAATACGCAACCTTATGCAGAATACGCGCTTGATTTAAAAGAAGGTGAGTTTAAAGGTATTGGAAATCCAGCAGGTGATGTTGTTGCGACTGGCTCTCGCCCTACTCCTGGACGTCGTGGCGATGTCTCTGGGGACGGAGACGCTAGAAGCACAGCACCTTTGGACTGGTATACCACCTATTTAAACGGTGGTGGAATTACAAAAGCGTTGCAAGACGGCGTAACCTTTGAATTTAGAGGCAGGTGATGAGATACCAAGCAATCCGCGCTGCCATTGAGTCGCCGCTCCAAGGAGCATTTGGGTCGTTAAGCCCTGCAGTTCCTGTGTTTTTTGACGGAATCACTGCAGCTCCGGCTAATGCAACAACTGAGTACATTCGAGTCAACATTACGTTCGGTCTGACGACAGAAGTAACGTTGACCAGCAATTTGGATTTTATTCGTGGCAGTGTGGTTATTCGTGTTTACAGCGAAAAAGGCAAAGGGCCTGCCAGAAATCAAACTTTATTAAACACAGCAGTAAACACTTTGACTGGCTTGGCTGCGTCTACAAGAGATGATTCGGGGATTTATTTGCGTCCTGGCTCGGTCAATGGCCCTATTTTTTCAGCAGAGGAAGCAAGTCCGCATTTAGTCGGACGTATAGATGCGCCATTTACGGCAGAGGATCAAGATTAGATGTTTTGCTGGTAGCACGCTAAGCTGTATGTGTCCGGGTTTCGCCCGTAAGTCCACCATTCTCCGCATTACGAATGGCTACCGTCCTTTCGGGCACCTCTGGAGCCCTCTACTACAAACCCGCTGGTACATCTGGCACCTTTAAGGCTGCTGATGTCACTAATGCCAGCGACACCATCAAGGTTGGAACGTTTCTAAACTTCAAGGTAGACGACAAAGTTTCGTTTACTGCTGGTGGCGGCACCTTGCCTGGTGGCCTGGCTGAAGGAACCCCTGTCTTTATTAAGACGTACACAGCAGCTACTGGAGCAGCCACTTTTAGTGCAACTGCTGGTGGTTCAGTGTTGGCTTTAAGCAGTGACGGTACTGACGGCACTAGCGATTTCACGATTAAGTACACCGAATTTCAGTCGGTTGCAAACGTGAGGTCTTGGTCGTTTGAGGTAACTCGTGAAGAAATCGATGTAACCAGCATCGGTGGAACATTGGGTCAAACCGCTCCATTCCGTACTTTTATCTCAGGCTTTGCCGATGGTACGGGTTCTGCGGAAGTGTATTTCACTGACGATGACACTGGTATCTCTGCTCGTCTGATTGAAGACGTTACGCAGCGCAACCAAGTCGGTGCAACCTTCAAGCTGTATATGGACACTGTGCTGTCTTCTGGAACGCCAGACGACACCAAGAGTCGTTCAATTGAGCTTGAAGCGGTGTTGACCTCCGCTAGTTATTCAGTCACTCCTGACGATGCTCAGGCTGTGTCGATTAACTTCCGTCCAACAACAGCACCGTCTTTCGACTTCGCTAAGAGCTGATAGTCGATTGACGATAAAGAGACCCCTGGCATTGTCGGGGGTTTTTTTAATGCTATTCTAGTAAACAATCAGTTGTAACTCATGGCATTACGCGCCATTGATCGTCTCAAAAAAGCTGCAAACTTAGAAGCAACAAAGAAAGTAGTCACGCTTTCAGACGGAACTGAATTTGAGATGTGGGTGACGCCATTAACGATGGCAGAACGTGAGCGTGCCCAAAAACGCGCTGGATCGGATGACGCCAATGCGTTTGCGCTGCAGTTGTTGATCAGTAAAGCTCAGGACGAGCTTGGAGAAGCATTGTTTATTCCTGGTGAGATTGACGTTCTTAAAAACGAAGTCAAGGACAAAGATCTGCAGGCTTTGATGCTGGCTATTTTGACTGACGAACAAGAAGAGGCAATCGACCCAAAATCTTAGGAGCCGAGCTTCGGAAAGACAATTGGCTCATGTTGCAGTTTGGCGTTGCCAAAGAACTTGGCATGAGCTTGTCGAAGCTACGGTCAACGATGACAGCAGAAGAGCTATTGGGTTGGAGCGCGTATTTTGGGATATTGAACGAAGAGCAAGAAAAAGAACTCGCTAAGGCTCGCAGGCGCAGGTAGAGTGTAAAGAGAAATTGGCAATTTTGGAACGTGGCCTCCTCTTCCTATAACGCTAATATCGTTCTAAACGTTCAAAATCAAGCAAGTCTCGACAGGGTTGGCGTAAGTCTTAATAGGATACAAGGTTTACTGAAACAAATAAAGCCAATCAACTTGTTGGCCCCAGGCCGTGGAGCCGGTGCAGAGCAAATTAAAGTAACGTTTCAAAAAATTAGCGACCGAGCGAAAACACTTGCAGGCAACATAAATCAAATTTCTGCAACACTTGCTGGAGCTTCTGGCCAGGCTTCGGCGTTCAAGGAAGTTTTAGCAAATATAAAAATAAAACCGCTTGATAAAGACGATTTAGAAGAAGGTAAAAATTTACTAGAGGTTCAGTCAGACCAAGTTAAAAACATTGCCAAAGCTTTTGTTGAGACAGAAAAAAAAGCGTCTGTATATCAAAAACGTTTAAATGAAATTATCCGACTTCAAAAGGGTCTTCAGTCTCAAGCAACACGAGATTTTGAGGTAGCACGACGCCAAAGGCTTGTGCGTGACAGGGCTCCAAGGACAAGGCTAGGTGGCATTGAGCCTGGAGGTGGTTATAAAAATTTAGAAGCAAATTTAAAACGTATTCAACATATAGAGCGTCAAATACGAGAAGGACGCGCAAAAGACACGGAAAAACTTATGCAATTAAAAGCCCTCAATCAGGGCATTGAGCGCAGCCTGGCAAAAATGTCAGAGCATGGCGCTAAAAAGGCTTAAAATGCAATCCATGCTCAATAAAAGGCAAAAGAATTGAGCTTGAGATGCAAGAACAGATAGCAAAAGAGGCTAAAGAAGAGCAAGCAGCAAAGGAAAAAGCGGCACGCAGTCGTAGGCAACAACTTAATGAAAATCTTGCTCTTGGCGCTGGTTTTCCTTTGCTCACTGGTGGTGGGGTGGGAGGCGTAGCTGGTGGAGTCTTAGGCGCAGTAGCTGGTGCAGGTGGAAAAGGCTTTGGCTTGCAAATTTTATTTTCAGCAATTGGTCAAACAATTGACAGCGCGTTTACCAAGTTAAAAGACTCAGCAAGTTCTGTTGCGAGCGAGCTTGGTGGAACGGTGTCTACATTAGAAGCTTTGCGAGATGTTGGCATTCGAGTTAAAGATTCAAACATCGAATACATTCAATCGCTTGAAGATTCAGGTCAAGCGGTTTTGGCTTATGAGTTAGTTCAAAAACAATTAACTGACTTGTATGGAAATGAAGGAGTTGCGGCCTTACAAGAACTTAAGTCAGCAAACGAATTTGCAAATACTGAAACGGGCAAGCTTACAGCTGTTTTGCAAACAGAGTTGGCTCCTGTATTTATTTTGTTAGCGCAAGCTGCTGGCGTTGCAGCGCGAGCGCTTAGGGTCGTAATTCCTGCTATTGGGGATGCTAGTAAAGGTCTTTTGAGGCGATCAATTGGTGGTCCTGCTGGGCAAGCGTCTTGGTTATTTTTGATTTTCTTCAACAAATTGAAAGTCGAAGACCAAAGACAGACCAAGGAAAAGTAGATGCAGGTGCCCGTGACGCTGCAGCTGAGCTTGCCAGCCAAGCTCAGTTAAGCTCAATTAATGATCAAAATACTTCTTTAGAAAATAAAATAAAACTTATAAAATTGGGAAATAATTTGACGAACGAAAATGTTGTTTTATTGAAAGAAGAGGAGTTAATCAGAGAGGCAAGTGCAAAAACAGCAAAATTAGACGTTGAAAGTTTTGCAAAAATTGGCGACGAAAGAGAGCAGCAAAGAATTAACGCTGAAAAAGAAAACGTTGCACTTAAACTTAAAGCTGACCTTACTCAACTAGGCGTTGATGTTGAGCGAGCAAAAGCACAGGCGGCAGAAAAAACGGCCCGATCACTTAAAGGTCAGGCAAAAGCGGCTGAACGCCTTGCAGAGGCCGCTAAGCTTGAGCAGCGCAAAATTTCAAAATTAGAAAATCAGTTAAAATTAGGCGAAAAGTTGCTTGTAATAGACGAAAAACTTTTTCAAGCAAGGCTAGAAGAAGACCGCGTTTTAGAAGCTTCTTTGAAGAAGCAAAGAGTTCAGGCAGAGTTGGAAACAAAGATTGCCGACCTTAGAGCAGAAGGTTTAGGACCAGCCCTAGAGGCACTCGCAATTGCACTTGCAACTCTTAATGCGAAGCGAAGCATTGCAAAAGTAGACCAAAGTTTAACTCGATCAAACGTTGAGGACGAAAAGTCTGCAGCGGCAAAGTTAAAAAGCTTGCAAGACGAAGGCGCTCTGCTTCAAGCTAGGCTTGGCGGAAGGCTTGAAGAAGTGCAATTAGACCAACAAATTGAAAAAATACTTGAACAAACACAGATCTGACGAGAGAGCAGGTTGAAGCAGCTTTGAGAGGAAATCAAGTTCTTAAGGAGCAGGTAAGCGCTTTAGAAGAATTAGAATCTATGTACGCTGCAATTGGTCAAAGTATTTCAAAAGGGATTGTTGACGCATTAGGCGCAGCTGTTGAGGGTACTAAATCGCTTGCTGACGTAGCGTCTCAGGTGTTGCGACAAGTCGCCAGCATCTTGCTGCAGTTTGGCGTAAACACTGCTTTAGGCGGCATTCCTGGGCTTTCAGCATTCTTCCCGCAAAGGGCAGCCGGTGGTCCTGTTACAGGCGGCAAGCCTTATATGGTTGGCGAAAAAGGCCCTGAGCTTTTTGTTCCTAACTCCTCTGGCAACATCGTTCCAAACAAC
>FUIF01006122.1_pt1 | contig 10931 bp, 17 predicted proteins | sample 1003461 | NCBI WGS metagenome assembly FUIF01 (sample SAMEA80401918, study PRJEB19352) | marine metagenome
AGACAACAAGTTCGAGTGCCGTATCCACGGGATTGATGACCAAGGAGACGATAGCAAGAGCGATTGATGATGCCTGTGGTGTCCGACGCAAGGCCGCAAACTTGCTCGGCATCACGGAGCGTCACCTGTACAGACTGCTCAAACAACACAGCATTAAATGACAGACGAATACATGGATGAACAATGGGCCAAAATTGAGGCCCGCATGAGAAAATTTGAAGAAACCGCAGACCCGCAAGACAAGATGATACTTGAGTGCATGGTTAAGGACTGGGAAGCAAAACAACGTTTAATACTACAAAATGAGAAAGAAAAAGAAACGATTTCAGGTGAGGTTTCACCTTGGTAAGGGCGCCAACTACATGTGTTGGCAAGTGAAGGACTACGGGCTCAACCCTGCGGCCAACAACGGCAGGGCTGACATTGACTACTACGCTCCGTCCAACGTATCCCTTGAACTCACAAACTGCACACTTAAGAACTCCCCGACCACAGCTCAGCGCATTTACGATGGGCAACACAAGACTGTGTGTGCATGGGTGGAGTGTGACATGGTTGATGTTCACTACAAGAAAGACCCTGCCTTCACAGGTGTAGACACCAAGAATCTGCGAAAGTACAAGTACAACCCGAAGAAAAACCTGCATTGGTTCACGAGCAAGAGAAACAACGTAGACAACAAAGACTTAGCTAAAATGCACACCAACAACCGAGCACTATATGGACAAGTATCTAAGATTTATACGAAACATTGAAAGCAAGAAAAACGATCACACGTCACGGGCACGTCGAAGAAAGATGGAGCGAGAACTAAAAAAATTAGGTGATGACAAGAGCACAACAGGAGACCATTGATTTTGTAGGCGAATGCCTTCGTGTCCTTCCAGACGTTGTAGGCGACAAGGTTGCAAAGACCTGCGAGGGTCTTGTCAATGTAGACATATCCGACTGTGGCATACCTGCGTGGTTCGACGTACCCATCGTTGACATTGTGAAGTCTTACGCAGATATAACCGACGAAGTGACATCAGGATTTCTTGATGACTACTCGTTTGTCAAGCAACAAGAAGAGCTGCTTGAATACCTAAAAATTGGTCAGAGCTACGAGATAGAAACTATCGACGCCATGGAAGCATTCAAGACTGGCATGATGGACATCTGGGAGGCACTCATTCAGTACCTCCTTCTGCGCGACAGAGCAGAGCTATTCTATCTGGAGTTCGACGAAGAGCTATAAAAAACTTACAAAACACATGGAAATTAAGAGAAAAGACACTATCTTGCAGAACCCAATCACCCTTATAGAACAGGGTTGTACGGCAAGGGATGTTTTTTATGACACGATCGGATATGAATATGATGCAGATGATAGACAAGTCAAACACGCCCAACCAAGAAGTGCATTCGGAAACGCACTAACTAAGGTAATCGGTGACACTCTCACCGCTGACGTCCTCGGCAAAGACCGAACGACAGTCGTCCACTACAAGAAAACGCACGAATCCAACATGAAAGGTTGGGACGGGTACGCTACGTTCTACGAGACGGCAGAGTACATTGTGAACTCGTACTTCAATGGGTCGGCAAAAATCGACCGCATCAGGTACATCGACAAAATGGTTAACAAACTCCTCATGGAGAAAATTCAAATTCAATCTCAAATCAATGAGCAATTACAAATTCAAGACCACTAACATCCGTGGCAAGCAGTACGTTGAGGTCAACGAGCGTATCAAGTTCTTTCGTCAAGAAGACCGATACAAAGACTGGACAATCATGTCAGAGTTCCCTGTTCTTGATGCAGAGACCTGCGTATGCAAAGTCACTATCGCAGACTCTTCTGGACGTGTCATTGCCACTGGGCACGCACATGAGGAACGTCAAGCCTCAAATATCAACAAGACCAGTTTCGTTGAGAATTGCGAGACCTCTGCGGTCGGACGCGCCCTTGCAATGCTCGCTATCGGCATCGACACTTCTATTGCGTCAGCTAATGAAGTCGAGGACGCCATCGCCAAGCAGCAAACCATCGTTGACAACCCTCAGGTTCAGAAGCTTGCTAAGAAGCTAGACGCCCCTGTGGAGAACATCATGGACAAGGCAGTCTCTTACATCAAGTCTCAGACAGACAAGAAAAAAGCGTTCGAGGCCATCACTAAGAAGTATGGCACACAACTCACAGAAAAGCAAGTTGCAGGGCTGAGTAAGTTTGTTCGCTAATGTCAATGCGCGATCAACTACAGGAGCGGGTGGGCAAGCCCCACCTCTCCTACTCTTCCCTCAAGTACGCTCTCGGAGACATGCGTCTCTGGGAGATGTACATGCGAGGTCAACTGAAGAAAGAGTCAGAGGCTCTTTACTTCGGCTCCTTGTACGACATGCTGCTGTTTGAACCAGAGAAAGCCCATGAAACTTACTACGTTCTTGACGATTCTGATGTGGTTGCCAGTATTGGCGGTAAATATCCTCGCAATACTAAGCGGTATAAAGAGTGGAAGGCGGAAGCTCTCCAGAATACGGCGAATGCGGACAAAATCCTAGCAAGTCAGGAAGACTGGAAGAAAGCTCACGAGATGATCCAGCGCCTTAAGGACTGCGGTCTTTACGACAAGAGGTTTGCAGGGGGCAAGTATCAAGTGGAGTTCAATGTAGACCTTGATGGTGTGCCACTCAAAGGCTTTCTTGACTGTCTGCAAGATGACTGCATCATCGATTCTAAATCGTCTAGGTCGATCAACAAGTTTAGGTACGACGTCAATAGCTTCAGCTATGACATTCAGGCCTATGTGTACACCAAGGTGTTTGGCATCAAGGACTTTTACTGGGTTGTACAGGAGAAAGCCTTCCCCTTCTACCCCGCCGATGTCAAGTGCTCAGAAGAAACATTGTTCAAGGGTGAAATGAAATTCCATGAAGCTCTTGAGAACATTAACACATGGTTGTCAAGCAACCAAAAAACAGAAGAGCATTATGCTGAGTTCATTGTTTAAGTCCCGATGGGCAGTGTTTTTTACCTGCTGGTTCTCCAGCATCTTCATTCTTTTTTTCTCTAGAAACATTTTCAAAACCTTAATTAATACTTTTTTACCATGAGCGATAAGCAATATGATTCCGTCCTTTGCGGTTGGGTTGAAGAACCGCGCTACTACGAAGAGCAACTCTCAAGCTGGAGTGCTAAGTTCAAAGTGTCCGAACTCAAGGACATGATCGAGAACTACTCGACGCCAATCGATGACAATGGGCAGGGCGGTAACGTCCGCATCAAGCTCTTCATGTCGAAGAATGGCAAGCCTTGCTGTTCCGTGTGGGATCCCAAAAATGCAAAGACTAAGGAGATCCGCGCAGAGAAGGCGCAGTCGGAGACAAGTGACCTCCCGTTCTAAGGGAGCGCCAATCTACCACATGCACGTTCGTGTCGCCTTCAAGAAAAAGAAGGTTGTACACGAGCGTGTAGTGTGGGTGATATCTGTGTTCGACACCCCGAGCGACATCATTGCTTACGATCTCAAAACAATGACCCGCCTACAACAAGAGCTGTTTGGCAAAAACTCAAAGGCTGATAAGCACATTATCGTCAGGGAGGTACTAGACAAAAAGTTTATTTCACATTCAACACTAACGTTAGATGAACACAAGAAGCAAAATCAAGGCAAAATGCAAGGGTCTTGAAGATCTCTTGCTGCAGAAGAACGCCAAGTATGGCAACTCTGCACTTGAACCACTGAATGTATTTTCAGGAGCTGGTGCCGTAGCAGGCATCAAGATGCGTATTGACGACAAGCTCAAGCGCATCAAAAACGCAGGTCTCGTAGACGCAACGGAGGATACGTTGCAAGACCTCGCAGGTTACCTCATCCTCCTTATGATCGCCAAAGACAATGAAAGTCACGATATTCAAAAACGTATTCGACAAAACGACACCGCATCACATCAGTCTGACACAAGCACTACGACGGATTCAGGATGGGAAGTCGAGTACTCTGGTATCTGAAGTTCGTTCAGGTGACAAGGAAAAGAAAAAGGAGCTCCCCGTTGTCTGTTTCAGCGGGGAGTTTTCGTCGAGAGCCGATGACGCGCTCTTCGAGCATTCGGGATTTATTGTTCTGGACTTTGACCACGTTGACGTTGACGCGACCAAGAGGAGTCTTGGGACGGATGATTTCATTCATTCATGCTGGACTTCGCCTAGTGGAACGGGAGTCAAGGCGCTCGTCAGAATTACAAACCCTGAGCGACATCGAGACCACTTTAGAGCGCTTGTCAAATATTTCGAGCGAACGCACGGACTCGAACTAGACGAGTCTGGCATCAATGAGTCCCGAGCTTGCTTTGAGTCTTACGACCCAGACATCCTCATCAAAGAGGAGTACAAAAGGTTTGGAGCGTTCACAACAGAGCATGCTGAGGCGCAGGTGCCAACAAACGAGGCGTATGACTTCACGGACTACATGAAGTTGAACCTCGCCGCACGTATGATTCGGTCTGCTGCGGATGGAGAGAAGCACAGCGCCCTTATCAGGGCATCAAAACTCTGTGGTGGATTCATCGCTGCGGGTCGCATGGAAGAGGACGAGGTTGTTCGTGTTCTGTTCCGCGAGATCAGCAAGCGTGACATTGATTCAGAAGCTCAAGCCAAGCAGACAATTCGTGACGGCATCGAGATGGGCAAGGTCATGCCTATCAAAGACCTCGTTAGCGAGGAGAAAGATGCCCAGCGAGAAATGCTTCTCAACGACGGTGACATGTCCTTCATCTCGTCTGACGACGAAGACTGGAGGTGGATCGATGACTACGCCAACGGAAAGATCGAAGTCGGTCTTGATACTGGCGACCCCGCCTTGGACGAACACTTCCGATACAAGAAGGAGTTTGTCATCATGAACGGTCACTCCAATGTAGGTAAGACAACCACAGCGTTGTACCTTATCGTTAACGCAGCCATCCGACACGACTGGAAGTGGGTTATCTACTCATCAGAGAACAGAACCGCATCCGTCAAGATGACGCTCATGCAATTCGCAATGGGGCGCAAGGTGGCAGACATGACTTACGCAGAACGAAAACAAGCATACGAATGGGTAGGAAAGCACTTCATTATCATCAGCAACAATCAAGTTTACAGCTACAGCGATATCATTCTTTTCATGGAGAAAGTGATGCGTCAAACACCAATCGACGCAATCTTCGTAGACCCCTACAACAGCCTCAAGCTGGACATGAGGAACACGAGCATCGGAGTCCATGATTATCACTACGAGGCTGCATCTGAGTTCTTGACTTTCAGCAAGGCCAACAATGTAGCGGTATGGCTGAACATGCACGCTGTCACCGAGGCGCAACGACGTAAGGGTGACGACGACCTCCCTATCGCTCCTTACGCAGAGGATACGGAAGGTGGTGGCAAGTTCGTCAACCGAGCTGACTGCTTTATCACAATCCACCGCAAGGTTCAGGCGCCAGACCCGAGCATCAAAAAGATGAGCGAGATCCACGTCCGCAAAGTGCGAGAGGTTGAGACAGGTGGTTCACCTACTCCGTTGGACGCTCCATATCGCCTTGTAATGAATCTTGGTCACACGGGATTCAACAAGTGGACAGACCACAAACCTCTGTTCAAACCGATTGAAATACAAGAACCTAAGACGGGTAGCTTAAATTTCTCGCCTAACGACAGCTTCTTACAGAAAAAGTCTGTAACTTTGCCTAGTGAAGCGACAAAGAAAGACAACTACGCGCAAGCGTAAATCAAAGCTAGGTCGGTATAAATCTAGCCTTGAAAAAACAACAGCTGATCTTTTATCTGACGCGGGCATAAAGTTTGCCTACGAGGAAGATGAGTTTGTGATACAGGACGCCTTCAGATACGAAGGCAAGTATTTCAAGATGACCCCCAAGGGAAAGGTTCTGAGAGATAGAAGTAATGCGGTAGTGCTACCTATCAAGTACACTCCTGACTTCTGTGCTCCAGACCTTTCATGGGTCATCGAGGTAAAGGGGTACTTACCGTCTCATCACGACTTTCCAATGAGGTGGAAGATTTTCATGAAACATATGCTAGAAACTTGCGAAGGCAAGCCTCCTGCACTATTTTTGGTCAAGAATCGACAACAAGTCGAGAAAGCCATAGAAGAAATAAAAAAACTATGACGAACGAAGAACTGTCTAGGATGTATGAACTTGCTTGTGGTAGGATCCACGACGAGATTACAACCTTGTATGAGAGTTTGCACGATGTCAGAGGGGAAGCGCGTGAGGATTCGGGGAAAGTGTATAATTTGATTCAGGGTTTCAGGAGAAAGCTTTCTCTTGAGTTAGATCTCATCGCATCCGCTGCAATAGAAAAAGCAGAGGATGGCGGTATCGAAGAATCGTAAGAGATACTCCAACGCAACTGGTAGGTGCGCCGAAGTAAGATTCGTGCGAGCTGCCAGAAACAAAGGTCTTCTTGTGACTAAGTCTAGTCACACGGAGGATATACACGAGCACATCGACTACTGGCTTGCTATTAAGGACGGCGGCAAGTGGGGCGTGGATGTGAAAGGAAACAATCTGCCTGATCAGATTTGGGTAGAGTTCAAGAATGTGAGGGGAAATCCTGGGTGGCTGTACGGCGGTGCAACAATCATCGCTTTCGACATGCCAGAGGAAGGAGGGTTTTCCATTGTTGATCGTCAAGAACTGGCGTTCTTTTGCGAGAAGCATGTGAGAGACGAAGTGGTCAGCAATAAGAACGATGCGTACCTAAAAAAATACACTCGTAAGGACAGGGAAGATGTCATAAGCATACTTAAATTGCACGATATCAAGAACTTAGTCTCATACAGAGTGTGGGAGTACGACAAGAATTATTGACTATCTTAGTCGTCCGCTTTTTTAATTTGTAACTTTTTTTTTATGACTTATAGCTCAGAGCTAATCCCCTGGGGCGAGGTCGCTACGCCACATATAAGCGTACCTATCTCGTCCAATTAAAAATCGCACCGAAGAGTGGGAGGAAACCGTTGATCGTGTAATCGAAGCCTGCAACAAGCAGCTTAAGTGCGAGTTCAACGAGAAAGATCAAGAGGACATCAAGCGAATGATGATGCAGTTGAAGGGAACAGTAGCTGGCCGATTCTTGTGGCAGCTCGGAACCAAGACAGTAGATAAGCTTGGGTTGCCTTCTTTGCAGAATTGCGCCTTCACTGTAGTTGATCAACCAATCCGTCCGTTTACTTGGGCATTCGAGATGCTCATGCTTGGTAGTGGAGTCGGTTTCAACATCCAACGTGAGCATGTTTACCAGCTCCCGAAGATCCGCAAGAAAGTATCCGTAAAGCATGTTGAGGATGCTGGCGCTGACTTCATCGTGCCTGATTCTCGTGAAGGCTGGACAGAGCTTTTGAAGCGCGTGCTCGAAGCTTCGTTCGTTACAGGTCAGGGCTTCACCTACGACACGTCGCTTGTGCGTCCCGCAGGCACACCTATCAAGGGTTTTGGAGGCACGGCTTCAGGACCTGGAGATTTGATCTGGGGTATGGAGGAGATTAACCGTATTCTCAACGAGAGAAGCGGTCAAAGACTGCGACCCATTGACTGCTTGGATATTATGAACATTATTGGCAAGATTGTAGTGGCTGGAAATGTCCGTCGATCTGCCCAAATTGCAATCGGAGATCATGACGACATCGAATACCTGCGAGCAAAGCGCTGGGACCTTGGAGGAATCCCAAACTGGCGAGCCATGTCCAACAACTCAGTGGCGTGCGATGATGTTAGCACGCTCCCAGAGGAGTTCTGGGAAGGATACAAAGGTAACGGAGAGCCCTACGGCCTCATTAACCTTACGTCCTCGCGTCGTATGGGAAGGACGGGTGAAACTATGTACCCAGACCCAGACGTCATGGGGTACAACCCGTGTGCAGAGCAGAGTCTTGCTCCATTTGAGACCTGTTGTCTCGCTGAGATCTATCTTCCGAACATTGAAACGGAAAGAGAGCTCAAAGATGTTGCTACACTCCTATACCGCATCAATAAACATAGCTTGGCGATCAAGTGCGCGGTTCCCGAGACTGAGGATATCGTTCACAAGAACATGCGGATGGGTATCGGTGTAACGGGTTATCTTCAGGCTACCGAAGAACAGCGAAGCTGGCTTTCATCGGTGTACACTCATCTACGAGCATATGACAAGGAATATTCTAGAATTTGCGGATTTCCAACATCAATTAAACTTACTACAGTTAAGCCCAGTGGAACGTTGTCTCTACTTGCTGGCGTTACACCAGGAGCACACCCAGGATATTCACAGTACTACATTCGACGAATTAGGATGGCTGCAGATAGTGAGTTGGTCGGAGTGTGCCGAGACAATGGGTATCACGTAGAATATGTCAGGAATTTTGACGGAACAGAGGATCACTCTACCGTTGTTGTCAGCTTTCCTTGTTCATTCCCTGAAGGCACGACTTTTGCTGATGATATGAAGGCTGTAGATCAGCTGGAGGTCATTAAGAGGTTGCAAGCTGAGTGGTCGGATAACTCTGTGTCTGTGACAATTTACTACCGTAAGGAGGAGTTGGACGCAATTAGAGAGTGGTTAAATGAAAACTACTTTGACGTCAAGTCTGTTTCTTTCTTGCTTCACAACGAGCACGGGTTTGATCAGGCTCCTATGGAAGAGATCACCTACTGGAAATGGAAGGAGATGACAGAGCAAGTTACTCCGATCACCAGCTTGACTCAACTAAACATGGATGACATTGACATCGCCGATTGCGAAGGCGGAGCATGCCCAGTTCGATGAAAAGGATAGATAGGTGCTGGGTCTCCCAGATGTATTATCTTGGAAACGTTACACAGGGATAGTCGCTGTGGAATTTTGCTACGGGGGGTCGGCTGCAACATGGCAGTCGGCCCTTTTGTATCTTTGCGCTATGAGAAAACTGGTGCTTTTATTCATGATGTACCGCTTACAATGCTGGGTCAATGTGACATGGAGATCCTGTCATTTAACTCCTACACGATGGACATATCTATCGCTGTGAACTCGGGAGTTAACTGTGGGTCACCTGCAGATAGCATCGGAGAATTTCTGTTAGGCATCACAACAGAACCTCAGCTCAGCAGCTACCCGTACAACTGCTTCTATGACTATGGTTGGGCACTTCTGGTTTACCCAGTAAACTTTCCTTTGGTGAACGTAAACGCTCCAGGAGCGTGGTTACAGTCTGGAGACACCATATCGTTCAATATAGTGGACGCTTTTATTGGGGGTTCTGACGCAAGTGAATGTTGGGAAGAAGCAATCAATGATGGGTTCTTTGAAGATCAGTGCTGGGTTTTAGCCATTACTCAAATAAACGACAGTCAGTCTTGGCCATATGAAGACGAAGGTGGTTTTGAATACCCAGACGTTTGGCCACAGGACAACATGATTCAGTTCTCTCCTATTAACCCAGACTGCAACCCTGACGGAGAACCTAACGTGTGCGAAGACCCCTCGATATTTATATCTAATTCATTTACCCCAAACGGAGACGGCAGGAATGAATCTTTTTACCCTGTAATTGCTTCACCAGCCGAGTGCTGGAACTTCTGGGAGTTTCAGATTTACAACAGATGGGGCGGGCTTCTGTTTGAAACAAACTATCCTGGCCAACAATGGTTAGGCGATGTAAACGGCGGAAATCATTACGCTCCCGACGGGTTGTATATATGGAAGCTAAGAGCCAGACACAGATACGGCAAAGCATACGAGATGCAAGGTCACGTATCTTTATTTAGGTGAGATCAAAAGTCGTTTAGCATAACCTCATCCACGGCATCTTGGACGTCCTCTTGTGATGCTTCCATTGACATCATGATGTTGGCCTGAAACCTTGTGACTTCTTCTCCTTCGTTGAACACAACTATTGTAGGGACTACAACAATCTTGTGCTTTTTCTGAAGCTCTGGTGAAGACGCTATGTCTACTCTGTTGGTGGCACAGTCTTCCAAGTTTTCAATCCAAGGTACAGTATTGGACGCATTGAAGCTTGCGTTGAACTCGACAACACATATACCTGATGGGCATACAGGATCTTCAGCTGTTGTTACAGTCGCAAATACAAGTGCGGATAACAGCGCAAATAATACAGCAGCAAGTGACTTCATTTCTCATTTGAGTTGATCTATTTTCTCTTCGATTCTTTTGATGTCTTGCTTAATTTCAGCGACATCATCCTGAGTTGTCATGATTGTTTGACGAACCAGTTGATCTTTCATGTCAAACTCCATGCGTGAGATCTCTGGATCAGGTGGCACAGGCAACTCTTTTGCCTCTGCTATGTCAGCTTGTAGTGCAAACCACATAGCAACAACCGTTCCTATCCCCGCCGCTACCATCCCAAGGGTCTTGAGATCTAGCGTAACCTTAGTGTCCTCTCCAATCTGCTGTGCCATTACAATAATACGTAGTTGAGTCCTACAGAGAAGTCGTGCCACTCCCTGTTCCAATATCTGTTATATCTACCCTCAGCAAAAACGCCAAGGCTCTTATTTATTTTCGTTCCAAGCACAAGACCCGCCCCCATGTCCACCCACTGACTGCTGTTGACGAAGTTGTGATAAGAGTACTCCCCATCTGTGTTCAGGTGATAGGCATAAGGCTGCCCCATGAGTGAACCCAAAAGTCTTTTGTGTAGTGATAAAAGTCAAAGCCCACAACTATAGAATAGACCCACTGGTTAGGCAGCTCTGATCTTTTCTGAGAAACGTAATCGTTAAGAACTTGAGGGATTACAAGCTGCTCCCATACAGCTGGGTCGTTGGCCACGAGTACACCGTCAGGGCTATAGAACTCTCCCAACGCGATGTCCGCAGTGTAGCCCTGCTCAAGAGCAAGCGCCGTGTAGTGTATCTGATTGTTATCAAGCAGCCACTCCTGCAGCGGATCGTAACCGTATGGTTCT
>FUIF01014697.1_pt1 | contig 10928 bp, 9 predicted proteins | sample 1003461 | NCBI WGS metagenome assembly FUIF01 (sample SAMEA80401918, study PRJEB19352) | marine metagenome
CGGATGCTGAGATAGCCGCTCAGGTGGCTACCAACATGACCATGGAGTGGAACGAGTTCAATGATACCACGTTCCGCCGATGTGTCCAAGACCTTGTTACCTGCGGTATGGCAGTTACCAAGAGAAGCAACGACCCCAACTATGGCTTGAGGGTTGAATATGTCGACCCCATCAACTTCGTTCACAGCTACACAGAGGACCCGAACTTCTCTGACGTTGTTTATGCAGGTCACGTAAGAAGGATCGCTATTCACGAGCTGAAGAGAATAGCTGGTGATGAGCTTTCAGAAGATCAATACCAAAAGATTGCTCGCAAGTTTGCTGGCAAGTACGGCAACGACTCTTCTAGACTGAACCGCTCTGTTCGTAACGAGATGTCTGGAACCATGGAGTATGGGTATGACGACTACTTGGTCGATGTGCTTGACTTTGAGTTCCTCACCGTAGACTGCATCTTCTTCGAAGAGAAGGAGAGCCGCTTCGGAAATGTTGGATTCTACTTCAAGGGCAGCTCTTACAAGGAGCGTCCAGGAAGTGTTTTTGAGAGAAAGCCCGTCAAGATGGACGTCACCACCGTGTATGGTGGTAGCTACGTTCTCGGATGCGGATATCTGTTTGACTACGGCAAGAAGAAGAACGTCCCTAAGAACGCCCATGATATCTCACGGGCTCGGATGTCTTACTCCATGTCTTCAGCAAACCTTCATGACATGATGCCTAAGTCACTGGTTGGCAGTTGCTTAGGATTTGCTGATATGCTTCAGCTTACTCACCTCAAGATCCAGCAGGCTATCGCTAAGGCTAAGCCTGACGGGTTGATCATTGACATCGAGGGGTTGGAGAATGTGCAGCTTGGAAAGGGCGGGGAGCTTGAGCCACTCGATCTCCACGACATCTACGAGCAGACTGGTGTCTTCTACTACAGAAGCAAGAACCCTGAAGGGGGATTCCAAAATCCTCCCATCAGAGAGATCGGCAACAGCATTAGAAACATCAATGAGCTCATTGGTATTTACAACCACTACCTGAGACTCATCAGAGATACTACTGGTATCAACGAAGTCACCGACGCCAGCTCACCCAACAGTGAGGCCTTGGTGGGGGTTCGCGAGCAGGCTATCCAGGCCAGCAACAATGCGATACACGACGTCACTGATGCCTCAATGCTTCTTTACAAGAGGGTGTGCGAGGATATCGTCAAGTGCCTTCAGATCATCCCACAGGGTAGCGCCATCTATACAGCGTATTCCAACGCTATTGGCCAGAAGAATATGGAGGTCTTGACTTCGTTCAACGATCTGTCCATGTACAACTTCGGCGTGAAGATCGTCAAGGAGATGGACAACAAGGAGAAGATGGATCTCGAACAGATGATTCAAATTTCACTTGGTCAGAAAGAGATCGACCTCGAAGACGCCATGGCTATTAGAGACCTCAAGGATGTCGATCAGGCAGAGAGACTCCTCATGGTTCGTCGCAAGAAGCGTAAGCAGCAGATGATGCAGGAGCAACAGGCTATGGCTCAGCAGCAGCAAGAGATGGCTATGCAGCAGCAACAGATGGCTGCGCAGGCAGAAGCTCAGAAGCAGCAGATGGAGGCTCAAATAGAGATGCAGAAGATACAGGCCAAGGCCGCTGCAGAGATACAGGTTGCTCAGAGTCTCCACGCATTGCGTAAGGAGATCGAGCTCATCAAGGCTCAGGCTACTCTCGGATTCAGAACAGAAGACCAGGAGTTTAAGGAGAAGCTGGAAGTTCTCAAGGAGGACCGCAAGGACGATCGAGTTAAGAAGCAGGCCGTTGAGCAGAGTAAGTTGATGTCTCAGAGACAAGGAAATAGAGGGGAGCTCCCAGAGGGGGTTGACAACGTTAAAATCACCAAATCATAATGGCCACTAAGTCTGTAAATTTCGACATAGCTCAAAGGCTTGATATTACTGTTCGTCGTGGAGACACGTTGAGCATTCCTTTTACGTTCTATCAGTCTGACGGCACTACACCCAAGGATGTTAGTAGTTACAACTTCTACATGCAGGTGAGAGAGTCTGGTGGTGACGATGGCGAGTTTACATCAGTGCTCAGCACCAAGATGGATCCTGACGGTGTATTTCTTCCCGTTAGCCTTGGTGACAACACCGCTGGGGACTTTGTGGGTGAGATAACCGTAGACAAGGCAAACGCTTCTAGTGGCGTTATTATCGTCAAGGCTGGAAGGGCTGCTATGGCCAACGTTTTTTCGGGAACGTACTTTTATGACTTGCAGGCTGAAACCGTTGATGGAAACGGACAGCCCTCTACAGTGTCCACTTGGTTGGCAGGGAAGTTCATCGTAAACGAAGACGTAACCCTCCCATCCACATAATGGCGCACCCTGATTCCATAAAGGTTGTAGTTGAGGATGCTGCGAACATTGCAGTAACCTCAGCCCCTGCTATTGGAAACGTCTCTGTAAGTCCAGAGACGCCTGCTGTCATATCCGTAAATACTAACTCTGCTCAAGTCACACTGGCAGAGCTTATTGGTGGCAATCCAGAAGACGGTCAAGTTATCGTTTACGATGCGACCACGAACACCTTTATATACGAATACTCTAACGGAGGAGGCGCTCTTACGTCAGACCTTCAGGTTACCAACAGAAGTTCAGCTGTAGGCGATACAGGGGGAAGGCTTTATGAGGAGAACGATAGTCACGAGGGAATCATAAGAGACCTCTTGGCTCCAGAGTCCCCAGTCATAACCTCAGCCAATCTATCTTGGAACAGGACTTCTGATGGATTTGTTATTCCTGCTGGGATACTTGTAACTCTTGAGTCTGTAGACATAGAGTTTATGTTCCCTGAAAGGGTTCAAAATACGTCTTGGAACTTTATTCTTGACGGCACATCTATAGGTACTGCTGGCTCTCTACCTTCTGACTACGGAAGCACGAAGTCATGCAAAATCAATGTGGGAGGCGGGGCTGTAAGTCCTTTGCCACATGGCTCTCTTAAGAAGTTTAGGATTGAATCCACATACGATGACAACGGTGTCAACAGGAGCTACGTTTTTGAAGACACGATTTTTGCCGCTAGAGCAGCTTTCATATCGGCTAGAGCTTCTGCTGATGCTCCCGTAGGAAGCGTTCTTGATTCAGATTTTACAGCAAGAATAACCACTTGGGGTGCGCCATCTTCAGAAGATTCTGATGGTGTTTACTTGACGCTTAAGGGGAGCTCCGATACGGAGAATGAGGACAACTATACTTGGATAGCGGTGCCTTCCAGCCTGCTTATATCTAGCATTACTGAGGTTGTTGGAGATGAGGGTGTTGCCAATAGAACTTTTTCCTTTTCTAAGGTCGGTTCTACGTGGGCTTACCCTCTACCAGGCTCTGATTCATATTCTGTATATTTGTACCGAAGTAATCAGAAAGGGGCTCTTAGCTCTCAATCATCACTGAAAATAAAACTAAACAGAAGCTAAAATGCCGATTAAGTTTGGAGATCTTATAGAGAATGCAAATACTTCGTATGCGCTGATTGACCTTACGGACAATCAGTCGCGTGGTGTTTGCTTTCTTGACAACTTTGGGACAGTAACTGCGGAGACGAACTCTTCCGCCCTTGCTGCAGTCCCTCAAGACAAGAGGAGAAAGGGTATGCTCCTCGTCATCAAGAGTGAAGCTCAGGTGTACATACTTGAGGCAGATCCTAATGATGGATCGGGAGGCTATACAGACCCTCTATTTCAAATAGTCCCTACTGCGAATGGCACTCCTTGGAGAGCTGTTGGTCAGCTTGACCTTCAGAACACCAACATTGTCCTCAACATTGACGAAGCCAAGAGCTTTGGTAAGTACAAGATGGACTTCGTTCAGACGGTCGATGATGTTGAGTACACGGGCGAAATCCCTGTTGAGGCTTGGATGGATCTTGCCGAAGCTGGCGAGGATTCTCCTGTAGCCTCCGCTCTTGGCGCAACCGCTCTGGAGATCATTATTGACGCCCTCAACGAGACCTTCCCGCTGGTTCCAGCTTTCCAAAACCTTACTCTTCCTCAAGACCTTAAGTTTAACCAGCAGTCTATACCTTCTAGCACCTATACAACGTCTCTCACTTGCCCCAGAGTAAATGACGAAGACATTGTCAATTTTAAGCTTTACAGAAGGGAGGTTGGTCAGGACAACTGGGTTCTTTTCGCTGAGATTGAAGAGGGCGGTATTACCAACGACGCTACAGATGGAACCACTACGGTGGCTGTTGACATTCCCGCCATTACGTTCAGTAGTGACTATTACGACTTCAGTGGGCTTCAGCTTAAAGTCGAAGCTACTGATGCGAGCGGCGCTACTGGAGAGTCAGTAGTTACTAGAGGCAGAGAAGACTACCATCACCCAAGAGTTTCTAATGTTGTTGCAGAAAGAATCTACGACAACTCTACGTTTGCCAAGAACGAAACAGATACGCTTCGAGTCGCTGCCAATGTTGACTCAAGAATTTCTTTTGACGTTCAGGTTGAGCAAAGCGCTAACGACGACACAATTAAGAACGGCACGCACAAGTGGCAGGTCTTTTATAGAATGTGGACAAACAGCACTACCGCTGGAGATTGGCAGGCAGCCTCACAAAAGACGGTATTTACTCCAGGTGCTGCAGGTTTGTCTCAAAACATCACCTTCGATCATGAGGACGGCGATGCCCCAGCGACAACTTCTCAGCAGATTCAGTACAAAGTCGTCGTATGGGACTCATACACTGAGGCGAGCGTAACGCCAGAGACTGACATTCTTTTGGCGAACGGAGATACGGGCAACAGCTGGGAGTACAACTACTTCTCTGGAACCACCGAAGGCTCTGGAACCAACAACTCAAACAGCCCATACGTTAAGCTCAGATACCCTGTGTTCCTCAACAGCATTCTTTTGACTGATCAATCTGATGTTGGCGATACGGGGCAGCTCGCTGCGGTCAACGAGACTGTAGAGGATGAGATTATCGCGCAGATGACTGGTACTGGGGGGTTGGCTCCTGCGGCTGTTACGACGCCTGCGATTGGAAACGCTGCAGCTTTGGATTTCCCTAGACTTTACGAAGGAGGAATCCCAACATCGACGCTCACCACTTTTGCCGCGTTTAACAACGCTCAAGACAACGGATTCCCTAATGGATCCAGATTCTACTTTGCTTATGCCGATAACAACGGCCCTATAAGCATGGAGGACAACGCAAACGCAACCATTCAAGACATTAATGTTCTTGAGTTTGGGGTAAACACAACCAATCAGATTGATGCCTTTATTCAGCACGAAACAGGAACCAGCTCTGGGATAACCATCCACGGAAGACTTACTGGCGCTGGTGCTGATTACACGGCTCACACTCGAAAAATTCAAAATGTCGATTATCAGATCTTGATTCAAAGACCTGGGAACGCCATTACAAGCGACATAAGAATAAAAAATCTAAGAATATGCCAGGAATACCGTTTGGAAATCAGATAACATTTGGGGGGTCTGGTTACAATACCGACAACGAAGAAAACCCCCTGTTTGCCCAAAACCCTCTTGTTGATTCTCAGGAAGTACTTGGAGGTATAAAGGCACCTACAGACACAGCAGGTCTTGCTGCTTACACCTCGACAGCCTCTGGTTTGTACACCCTTAGAGCTCATAGCTCTATTGCGTACAGCACTACAGACTCAGAGTTTAAGGTATGGGACGGAGACTCTTGGGAGCCTTTTACTGACTTCATCTCTGTAACTCCTCTTAAGATTCAAATCACAGGAGGATCTACGGTTGCAACTGGGCTGGTTTCTAACGACGACAACCTCCTCGACGCCGACAGAATAAGAATCGGGGTCATTGATGGATCTGGTGTAAGGATTGATTATCAGAATGAAGTCGGCGACGCCACGGTGGACACCTTTAGGCTTGAGCTTAAAAACCATTCTCAGTTTGCAACTGAATTTGACGTCACGGAATACGGCGGAGACACCATGCGCATCCCTATGTGGCATGCTTACGATAGCTCCGACAACACAGGGTCGTCGCCAAACGAGGTTCCAACAAATGGATTCTTCCGTGGCTCACCCATGTCTGTCACTTCTGACGGAACTACGACCACGGTTACTGTCTCTGGGGGCCTTAGCGTTACGGGAACTCTCACTCAAGGGACTAACGTTTCTGCGAGCTCTCTTGATGTTACAAACAGATACATCAAGACTAACGACGGATACGAGGCTGTGGATCAAACAGCAGCAGCTGCTCAGGGTGGATTCCTTGTTCAGGTTGGTGTTGACGACGCTGGAACTCCAACAACATATTACCAGAGAGGTATTTTCTGGGATGCTGGTGACTCACACTGGAGAAAGGCGCACTTTACCTCTGACTCGACTGCAGACGATGCGTCCTATGTTGAAGTTGAGCACGTCTCGGGGACATCACCCAACATACCCATCTTGGAGTTGGCTAATTCAAGTCAAGCATACTTCTCGACGAGTGGCGATCCATACCTGTACTACTACATGACTCCTTCTGTCATGTTTACGTATCAGACATTCGGTGCTTCTGGTAGTGATTACGATATTGACACAAACGCAAACACGGACATCTCAAACCAAAGCATGACCCTTGACGGGACTGCTGTCGAGAACGCTGCTGGAAACCCCTTGATTGCAGGTGGCTCGTCTCTTGACACCAACTTTAGCACTTACAACAAGGTTAGAACGGCTAGAATCTTTAGCATAAGAGCCATTGCCACCGACGACAACGTGAGTGACAAGAGCATCAAGATTGCCTTGCCTGACTCTATTGGTTACAACGATATCCTTATGGTGTCTGTTTATCAGATTTCTTCTGGATCTCACTCTAACCACCAGAGACAGGAGATCTTTGGCGCTGAGTTCATTGATGGATCAGCAGCAGCAGGTCAGGACGGAGTCTTTGAGGTCCAAATGAACCAGCTCGCTTTTTCGGCGGGAGATGTGTTTGATTTGGTCATTGTTGCTTAATTTCACGAACACAAATTAAATTCAAATGAAGTTGTTAAATTGCCTTCAGGCTCACAAGAGCCTCTCTTCGCTGTCCAAGAACAAGCTCCCTCTCTCTGTGAGCTTTAATGTAGCGAAAAACGTGTCTAGCTTGTCAACTGTTGTAGACAGCTTTTACAAGGAAAGAGACAAGAGAATTAAGGAACTTAACGCCTTGGAAGACAAGGAGTCAGCAGAGGCTAAGTCTATGGCTGAGTCCTTTCAGAAGGAACTTGATGAGCTCCTCGATTCTGAAGTCGAGATGGATCTCAAGGTTATCAATCTGTCTTCCTGCAAGGATATTTCAGTTGCTCCTGAAGATCTTGTTGGTTGTTCAGAATTTTTAACCCTAGAAGATGCCGATAAAGACGGGTGATACATTTGTACCCAAAATGCAAACAGGTATGTGATAGATGTCACTGGTGCGGAATCAAATCCCATCAGAGGCATCTATCATGCTAATAACCCTTGGACCACTATAGGTGGTGTAGACGCCTATTTGGAGGACGGCTCTGTGGATCACCCCCACATGAGAAAGGACTCCTTTATATCAATACCTCTATCAGACGGAACTGGGTTAAAGAGGACTTACTACCAGTCCCTCATAAACGCTCCGTCATCTCCAGACTACTCCTCTGGCACAACCCTTGGGGGCGTGACGGTGGAGAATATGTCGTACAACTGGCAGCAAAGAAAGCACTTTCATGAGTTCTGTATGCAGTACGACAAGTACGGACCTATAGACGCTACTCACTATGCCCAGTATCCAGAACAGTATGACCTCTTGGTTTGGAGAAAAGACAAGAAGCAATTTCAAAGAACTTCATTCTCGACACTTATTGGCGGCCTCATAGATCAAGGCATGAATGAGGTGGTTAACTCTGGGTTTCTTAATACCATTGACGTAGACCCCTCCCAATCAAACTCTTATTCGGGAGATGTCACTGGAGACTTAAATGGTGACGGCGTAGTATCTACAGCTGACCTTCTTATTTTTCAAACGATGTTTGGGAGCATAGTGGAGGACCAGCAGGATGAAGCTGGGCTCTACACAGAATCCTTCCTTATTCTTGCGCCTCCAGGTGGTGAGGATTATCTTCTTGAGCATCAGATAACCGACTACGTCGGAGGACCCAATCCTGGGGACGGAACCATGATAGATTTTCAAGGCAGTGCAGCAAATCCAAATGGGTCCAACTTGACAATACCCAACAGCTGCTACATTACTCTGCCTTCTGAGTACACTCTACTTCAAGACGAGCCTCAAGCGTTTTTATTTGGTGTGTCTCAAGTTCAGCTCTTTAGCGACCCTTCAGACACCACCAACCTTGGATACGGTCACACTGACTACATCAAGCTAAACAGCTTTACAATGGTTGGAGAGGATGCTAACTTTAATAAAGCTTTTCTTGTAGAAGTACTTGCAGACATTCCAGAGGTTCCTGCTGAGGATAAGGTGTACCTTACGCTAAGGACCACGTTTAGGAGAAAGTATGGATCTAACTTCACAACTAGAGAAACAACCTCAACCACTAAGGGAGAGGGATCTTACGGCTTTGGGGGAAGCCCATACGGAACTCCAAAGCTTTACGGATCTCAGGGGACGATTTCTCCATTGAGCGCAAGTGTGGGGGCTTCATTTGATGTGAACCCAATTCTTTCTCCTGGGTCTCACGAAGACATAAAGCTAAGGATGTGGGTGGCTCACCCAGGAGGTACTGGCGATGACGGAGTTGGCCCCTGGGATTACAGAAGGTATTCAAGCGCTGACGATGGATTTACCAATGACATTGATCACAAGAGGTTGCTCAGAGTTATCGGCGGTGATAATGAGACTAAGGATGTCAAGATATCAGTAGGATTTTACACTGAGCACGGACATATAGATCAGATTAACATAAAGCAGATTAAAATCTCGCTAAAACCACTTGCTGAGGTATGAACGGTAATATTAAAGTTTATTCAGATCTCGGAAACATCATTATTGAGATTCCTGGTCAAGACCCAAAGTCTTTTACCACTCAGTCCTCTTTGATCGCTACAAACTCTGAGAACAAGGTCACCGTGAAGTATGGGGGTACAAACCTCTTCTATAACGTCGCTTACACTCAGATAAAGAAGAGAAACGGAGATGCCTGGGGTATCAACGGGTCTCTGGTAAAAAATGCTCTAAATCAGCTTTTTGAATCCGACAACCCTAGTGGCTTCGCTACTCAGGAGCAGGTTGCAGATCTAGTTCAAAGGATCAAGAGGATAACGCAAGAGGAGGATGATGGCGCTGGTGGTGGAGGCGACGGCGACGGAGACTCTGGTGGCGGTGGAGACGTTTGGGTAATTAGCGTTGACGGCGAATCAGATTCTGGCGTTGTAAAGGTCAGAGAGAACTCTGGACTTATGTCCGTGGGGCAGTCTGAAGTTTTTGTTGATGGAGGAAAGGTTAAGTTTAGCGTTAGGTCCAACACAGGAAACCTTGGTAGCGAGGCTAAGTCAGAGGCCATAGTAATTACAGGAGAGGAGTCTTCCGTCAACAGCATTGTAGACATGAAGGGGACTATGAAGCTGTCCCGATCGACTGAGAGCAAGTTTGTTATGGACGCGTCCGCAACAACAAACGGTCAAACCAACTTTACTGGAGATCAGTCATACCTCAACCTTCCTAATGGATCATCCCTTAGCGACAATCTTATGATAGGGAAGTCTGTGGTCATAGGGGATATAGAAGACACTTTGTCTAGGGGTGAGAGAAACACGTTTGAGGTAAAAGGCCTTAGCACTGGTGACGTTGTCAAGGTTGACGTTGAAGTTAGGGTTTCCTCGAATGGAAATCACACCCTTGAGATCGCCAACAACAGAGATAACGAAACCTCCAGTGTCTTCACCAACACGGCAGGAAGCTTGACAGTCCCTATATCAATTACAACAACGGTTGACAACTATTCGAGCCTCATTTACTACCTGAACTTGGACACTGATTCTACTGGAGTGTACCACGTTAGGAAGATAACGGTGACAATATCATAATTGTTATATTTGCAGAAAGCAAACCACCAACAAAACTAAAATGGCAACAACAACAGCTACAATTCAGCTTGCCAGCTCGGACCTCACTGGGGACGCACTCGGACTCTCTAGAGCCTCCATCTTGACAAAGGCTGGATTTACTACTGGCCTTGATCAAACTACTGGAGTGGGTAGAAAGTCAACCACGACTGCTACTGAGTACACTCTGTTCACGGCTTCAGAGTATGCCCCCCTTTCTGGAACGGCTAACAAGGCTCACAAGATATATCTCGCAAACCCATCTACAAACTCTACGGAATACTTCAGAGTTGAAGTTGGCGGCACCCTCATCGGATTTATTTACGCTGGTGACTGGGCCTTCATTCCATGGGCTGGACAGGGAGACATTACGATCACTCCTAGTGAGGCGACCTCAATGACTCTTGAGTACATGCTTATTTATGAGTCGTAATGGGTAGAGTTTCCGCAAAACTCTCTCTGAGTACCCAGCGACGTACTTAGCTCCCCTATCTCTTTGGATTTGGCCTCCAGCCTCTCGGCTGATTCTGGGTTTATCAAAAGAGTTAAGGTTGCTTCTACTACGCTGGGTCAAAACGGCGAGGTGCTGTATAAGAACGGCGACAAAACTGGTTCCGCCTATCTGTACGTCAGAAACCTCCAAACTGGAGATGACGATGTTGTAACTGTTTACGAAAGCATTAACGACCACGAAGTCCTTAAGATTAAGGGTGGAGAGTTTGCTTTTATGCCAATAGACACAACGACAACTTTTCACGCAATAGTTTCTACTGCAGACGACTTGATTGAATACGGAGTGTTTGGATCAGATAGCTCCTCAGTAAGATACACCTAATGCACCCATCAGCAGAGACATCAAGAAGGATTATTGTCCTTGACGCTAC
>FUIF01002518.1_pt1 | contig 10927 bp, 15 predicted proteins | sample 1003461 | NCBI WGS metagenome assembly FUIF01 (sample SAMEA80401918, study PRJEB19352) | marine metagenome
CATTCATTTACAGCTTTGTTTGTAAAGGGACACATAACAAATCTCATCAGGGGAATAACCTTTAGACAAATATCTTTTTACACGTTTCAAAAGGTTTTCTGTCTTACCTGTACCTGGAGGGCCAAAGATCTTAATTGTCTTCCCACGCAGCCTTTGGTTTAGTGAATTTGACATCTTTATTTTTATGCTCGCTTTGTTTTGGTAGTGGTACTATCCAATGTCTTGATTGTATACCTTTAAACTTAGACTTTGGTTTTGCTCCACCTGTTTCTAAAAATCTTGTACATTCTTTCTCGTTCCAATTATAACCCATTTTTTTCATAAATGTTTTAAAGGTTTCTAGCTTAAATCTCATTTCAAAATCATCTTTCCAAATGTTACCAGAATCTATTTGATCGAACTCTGTAGTATCTTCTACATCTTCTAAGAATCGTGACATTCTAGAATTAAACACATCGCCTAATTCTTCTACAGAATCAAAACCTTCCATGTCTTGTTTGTTAGCTACCAACTCTTCAAGCCAATCTCTATATGGATCTGGATCTCTTTTAGTTGGTTTCAATGGTCTCCAAACAATATCAAAGTTAAGAAGTTGTTCTCCAAGTAATTGTTGTTGATACAATTGTTTTGTTGATAATCTAATTGACTTACCTTGTATTGGTAAAATCCAATAAGGTTCAGGGTATGAGTTTACTTTTACTAACTTACCAACTTCAGGTAAAGCTTCGTTTGCACCAATACCAAGTTTACGTTTAACACATTCACTAGATACACAATGCATTCTTGCAATAGACGTTTTACATTTGTAAGCGTACTCTTTGTTCTCAACACCTTTAAATATATTTTGTAATTCTTTAGGATGTAATTTTTCACTACAAACCTTTGTCATCATTTCTCTTGTCCACTCTTCATACATGACAGGGTCTGGATTTATTTTCTTTGCAAGCACTGCAACATTAAACATTGCATCATTCTACCTTCACCTTTTTGTACTTTGTTTTTCATAAAGTTGACTACTACAAGGTGGATAATCTTTTGTTTCATCGTCTTGAAATATTTTTAATTTTTTAAATGCTGCTGGTGTAAGTCTAAATTGTTTTACAAACTCATATAGGTTTTCTATTTTAATTGAGTTACATTCATCATCCATAGCAACTCTTGTTGTCATGTTTGCTTTTTGATATGGTAGATTTACAAAGTTGCCTTTTCTTTTTTCATCCCAGTTTTCGGGAGTAAGATCAACTTCGTCTTGTGCAGGAAAAATATCTGTTGTGGTATCGTTGATACCTAGGTCAGAAGCTAACTCAATTAATTTTTTACGCATAGAAGATGCAGCAACTACACCTTCAATAAATAAAATTAAATGGAGTCCGTTCGATTTTGATCTGAATGGGACGAGTGGGTATTTCCTTTTCCGTATAACTTGTATAACTTCCTGATGTTGTATATTGTAGCGATCAACATCGATGACCCCCCAACTACATGTATTATCATCTCTGATAGGGACAGATCCATAATAAGCTTCTCCTTTTAAATGTTGCACCCAATGATCCTTAGTCATTGGAGAAGGTTCAACCCAATGTTTGAATTCTGCCTTTCCCTTCGAATTTTTTTTACCCGTTGGTTTGGAAACACCAAAATATGTAGTAGAGCCCTGAAAGAGTTCTACAAACTCCTCCAGGGTCTTGTCAAGTAGATCCATATTAGAATGGAGTTTTTTCTACTGATTCTTCTTTACCGTGGTTAACTCTCACAGCACCTTTCTTACAAGTTTCATAAAACTCAAAAGCTGCTTTGATTGTCTCTTCGCTTCCCACTGTACCGATATGCTCAATCTCCCAACCATACCATGAACCTAGATTGTTTTTCTCTAAAACAGTCTTCATGTTATACATTTGAGTGAATGGAGCAGGTTTAAAGAACCCTTTACCGTCTTTTCTCTTCGCTCTCAAAGACATCATCATAGAATTCCACTTCTTAGATTTCTTTCTTTGAGTAGACTTCATAGTAATTAATGCAGTTGAAGATTTATCTTCTTCCACAATCATCACATAGTGAGACGCTGTCTCCTCAATGTAATTACCATTTTCTAGTCTATCCTTACCATCGTCACCTCTGGTAGTCTTACTCATGATATCTGAGTCAGCAGGATACACATTAATAGGAGCAGAACTACCTTCTTGGCCTCTATCTCTCCATTCAATGTACTCCAACTTATAATAGCAAGGTATAACTGTAATACCTTCTGCACCATTATATAACTCATCAGTTACAGTGTTGTAGATCATTCCAGGTCTTGCACTTTCGATGAATTGACTATCTCCTTGAGTAACTTGAGGTGATAGTTGTCCTAGAACTTTTAGGAATGGTAATGCTAGACTCTTTGAATCTACATTATCAAAACCCGTATCAGCGAAGTCCTCAATATTGACTTGAGCAACTGCGCCTGCTTCTTTTTTAATCGCTACTTCGTTCGATTGTCCGTCTTTTAGTTTCATATTATTACCTATTATTTGTTCGTTATTTTTGTTTTATTTGCGATGTACACACCGAACAAATCAAAGGGAAGTTCTTTACCGCCTTCAACTTGTTCTCTTACAAAAGCTTTTAAAGTCATCGGTTCTACTTTTTCTTTTTTATTGTAAGCAAAACCATTGTCCTCACAAACTTTTATAAGTTCCGAGACTTGGTTGTCTTGTCCTCTGCCAAAAGATGCGGTTATAGTATTCTTAATTAAATCCTCATAACCTCTATTTCTTAGCCAACTAAAGGCTTCGTCAACACGTGATTCAGGAATTTTTGCTGCATAGAATGGTTTAACTTCTACAGTAGAACCATCAGCTAACTTCAACAAAGATACACCAGCTTCCTGCATCATCTCTGGAATTATTCTCTCTTCCATATCTCTAGCTTTATTCTTGAGTAATGAAAGTTTTTCTTCTTCTTGTTTAATTTGAAGATTGAGATCTTTTAAGTGATTGCATTTGTCAGATATAGATTTTACACTATCTTGACTAATGTCAATGTTTGACATTTTTTCAATATCCATATTTATCCTCCTAGGCTCCCTTAAATTATTTAATTGATCTTTGCAACAAAAAAATATAAAAAGTTTTTGGATGTGGATATACCCTTATAAGACTCTACCTTACGATCATCAACGTAATGCGTTGAAAGAATCAGCTGAAAAAAATAGCTGGGCTTATTTTATGGAAATGGGTACAGGCAAAACTAAAGTTACTATTGATAATATTGCTTTTCTTTTTCTACAAAGAAAGATTACTGCAAGTTTAATTATTGCACCTAAATCTGTTTACACTAATTGGGAATCAGAAATAGAAACTCATATGCCTGATGTTATAAAGTATAGGATATACAAATGGAATTTAGATAAACCAAAAGATTATTATAAATTAAATGAATTTTCACACCTTAGAATCTTTCTAATAAACGTTGAAGCTTTGTCTACAAAAAGAGGATTTGAGGCTTGTGTAGATTATCTCACCAAAAATAAATTAAATTTTGTAGCATTGGATGAATCAACCACAATAAAAAACCGACAAGACAAAACGAACAAAAAACATTTTAGCACTAGGAAAAATATCTCATACAAAGCGAATACTAACAGGATCGCCAATAACAAAATCTCCATTGGATCTATTTACACAATGCCAGTTCTTAAGTCCAGAACTATTGGGTTTTCATAGCTATCTAGCTTTTAGGAACCGTTATGCAGAAATGACAGATATTCCTGTAGGTTCTGGTAGATACATATCGGTGCCCAAATACTACAAAAGACTTGAAGAACTAGAAGAGAAGATGAAAGGGTTTGCTACTCGTATAAGAAAAGATGAATGTTTAGATCTTAAGCCAAAGTTCGTACCAAAAGATATATTGAGCTTGAAGGTGAAGGTAAAAAAATATACGAAAAACTTAGAACCTCAGCTCTAGCTATTGTTGAAGACAGCACTATATCTTTTTCTAATAAACTCACTGAGATTATAAAACTACACCAAGTGTGTAATGGTTTTACTAAAGATGATGATGGTAAAATACTTAAACTACATAAATCTAAACTTAATGCTCTTGAAGAAACTCTAGAAGAAACAGATGGTAAGGTTATTATATGGGCAAACTACTTGTATAACATTCATGAAATAAAAAATTTTTTAATAAACAAATATGGAGAAGAATCTACTGTAGCAATATATGGAGAGGTTAGTGTTGAAGATAGAAAAAAAGCTGTTGAACGTATACAAACTGATGACAAGTGCAGATTTCTTGTTGGCAATCCTACTACTGGTGGTTTTGGGCTTACCCTTACTGCTTGCAATACTGTAATTTATTATTCTAATAACTATAACTTAGAAGTAAGAAAACAATCAGAAGACCGTGCTCATAGAATGGGCCAAAAAGGAACTGTTGTTTATATTGATATTGTAGCAAAGAATACATTAGATGAAGCTATAATGAAGTCACTTACAAGTAAAGGTAAACTAGCAGCTAAAACTTTAGGGGAAGAAGATTTAAAAGATTGGTTATTGTAATTTATTAAATTGTTCTACTCTTTCTAAAAACTTATCTCCATATTCTCTTAGATCCGATTCGTTCAATTTAAATTCTTGGTATTGTAAATCTCTACTGCACATGGATATAACACCTTGTTCAATTGGTCCGTAGTTCTTTGTGTGTGCTAGATAATAAGCTCCAAGCTGTAACTTGTAATCTTCTACCCATTCTTCTTTTTTAGGTTTGTTAGTTTGTTTCCAATCTATAATACTTGGTTTACCATAACAAACAGCAGTGAGATCACATGTACCTGCAAATTTATTTTCGTATTCTAAACTTATCTCATTACCCCAAACCTCATCTATCTTTATATTGTTAAGAATTGTTTTTGCCATCATTCTTGGTTTAGCGCCTTCTTCCATGGCGTTGTAATAGCCTTCACCATTTAGTGCATACTCTAATACTTGATGCATCTCAGTTCCGATAGTCGATGCTTGTTTCATAATACGATCTGCTTCAGCATCTCCAACTTTTCTACGCCAGTTATCTAAAAATCTTTTATCTTTTGTTGCTGATAGTATTGTAGTTACACTAGGCACCTTTATATTATCAACAAGGTATTTACGTCCTGTAGTGTCTGAGAATCTGTTGTAATGTTTATAAGGGTATTTCCTTATTAATTTCATTCGTAGTTATTACTACAAATGATTTGAAAGTACAGCTAAAACTACAGCTATACAGCCACCAATAATCCATTTTCCATTACGTGCTATACGTGTTTCCATTCTATCAATACGTTCAAAGGTTTGTTTTTGCATAAGTCTGCAAATCTTCTCATGATTATCAATCCTGTCCATTGCTGATTTCTAGCCACGTCCCATCTCCCTTCTTCTCGCAGCAGCTATCGATGTAGGATCATTTGGAAACAAATCAGCTACTTGTTGAGATGTCACTTGTCCGATGTTCGGTGGTGTTGGTGCAATAGGCGGTCTAGCTACTGGATCTTCTAGTTGTAGATCTTCCATAACTAGTTGTTTCTCTTGTTCTTCTACTGGTGCTTCTTCTGCATCTACTTCTGCCTCTTTTCTTGTAGCTGTAGATAAGAACTCTACTGCATTATTATCTACTTCTAAATTACCAGAACTTCCTGAGTAATCCTGAGCAAACATTGTTTCAAAATTTTGTTTTGGTATAGTTTTTTCATCATAGATAGGTGCAGGTACTAATGCATCTAACTGTTGCATTCTTTCAGTTATTTCTTCTGGTGTAATATCTTTTGCATTAATTCTAGGTACATCTACATCATTTTCATTTAAATAGTTCATTAATCTTGCAAAAGCTTCTCTCTTCTGAGTCAAACCTAATCTTCCTACAACACTTGGTGTTTGTAATATGTTAGCAGCTGTTTGAATATCTCTACCTTTAAAATATCTTCTACCAATTCCTAATACTCCTGGTACACCCTCACCTACTTTCTTACCTGTAAGTAAAGCTATTTGTTCTTCTGGGTTTAATGCATCATTAAATGCTTTCATAGCTACTGGATTCTGTAAGGATTTGACCTGCACGTCTTCCTAATAAAATAAATAATGCTGGTGCAAGTGGGTTTACAGCAGCAGAACCACCAAGAACAACAGCACCTGTGAATGAATTTAAACCACCAAGTTGTAATCTTCTTTGCATGAAGGTAGATGTATCTGCAATTGGCGTATCAGACACAGCTTTCATATAAGTTAAAAACTTTTCAAACTCTTTTGACTGTGCTCTTCCACCTAAAATAGTAATTAATTTTTCTTTAGCTACATCATCAGTTGGATCTGCAATACCGAGTTCTCTTAAAAATTTATTAATGTTAAATCCTGAAGTATCTTTAGGACTAAATTTAATTTTAGATGCATCAAATACACCATTGCCTAATCTAACTTTATCTACACTAAAATCTAATACATCACCTTTTGAACCATTGCTTCCATCACATCAACAGTCCCATTAATACCTGTTTTTACAGTTGCATCATTCATGATCTCATCAATCATTGTTCTACCTGCTGGAGATGCAGCAGAGTCAAAACCTCTATAGAATGAATTAAACATCCATCTTGCTTTTGCAGCATTATATAATGCTTCACCACCACCTTTAGTGACACCAATCTTTCTTCCAGTTTTCGAAACAATTTGTTCTGCTCCTAATAACTGTCTAAATTGTTTTATTGCTGTGGAGTCACCTCTAGTAAATACATCGTTTGCTAAATCATTAAAGAATCTTTGAGCTTTTCTTTTTTCCATACCACCAATTCCTGCAAGAGCTTTATTAGTAAATGTAGTAGCATTGTAGTCTCTAAATATTTTAGTTGCGTTTGCTCTTTGATAAAAGTTCATTAATGTAGAGAATGTGTCGTTTGCACCATATAACTTATCTCTTAATTGTTCAGATGATTTGATCATCATATTTATATTTGAGTCAGCTAATGCTTTATTTGTTTTAGCTAATGTATCGTATTGCGCTTTGACTACATCATCTTTTAAGAATGTTTCTTTTGTTAAGTTTCCACCAAAACTATTTAAATCATTTTCTAATGCTTCTCTTATTGACCATAAAGTAGGTCTTATATTTTGGTAAGTTGTACCTTCTATAGCTCTGTTCAATGTAGTAATCATCCCTTTGTATTCTTTCGGTGTCACGTAGTCGTCAATTGAATTCATGTATCTAAAGAATAATGCTAAAGGATCTCCTGTACCTTGAAGTTTAGCAATCTCTTTCATATTTATATCGCCTAATTTATCTTGTGCATAAGCTTTTAAACCTGGGTATTGCATTGCAAGTTCATCTACATATTCTTTAGCCATGTTTTTTACATGCATTGTAGGAATTACTTTTGGATTACCAATCGTATCTGCTAATACATCAAACTGTCTGTATGCTGCATTAATTAGATTAGAATTTTGTTTGAAAGCTTCGTCAGCTTGTTTCCAAATAGTTGCAGACAACATACCCGTTTTAATCAAAGGGCCATAATTTAATACAGAGTTGTTTAAATATTCTCTACCTGCCTTTTGTTCTGCACCCTGTAATGCTTCTTTACCAATACCATTTATAAATGGCATGATACCAAGGACTTTAAAATATTTGTTTGCAAAACCACCTAGCAATCCTGTACCTTCTCTTGCTGTCATAACCATAGGTAGTGGTAAACCTTTATCTCTTGCAATGTTAACTAATTCTTTTGCATCTTTAGATTTAGCACCAATCATAAGTCTTCCTACTTTACCTAAACCTTTTGTAATAACAGGTGTTAATGTTGCAGCACCTGCGTTCCAAGCAAGTGCAGTAAACATAGAATCTGCAGCGTTAGCTAACATATTTGTATTTACTTCTTGAGGAGACATATTTTCCATGTCTGATGCTATTGCATCCATAGCCTGGACACCAACAGTTTCATTTAAAACATCATAACCAACAGAACCAGCTCCTGCTCCTGCAGTACCTCCTAATACAGAGTAAACTTCTGCTCTACCTAAAGGACTTTTCAATACTCTACCAACTGTAGGATCTGCAACTTTTGCAACTAGTTTTGCTAATCCTCCTAATAATTTAAATCTACCAGGTAATCTTGCTGTCAGTTTATCAGCAAAATTATTAAAAGCTTTTGATCTTGCAAATAAACCAGTGTCTTTGTCTCCAGGTATTTTTGATTTTGCAGCACTAAATATTTTTTTTTCTCATTGCTACATAAGGTGTAATACTACCTATAAGATCACCTGCTAACACAGCTTCTGATCTTCCATCAAGTGAACTTCCTTCTTGTTGTAATCTCACTCCTATTGGATCTTTAGATGCAGCTTCCATTGTAGCAACATCTCTTGCAGCACCTGCTCTTTGTGATTGTAGCTCAGACATAGAAGGACCAGTTATTAGTCCTCTTCTTATAGCTTCATCTACAGCTTTTCTCTGTCTTGGAGATAACTTATTTGGATCGAATGTTTTATTATTTATTTGATCTTGTATTTCTTTTAATGAGGCCATTAGATCCCCTTAATAATTTCGTTTATTTCTTCTAAGCTTAAGTCTTCTGCTAATTGTGATGCTACACCACCTTCACCTTCAAATACTTCAAAGTTTTTAAGTCTTCTTAAATCTTGTAGTGTAGTCTCTAATCCACCAGCTGTTGTGTATAATGATTCTTGTCGTCTAATATCAGCTTCAAGTTGTTTACCAATTGCTTCAATAGATGCTCTCACATCTTTAGAAGATCTTGTAAGTGAGAATATATTTACAATGTTTCTTGCAGCATCAATATCTCTTTGTGTTAATCTGTCTTGATCTTTGAATGTATTAGCAAGTGCATATACAAGAGTTGTTTCTTGTACTGCTAATTTCTCTTGTTCTTCTCTTGATAATCCAGATAAAAGACCTCTTTTCTTTAATCTATCTTTTGCTAATTTTAACAGTTTATTTTTATCCAGATTTCTTTTAGCCTCTTCTTTAGCAGCATCACTTAAATCAGATCTGTCTATAGCATCAAATTCGTCTTGTTGTAATTGGTTTAGTTTAGATTCTAATTGATCTAAAGATGCACCGCCAACTTCAAAACCTAAAACTTCTTTAGCTACTCCAGAAGTCTTCTTGTAAATTGATCGATAGATAGAGCGGCACCGGCTTTAACTGGCTCACCAGTCTCATCCATTTGATTTAATGTTTTTAATACATCTCTTGTAACTGAAAGTGCGTTATATCTATTTCCAAGAATATCTTGAATTTCAAATAATCTTTTGTCTACATTCTTTTGTTCTAAAAAGTTTTCAAATCTTCCTAATTTTGTACCAGTAGAATCAACAATATCACCTTGTTGTTGTATAGGTACATATTGTTCAAGACCATCAGCACCTAGTCCAGCAGGTAAAGCAGCTGTTCCGTTTTTATAAACAACACCTCTATAGTTTCTAAGTCTTCCATCAGTGCCTCTAACTTGTATGACACCGTATCTATCTATTTCTGGTCTTTCTACTTCTTGTGCTTCGTTTAAGAACTTCATATGGTCTAAAGCAGCATTTAAAGATGCTTCTCTTGCATTCTGCCTTAGTTCACCTTCTTTTAATTTGATTGTAGCATAGTTATTAACTGCAGGGCCAATAGCTTGACCAAGAACTTCAAGTGCACCACCTAAACCAGATTTTTTTGTAGTGCCTGTTAATAGTCCAGAAGCAAGATTAGCTAAAAAAACTAAATTAGCTTGTGATCCTCTTCCACCATATACTTCATCTCTATATCTTTTTGCTAATGCAATTGTTTTATTAAAGTCTGCATCGTCTGATACACCACCCACATTGATTTCATTATCTGATTGTTTTTGATCTTCTTCTTTAAAACCTTTCTTCTCAGCTTCGGTAGCTCCTGCTACTGATGTTTCTGTAGTTTCTTTTTTTGCAGTTGTAGTATCTTCATCATCACTTCCAGGAGGGACTGGAGCAACACTAATTGAATTTTCTTGAACTTTATCTAAGTTTGCAATGTCATCACTTGTGGCTACATTGTCAGCTAATAGTTCATCTCCCTCAGCTTTTAATTGTTTACTTCTACTTTCAAACCCTACTCTCCCAGAACCAGGGCCTTTTTTAGTTGCACTTGTTCTTGTTTTAAATTCTTCAGGTGGTTTTGGAACAAACTTACCAAACTGTTCTTCGAACTGATCATCATCTAAATAAGAAGATCCAAACATCATAGATTTTCTTCTATGAGCTTCTCTTTCTTTAGGAGTCATTTTTGCAATTCTTTCTCTTTCTTTTGCTCCTGCAATAGTAAGATATGCAGGACCTGCTAACAATGCAGCAGAAGTAGCTGCAGGTAGACTAGCTAATCCAGGTAATGCTTTGGTTGCTGCAATAGATCCAGCTGTTCCAAATCCCATTTGTCCTATTGGGTTTTCAATTCCTAAACCTCTAGCAACTGTTTCTCCTGCCATGTAACCACCTATGGAAGGTATACTGACTGCTCCTCTTAAAAATCTTGCTGGACCACTTACAGCCATTCTTTCCATAAATGTTGGTGTTGGACGTAATGCAGGAACTGGAGCTGATGAAATTGGTTGTCCTACCATAATGCCTGTATTAGCATTAATAGTTTTAAGATGGCCTTTTTTCAAAGCCTTCTGTCGAAACATTGGTCTATTTAATACTTTGTTTAAAGACACTTACTCTCCTACCTTGTTGGTTGTTGTGCACCTTGATAAGCAGCAAACGCACCTATACCTGTTCCTACAGCTTGAGCTAATGGACTTGTTGATGGAGCAGTTCCCATTGTAATACCTGATTGTGTTTTAGGGCCTGCAGCATATAAGTTAGCTAAGAACTCAGCTCTTTGATAAGGCTCGTACTGTTGTTGTAATGTTGATTGTCTTTCAGCATCTAAAGCTTGTTGAGCT
>FUIF01002290.1_pt1 | contig 10920 bp, 23 predicted proteins | sample 1003461 | NCBI WGS metagenome assembly FUIF01 (sample SAMEA80401918, study PRJEB19352) | marine metagenome
CGTCGATACCGATCTGGGGGGTTGATACCCGAGGACGTCAAGCAGCGGGCGATGGAACGAATGCTGAGAACGCAAGATGCCATCAACAACTGGGATCCAATCGAAGCCAGCGCAATCGAAGACGTGAATCGCTTGCGTGGTGGTAGGCGAGGTCCCACCCTGCCCGCTGCCGCTGGTTTTGTAATGGACCTCGAGACTATTCCAACGCCAAGCAATCCTGACGGTGTTCGTTTATTTGAAGGCGTCTAATGAATCCAGCCAAACAACACAAGAAACTACTCAAATACGCTGCAAAAGCTGATTCGTGTCTTTCTAGAATCGAAGCACAAAAGCTAATCCGTAAGGCCGATAAGGCTCATAAGAAGCTGGAGATTCTTTATGAAAAAGCCTGAGCGCGATTTAAATAAAATCCAAAAAGAGCTGATGGAGCTGGAGGCTAAGCGTGAGCTTCTTCAGCAGCAAGCGCAGATTCAGGCTTTGATGTATACAGGTCTGTCGCTTGACGAAGCTCGTAAAAAGCTAGTTGCCGATCGTTATCTACAGTCTCAACAACGTAGGTCTGCAAAAGAAACAGTCGAGGCAGATCGTCTTGGTCAGGAACGTATCGACCTTGATAAAAATGCCTTGATCGAAGAACTACTCGCAGAAAGAGACCAAGCACCTACAACATCCTCAGGCCAGCGTTTAGCAATGCCTGCCACTGTTCTTGAATTGCTTGCCGGTGTTGGTGGCGGAGCATTGATTGGTGCTCTTGCCGATGATCTACTCGAAGAAGATCCAGAGCCTCGTCAATTAAATCGTTGATCGTTTTTAGATGCCATGGAACTACTGCTCATGGCTCTATTGGTCTCGAATAATCCTTATGCTTGGGAGATGTCATGCGAGCGATGGCATGACAGCACCAAAGAAATTTTGATGGACGAAAACTTGCCCTTCTGGGAAAAGGATCGACTCATCAGATACTTCCGCAGCAAGGTAGTCGAACCGTGCCCAGATCTGACGCTTTCAGTAGATCCAAATGAACGTCGATCGAATTCTCGATCTGCTCGAGCAGAACGAAATCGACTACTTCAACCTGCCGCATTACGGCTTGGTTCCTGACTGGCGCCTCCGTTATTGGCAGCTACACGAACTACTTCTTAGAGAGATTGATGACCAAGGACCAGACAGCTCGAGACGAGAAGCTCAAGGATCTGATGGACCTGATGGGTCGAGCTGAAACCGACGGAGCGCTAATGCCAGCCGAGGATCGCAAACGCCTCAGTCGATTGCTCACTGACCTGATGCCGGATCGCTACTGATGTGGATCGTTCTACTGGCGTTCACCTGGCTGACGATCCTGGTCGTCTTACTGAGTGAGAACCCATTCAAGGATGACGGCAAGTGACCTGAGTCAGTCCTTCTGTGGAAGCTGATTGCCATCTGACGTACTCCGCAAAAACCGAAAACGCTGGGAGCTGGCCAGGTCGTCAAGCTCCTCGCCTGCGAACAAGTGCATCTCGGTGAGCATCCAATCGAAGCGGTCGGCTTGTGCGCAGAGCTCCCTCCGCTGCTCAATGCGTGGAACCTTTCCAGCGGCGCTTCGAATCTCTGAAGCCGCCGTGTAAAGCGCCGCAGCCATGTCTTCAAATTCCAAGCCGTTGAAGATCACGTGGGTGCCTTCTGGCGCCTCTTTGAACTGCATGTCGGGGTTGGCTGAACGACGACGGCCGATGTCTAGCGGATGTTGCTCAGCGACGTCGTTCACGCCGTGAACAGGCCTTGACACAGGTGTTAGGACCCCGAAAAGGCCAGTCATCCCAGTGGATTTGATGATGTACTTGACGCGTGGCAGTGCCCGCACTACGGTGACCCTAGTACATCGCCAGAATGGGACGTGGACAGGGATCTCGGCTTCAAGGCAGGAACCATCTGGAGCTTTGAGCGGGTCTCTCACATCCTGCAAACAGAGGGTGTTGGCCTGGCTCGACAGGGCGGCAAGTCCCAGGAATGGTGTGATCGGTATGGCCTGGAGCTGGCCGACGAACGCTCACTAAGCGACCCCGGCAAGTCGGCTTATCACGCCAAACACATGCGCAAGGGCAGCCCCCTTGATCGCTTTATGGAGCTGGCAGACCGTCGATTATTGGGCGACAGTCCCGTCCTTCTCATTGAAGCGGTCGATCGGCTGTCTCGCATGAAGAGTCGTACTGCGCTGGAAGCGGTCTTCCTGAGACTCATCAATGCCGACGTAACAATTGTGACAGTTGCTGACAATAACTTTTACAACAAAGAAAAAATTGATGAGGATGGCACAGCGCTGATCATGCTGGTCCTCAAGTGCCAGGCAGCTCACGAATATTCCAAGTCCTTGGCTCAACGACAGGAATACAACTGGGAAGAAAACAGAAAGCGTCTTCAGCAGGGTGAGGTCACTCGGAAGAAGCAGAACGCTCCGACGTGGGTGAGCTGGGATGAGAAGACGCAGCGCTGGGAGCTGAACAGCAAGTCGACAACGATCCTGAGAGCAATGGAGCTGCTCCGTAATTACGGCTATTCGCAGACAGCTAAGACGCTGAACGAAGAGGGGCACAAACCAATGCGTGCATCCATCTGGACGGCAAGCACTCTTTCTTCAATGGTTCGTGCCTCTCACCAGATTTACGGGGCTGTGGCTGTGCGGCCGAAGGGTGCTTGGAAGCCGGTTAGAGCGTGGTCCTAACGGGGAGCTGCAGGATGACAGTGGCCGCTTCTATGACCCGCGTGCTCAGAAAGGAATGGTTCGAGGGGCCATTAATGAGCCCCTACAGATTGTTGAAGGAGTATTCCCTCCCGTACTTCCGAAGAAAGAGGTCGAAGAAGTAGTTGCAATCATTGCAGGACGAAATAGAACAAAACATCGTCCAGGGCCGAACACCAAGATGCATTGGATCGGTCGCGGAATGACTCGATGCGTGTGCGGCGGCTCGATGTCGACCTGCGTAGGCGGGCATCCGCCAAACGCTTTGATCCGGTATATCGCATGCCGATCAAGAGATAACACCGAGACTTGCCGTCGGCCCTATCTCAAGTTGAGCGATATTCTCGCCGTGGTGTTATCGAGGCTGACCCTTGATTCATTAATTCAGCTCAGCGGTAAAGCTGATTCAAAGGGAGAAGCAGTTCGCCTTCGCAAAGACATTGATGCACTGCTCGAGAAAAAAGCTCAGGTTGATCAAGAACGACTCAATATTCAAGAGAGCATCGGACGTGCTGCCGAGATGGGTGGCCCTGCTTTCGAAAGCGTCTTCACGGCTTTGCAGCAGAGGGTCGCTGACAAAGACCGAGAAGAAAGGTCGATCGATGAAGCTCTGGCGGAACTGCGCTCGAAGCTTTCACGCAACGAAAATCCACTGGCGCTCGAGGCGGTGGAATCAATTATTGAGCCGCTGAAGTTCGACCTGATCAATGGGACGAGCACACAAGAGCAGCGTCAACAGGCGAATGCCGCTCTCAAGCAACTGGGGATAGAGATCCACATCGACAGTGAAAAGATGAAGCTCGGACTCTCCATCGCCGGAAGTGAGATCGATTGGCAACCCATCGACTTCAGGGGTGCCTATGAGCTCTTGGCTGAGGGTGGCCACTCGCTGACCACTGTCACAACCGAAGAAGGCGTCACTCTGACGGAATGAAGCAGGCGTCGGGGTGAGCCTTAAGGACTGCAGCACGGACCTGGGATTCAGAGCTGCCTGAGGCGAACCCGATTCGTTGCTCACCGTCCTTCATAAAGGAATACTTGAGCCCAGGCCCATTGCTGAACTGCTTGGCCTTAAGCAAGTAGGCCTCCCTGCGAGACGGTTGCTTCTCAGCGGGGGCTGGTTTCGGAGGGGAGTTCGGAAAGAGCCTGCGAGCCAATGAGCCAGTGAAGCTCCGCGAAACTACCTGCGTACGACAGGACGTGCAACAAGTACGAAAGGTGCCAACCCGAGGAGTGTCTAGTATGTCGTGCAAGCTGTACGACAGCCTTTACGTTTCAAGCGTTGATTCTCTTTCGACACATGATCAAGAAATTTGCACTGGCTGCTGGCGCAATCCTCATGGGTGCAAGCGCAGCAGTAGCTGAGCCCGTGAAGTTCTACGGCAACGTGGAAAACAATGCCGGCTGGACCGGCAGTTCGGCACTTGGTCAGCAACTGACGTCCACATGGGGGTAAAGGGTTCACAGGGATCCTTTGATTGGTATCTGCAAGGTGGCCCTCAAATTCAGGCCCCTAACAGTGGCGATACTGATGTTGTCTTCAGCGGAAAAGTCGGGGCAGGTGTGCCTATCTCCGAGAAGCTGAGTGCATACGGAGAAGCTTCCATGGTCTCAGGCAAATCCGAAAACGGTTATGCAACTAAATTGGGCCTGACGTACGACTTCTGATTACTAGGCATCAGGCGTCTTTCATGGTCGGACGCTTCGTGTAAGTCCTAGAACCTCACACACATCGAACCCACTAGATTGGCGTCTGGTGGGTTTTCTTTATGCAAAGGATTTATAACACCATTTCTGTGCTGACATTTGCATTAGTCACTGCACAACTTGTTGGTGTTGCTTATTTGTACAGCAACCGAGAGTCCATCAAGGACGCAATTATTGACGAGGCTATTTCTGCTGTCCTGAGTAGCGTGAGCCTGCCTGGTCTTGGCGGCGGACTGCCCGGTGCAGACTCCATTCCTTCAGTAATTCCTGAGGCGACATCTGCTCCTGAGATTGGAGCACCGAGTGTCAAGATGTTCATGCCCTGAGGATGAGTGACCTCTACTGGCTCTGGCAATTTGCCAGCGCCTTTTTCACCACGGTTGTTGTGGGCTGCGCGCAACCATCGAACTGGGATAATTGCTTCCCAGCCCACAAGTGGATCATCCCTTGGATGCGGGACGTTGTGATCATGTACGAGGACGGGCCATATCGATCAGAAAAGTGTGCCCTTTCTGAAGATCAAGGCGAGGACTAATAGAGTTCTTCTTCGACCTCGGGCCTGATTACAACATCGGAGACCGGGTACGACACGCATAGAAGTGCGTATCCGGCACGGAGTTGGTCGTCATCGAGAAAGCTTTGATCGCTCTGGTCGACGCCACCATCAAGGATCTTGCCGCAGCAAGTTGAGCACGCTCCTGCACGGCACGAATAAGGCAAGTCAATACCAGCCTCATCCGCAGCTTCAAGGATGTATTGATGGTCATGGCAATCAAAGGTCTGTGTCTTGCCTTCTGATTGCAACGTGATCTTATAAGTGGTCATTAAAGATTGCCTGAACCGAGCAAAGCGTCCATTAACGCTGAATATAGTCGGTTCTTAAGAAGTTCGAGTTGCTCTTGTTCTTGCGGATTGCCACCAGGCCATGTTTCATGGGCCTTTTGAGCGCATTGGTACATCAGTCGCAGTGTCGGAATTGTTGTTTCTATCGAAACAATGAAGTCCTCTTCCGGCACATCTGATTGGCGCGCAAGCATTAATCCTAGAAAGGATCGCAGTTGGCAAGGAATTGTTCCCGGCAGAACTCTTTTTAGGGTTATCTCAGCGACTGAAAAACCTATGATGCCTGAACACTGGGATACCTACCTGTTCGGCCTCGTAGATCTCTCAGCTGGTGCGGCGCGGAGAAGATTCAGGGCAAGCATCAAATCGGAGTGGGGGTGTTGCGCCTACTGCGGCCGTACACATGAAAGCAACGGAGATCCAATTATCCTGACGTTAGATCATGTCAGGCCTCGATCTTTTGGCGGAAATAGCATGCGACACAATCTTGTGCCGAGCTGCCGTCGATGTAATGCAGCAAAAGGATCTGAACGTGATTGGGAGGCTTGGTTCGAACGCCAAGATTTCTATTGCGCTAACAGGGCTTCAAGGATTAAGGAATGGCTAAAGCCATACATCTATTCAGAACTTCAGCAATGGAATCGAGATCATGGACGAGATGATGACACCGGAACAAGCCTTTCTGCTCCGAAAAGTGGAGTTAGAAGCGCAGGACATGTCGAAGGAAGAACTGATCGGTGCGTTACTCGACTCTTGGGTGGCGAGATTTCAGCAAAAGCAGATTTTCCAGTCGAGCAGTCGAGCAGCTGGCTTTGTGTTTCGCCTGGATGAAGAAGAGCCTTGCTACGAATTTGAGTCGGAGGAAGATCTAGAGCGCATATTTGGGCATCGTCCAACAGACGAAGAACTAGAGGGTTATATACGTCGAGTGTGGGAACATGCCACAATGGAGTTGGATATGGAAGAAATTATTCTCGATTCAGAAGATTAATGGGCAGACTTAATTTTGGGCAAATGGAAGCCTAATGCGTGAGGGTGGATTTTCGCCAGAGATATCACCCATCATGCCGCCATTGGCCTCGCTGAGTCTGGTGGTAATCCATATGCGCATAACCCAAATGCAAGCACTGGTGACAACTCCTATGGGTTGTTGCAAGTAAATATGCTTGGAAGAATGGGACCTGAGCGACGCAGAGAATTTGGCATTACCAGTAATCAGGCACTATTTGACCCACTGACAAACGTCCGTGCTGCGAAAAAGATTTACGACTCGCAGGGGCTGAATGCATGGAGCGTCTTTAGGAGCGGCAAATACAAAGAACACCTGCCAACCAGTACAAGCGTTATGCAGGTCGAAAAGCCTTTAGGACAAGATCTGCAGGCGGCAATGATGGGTGACGCTTCCGTAGGGCGAGGCCGCAGTACTGGCACTAACCGCAAAGCTGGCAATAAGTTGCTGGAAATCCCTGCAATACTGTCTAGTGGTGTTGAAAGGGGGCTAGGAAGTGTGACTGATGCTTTGCTTCAATTGATTCGATAAACCCACTACATTGCAGAGAGCAACCAAACAATTATGGTCGGCGCATTTGTAGCCGGAGCCGCATCTGCCTTGATTGGCGTTGCACTTGGACAGGGTCTACGTTTCAAGGTGATTAACCGCAGGCAGGATGGTCGCCTTGGTGAACTCGAGGCATGCATCCCGCACCTGATTACTCGAGCTGAAGTGCAGAACGCATTTGCTGAGGTTGCACAGATTGAGGCGCAGCGATTGCAACAGGAGCGAGTTGTGCGTCGTCCTGAGCCTGCGTTTCCTTCGCAGGCTGTGCAAACAAGTGCTGGCATGAACCAGCGCATCAACGAGCAGCTTGATCAGCTCAAAGAGCGGATTCAGGCAATGAACGATTCAATGGCCCCTCAGCCTGACCATCGTCGTCATTGCCAATCTCCTTGAGATGGAATGGTGCGCTCCGTCGGTTTCCATGAACCGGGTCAATCCATTCCATCGTTTTATAGACAGCGCGTCCGTCATCCTTGGTGAAGTCTTCGCCATCTGGCCCCTGGAAGCGGTCATCTGTCCCCCAGCCATTGCGCTGAAACTCCATCAGAAACAAAAGACAGCACGCTGCATGAGCCAGGTGGCTGAATCCAGTTTCAGGGTCTTTATCTTCGCCGCCCCACCAGGCAAAGATGTGTCGGCACATTGCTGCAAAATATCGACCCATGATGTTCCTCGCGCCCAGTTATTGGCGCTGTATTTTTGTGCGCCATAGCTGAGGACGTCTGCAATCTCAGCAATTGATCCGTAGGGTATGAGATCGAAGCGAGTCTTCTCTGTCAATTCCCTGTGTCAGTTGTTTTTAGGATAGATAAAAAGTAGGCATTTATGGACCGTAGGTATAACCAAGCACGCTTTTACAACGGAACGCCTGCGACCGCTCGAAGCTCTAATCGTTCTGATGCTCTTTTGCGCAGTTACTTAGCAAAAGCACGGAAAGCAAATACTGAAGCTCAGTCCTATGGGGGGAGCACCGGTGGGCGTTCAAGTATCGATAATCAATATGAATCTGGACGAATTGCGAAATACCGCGCCGAAGACCAGCCTGATAGAAACAAAGTCTTCAAAGAAGAAGGCACTGGAGTCTATGGCGCTCGTCGAGTCAAGTATGAGTCGAGGCAGCTTCCTGATCTTGGGGCTTGATGTCTGGAGGAACGTAAGCCTCAATGAAATGCGACGTAACTGGCCGAAGTTTTAGATTAGTTCTGTCCGGCAAATAGCTGATGAATTCTTTTGAGGTATAGCCATCGATGGTAAATAGGCATGAGCGGCCTGTGTTCCATTCAGGATCCGTATTTTCAGGATCCCACCATGCCGTCACATTGAATGGGCTTTTTGAAAGGCATCTGTAATCAGGGAGTCGATGATGGAGCGCATGCATTTTCCGGGCAAGGGACGTGATCCCGTCATAAGATTCTTGATCCAGCAAAGCTCTGAGCTCGAGCTCTGGAGGCAAGGCGTCTTTCCAGAGCATCCAAGAGTCGAACACGACAGCGCGAAAAATGCTGTACCACTCCCCATCAGGAGCAAGAAACTCTTCTTCCGGTGATCGCGACCAAGGTAAATGCATTAATCGCGGTAGTTATAAGGTTTCTTGTAGGTGTATTCCCAGGGTTTTTCCCAGTCACCTTCGCCACTACGTTCGTTCATGATGACTCTGCCGAATTCGCAGAACATCGTGTTGAAGCGGGAAAGTCTCGACTCGTGTTCCATGGCATTCTCAATAGGTGGCAAGTAGAACACCAGTGACCAATCCGATGGTGATATCGCACGAAACATTTCTACTTCGTCATCCCAGTATGTCGGACGAATCCTCTTGAATGGCATGCAGACTGGATAATCCCAAATCCAGGGACATTTAGTAAGCGTCTCGTTGTGGTTAAGCACCACAAGGAGTTGTTTGACGCGGCCAGCTCTGTACTCACGAAGTGCCTTATTGAGCAAGCGCCTGCTGATGTATGCCATCGCCGGAGGGTTCAGAAACACCCTTCCCTCTCCGCGAATGACCCAATCTCCAGTGCAGGCTTCATCGACTGTGTGCACCAGGCGGTTAGTGAACTTGGCAGCCATGACCATTTCATTGATCTTTGGCGTGCTGTAGGGGTCAAAATCAATCGCCCCTAGAACTGCTCGTGCAGCCGTCACTATCTTTTCGGCTGGAGCCAAGTCCGCACGAGTGATTCCCTCTGGCATCAGGAGTACTCCTCGAGGACGGCTTGAACGCTCTGAGCCGGGTATTCCCTGTCAATCAAGCAGAGTCGCGGAGGAGAGTTATCGCAAATAATGAACGCACAATGTTTTTCAAAATCTGTGTGATATAGCTTTTGAATCATCGATGTACAGAATCTTGCAGTGTCATAGTCCTGAAGGGTCTCGGCTAGTCGTCGATCCTCTTCCATGTCTTCAACAGTGCAAAATCGTTGTGGCTCGGCTTCCTTGACCAAAGGAATGGTGAGTGCGCCATGACCATATTTCAAGAAAAATTTGTCATGGCGCTGGATCATGTCGACCAGCATGGCCTCAACGCAGCGAACTGTGATTTCACGTGCGCCTTCTGTGGATCCAGCCGATACACGCTGAAGTGGGTCAAAAAACTCCGGGAAAGCCTTTTGGATAAGCTCAACTCTGGATGGTTTTTTCGGCATCGTCTTTGTGAAGGGTTTGGAATTGAACAGCTGTTTCGTCAGTCATTCGCTCAAGGAGGTTGATCATTCCCAATGCCTCCTGGTTGCTTGTGTCAACGCCTAGCTGAATGGCTACCTCTGCGATCAGAGCGTGCGCTTCAACCAGCTTCATCAGCATCTGTTCGTGATCCAGATACTGTGATGCTGGAATTTCGATCTGGTCTTCAGCTATGAAGTTGATGTTGTCAAGATCTATGCCATAAACAGCATAAGATTCTTTGACAGAAAGCTTCTGGAAATCTGAATCAGTCATGGTGCGAGCTGTGCTTTTTTTGCGCGGTTGTTTCGGTACCAGTCGTAGATCTCAGGGACCCATCGCTGAAGTTCGAGTTCGATGCCATCCATCAGCTGGCGCACTTCAAACTGCGCATCAGCCTTTTGACGCATATCCAGAAGATGCAGCCAAGTCCGAAGGTTCGCTGAGATCTGGGCGCATTGAAAATGTCCATGAGGAATGCATTGACGTGCATGTTCCTCAGAAACGCCCATCTCTCGCCAGCGCTTGTAATCAATACAGGCAGATAAATGCTGGGCAATCTGCTCTTGGCGCATATCTTCGGTCCAGTCGTACTTATCGCCCTGGCGGTCGTAGTACATGCCTGTCGGACGAAGCCAAAAACCTCGTCTACCCGAAGGTCTCCGTCAGCAACCTTGATGAACTGATTACCTGTGTAGCGGAGCGACTGAACATCGAAGGTGATGCCAACACGATGCGTCCGCAGCTGCATGATCGTGTCGTGATCAGTCTTGAGGCCAATCGTCAGCTGAGGATGTTCAAGCGGTCCATAGTGGCCACGATTTGCTTTTAGAAGACGCTGAACTGCGATCTTGCCGCATTCAGCTTCGTCAATATCCGTACCTTTTGGCAGGTCTTCGGAATAGTCAGTGTGTAGCGCAAGATACACCAGACGCTGAGGCATCTCGGTGGCCGCTATCGTCGTGACTTCCTGCAAGGAAGTAGGCAAGAGTGCAGTGCAACTACGCAGACGGTACTCATGCTGTCGTACATATGCACGACAGCGTCAGTATATTTTTGTGAAGCTAGGCGATCTTCTTTTTGTAGTACTTGAATAGATCCTTGGGATCGCCTAGCTCTGGCACCTTGCCAACGAAATCTCGAATACCGATCAGGGTGTTTCGAGTGGTCTCCTCAGCCTCGTCTTTGTTGCGCTGCTCCATCCCTGGCAGAAACCGCCCAAAGTAGTCATCAGTGCTGCGGTTGCCGAAATCAGCAACCCTTCCTATGGCGTCGGTCAGCTGATCTTTCCTTCGCCACCGCTACTGCCGGAGCTTTGTGGGCTTGGGTCGTAGTGAATACTGCCAGGCGGCGGTGCACAGGACCTGGGCCTGGTTGCCGTCGGGGATTTAGGTGGACGGTCGTAAGGACTGTCTGGGATCTTGATTTCAGGCTT
>FUIF01002469.1_pt1 | contig 10904 bp, 15 predicted proteins | sample 1003461 | NCBI WGS metagenome assembly FUIF01 (sample SAMEA80401918, study PRJEB19352) | marine metagenome
CCACCGATACCATCATCATCGTGTCTCCAGTGGTAAGTGTCTAAGTAATAGTTGTTGTAGTAAGATTTACCTTGCCTTCTCAAATGGTGAGGGTGCATACTGTACGCTTCAGGAACATATTTCCAGTACATGAAGTGAGCCATGAAGTAGTCCATGAATTTCTGAAAGGTGGGTACATCATACATGCTATATTGATAACCTTCAGTCTTGTCACCAGTGTAGTGCCATCCATTCTCTTCATCATGCTTGAAGTCAAACAGAGGAAGGTCTCTCACTCCACCTGCATTATCAATGTCATTGATGCACTCTTGTATACGATAGAGTAGTGCATCATCTCCGCCTTCGAAGTTCGAATGAGAGTTATGGATTATCTTCACATCATCGCTAGTCATGCTCATGTTCTTGTCGCCGTACTCGACCACGATACCATTAGCCCTTGCTCTCATGTGAAAGATACCACCAGTGCTACACTCACCGCAGTGCCAAGTGTATGACTGACTCCACCTGTACTGTCTCAACACCGCTTGTTTGAGGTGAGGTAGTGCTGACTCCATGTGGTATGTTCTTTCACAGTTTTCACACTTAGCCCAGTCGTACTGACTCATGTCGTGGTCTGTACTTGAAGCCCATTCGAACCAGTTATTGTCAGCATCCTTTGTCTGCATGGTGTAGCCAGTCAAGTCGCACTCTAGTATCTCGTATCTCTTCTCTTGTTCGTTCCAGTTCTTGTGTGTCATTCTTCTTCGCCTCCGTATACTTCTTGTAGGTATTCTCTTGCCTCTTCTTCAGTCTCGTGTAGTGTACCGTCTGTTCGGTCAAGGTAGCCAACCATATCCATGTAAGCGTACCATCCATGCACGATGTCGATTTGGTAAATCGAATCAATACTCCCTTCAATGTACAGTTCAAGGTGTTGCTTCAGCCTTCCTTCTTTGTGCATGATGCCCAGTTCAGTGTGGCTGAGTCCAGTGCTTTCACCGATGTAGTGTAGTGGTACATATTCTGTACCCCAGCCAGTCCATATCTCGAAGCAGGCTGTTTGGTATATCACAGGTTCGTATGTCATGTTATCATCTCCAGTAGGATATTGTACCGTTGTCATTACATGCGAAGGAAGTGTAGCCGTTCTCTCTCATGTATGTGATGTCAGGTTCAGCGTACTCCTCTTCCTTCTGCTTCTGTGCATCGGAGAGGCTATCCCAGTACGCTTGCTCTTGTGCGTCATGCATTTCTTTGAGTGTCATATCTTTGTAGCGTGTTCTGTTATCCTCGATACCAAAGTCATCGAACCCTTTGACAATGACTACTCTCGTTGATTCCAATTCCCATCTCCCGTCACATGCTCGATAACTTTGGTCGAACAGAGAAACAGAATCGTGCAAGTCACTGGCTCAAGGTTCTTGATTGTGTCCATGAGTGTGTCGAACTTCTCTTGTATGTGGTTCTTGCACCTGTGTGCTTTCTCTTGATACTCGGACTCCCAGTCTTCAAGTCCGAACCCATCTATCTCTCTCAAGGTACTTCCTTCTTTGTACGATTGGGCGTAGTATTTTTGGTAGCCCCACCTACCAGTCTTGTTCGTTATCTTTCGGAACTTCTGCATGACTATCCTGAGATTGTCTACTAGCATACAAGCCTCGGCATACTCAGGAGGCACACGGTATTCGTCACCCAAGTTATTGTAATCATGTACATCATGGTAGACTATATCTTCAGCCAGTTCATACAACTGTCTTATCATAGCGTCACCAGTTAGTATCAGTTCCTTTTTGTTCCCTGTGTATTTTGTCACAAACGCTATCGTCATGCTTTCAGTCTCCTTTTTATGGTTAATTCAATGTATTCAATGTTCGGAATATAATATACAACAATATGGTAAGCCCCTAATATTATAATAAAGTAAAGTAGTATGTTGTATATATTGTATTAATTGTATTATTACTATACTATTTCTTACTACTTCTTAGCAGTGCCTCGATTACCTTATGGGTAAGAGGCTGGTGGAATGTGATAATGAAATGCCGTGGGTAGGTGGAGGATGCTGGTTGCATACGGCTCTCCGAGGGTGTGGCTTTATTTTCCAAGAAGGGTAGCAACCACAAGTCTGTGGGCATCGCACCCAGCCGACGGTCAATTATCTCTCACCGCTACGAGATTAGTTCATTCCCGTCTGCTAACAGGCGACTCGATACTTGCGTATGTTGTCCTCGGTTCTCAACACTGACCGAATTCTTTGGTCGTGTTACAGATAGATGTTTCGAGATAAGGTATCTTACACCTTAGTCGCCACCATGCCCGTCAGCATTCTCTCTCCAGTGGAATGTGATGCGGGGGATATTGTTACTACCCCTCCCCGCTGGGGAATCGTTGGTCTCGGCATAACGCCGTACTACTTCTGTATGAGTTTGATAGGTTCACTCTTGTGGGTGAACGATTCTTTCGTCATCAGCAGACATGATAGCACCCATTGCTTCAGCCTGATACACCCTTTTGTTAGGCGATTTGTGCCATTCATTACCAAAGTTTTGTCTGCAATATGCACCCATTGCTTGCTTGATGTCAGTGAATGCTCTGTGCGAACCGTCTTTCAGTTTGACTGTTTCGACATAGACTTGCACACCGAATTTCTTAGCAACCTCAAGAGCCTGCCTGTTAGCATTGGCTTTCTCTGCTTGCTTAATCTTCTGCCATACCATCAAGATGTTGAAGAATCTCTTGCCTATGTTCTTGCCTCTTGTAGGTGTGTGGTAACTGCTTAGGATAGCCTTTGAACCGACAGCCTTACCTGCTGTTGGTAGCCCGTTTGCATTTGTTATGTTCAGTTCTTGACCCAGTTTCACGATAGCCGCAAGACCTCTGTGGATGTCAGCCTTAGTAAAGTCGTTCATCTTGGTGTCCCATTCAAGCCTACCGTTCTCAAAAGCATCAGGTTGTATAGGTAGCGCAAGTTTCGCACTACCCTTTGCATTTACATGTTGCCTCATTAACTCTGTGCAAGCGTTGAATTGCACAGGTATTGCGACCCCTGTTACTTTCAGTTGTTCCATTGTGTGTTTATTACTCATTCGTATCTCTCCTTTTTGTTTTGTTTTGGTTGCCGATTTCGGCAGTCATATCCTTTGTTATTCTTTTATAACCAGTTCTGTTCAGTCAGTCGGTTATCTCTTACGGTGGATAATACCTTTGTTAGATGTGCATACTCAAAGAGTACACAGGGAACCACTCAGGTCTTCACAACCACCCGTCATACTTGACATCGGACAAGTATGATACAGGACACCAGTGGTGTACTGCCCCACCCCATGTGTCGAGGAGGGGAGGGGAGGTGGTTGTTGACTGCCGTTTTCGGCGAACATCTCCTTTGTTATTCTTTTATAACCAGTTCGGCTCAGTCCATCGTTTTCCAGTTAGCAGAGGAATTACATGCGTGTGTTTAGACACATGAGGTTTAGGCGTGTAAGTATGGTAATGGGCAATATGTACCACCCATATGCGTGGGTTGAGGGAGGTACTCCCCACGCCCCACCACCTACCCACCAGTACCAGCCCGCCCACTGGTACTCGACTGGCTCGCAGTACCCCGATTAGTGTGTGGGCTGGCTCGCTCACATGTACACCCATGCCCCTTTCGAATACCAACGGTACGCATGACATACGAGAGGTACGCCTACGAGCGACTGGAGTTTAGACGGGCTCGCTGTGATACGGTCTATAGACTGGGGGACTGCGGTTTAGACGGCAGTTTAGACGGCTGAGTTTAGACGGAGGGATGGAGTTTAGACGGGAGTTTAGCCTCCTTTAACCGCACACGGCGTTCCAACAAAAAAAATTTTACAGAAAATTTGGTATACCAAAGAGCCCGCTAGTTTTTTTACTTGGGTCTTCATCGTCTAAACTGATGCGAGCATTTGAACAGGCTTGGGCTTTACTGAAGGCGTTACCTGAGCAGCGCATGATTAACCCGCTTGGTGAATATCAACAGCAGACTATTCAGCCTCCTATTGCTGGTATGTTGAGTAGGCACTTGGGTATGACACCAGCCGCTGCTGTTGAGAGTGGTGCGCTAGAAATGGCATCTGTACCTAGGACTTACCATACGCAATTTCCCCCGAAGGATGGAAAGATGGTAGGTGAAAACTACTTTGATGTGCCGGAGGCTAACATTTTCCCCGGAATAACAGAAGCATCCGATTACAGAACACAAAGTATGGCGGATGAACCTAAGATGTCGCAATTCTATAGAGAGAAAGGTACACCCCACCAAGAATTAAGGGGCGGTAAGGTTGCAGAGTTTGAACGCAGGGCAGGGCGCAAGGTTCTTCCGGGCGACAGAGTTTAGGATTTGAAGGTGTGAGATTCATTATTTACCAACAAGTTTAATTTCTACACCGGACTCGTATGAACGGTCTTATGAAAATCACAGTCTACGAAGTTGGTCCTAGAGATGGGTTGCAATACATCAAGCACTTTGTTCCTACCTCTGACAAACAGAAACTCATAGGGCTTCTGTATGACAGCGGGCTGACTGAGATTGAGGAAGTCAGTTTCGCTCACCCGAAAGTCTTGCCGCAGATGGCTGATGCAGAGGAAGTTTGGACTGGCATAGGTGCTGGGCTTGTCATGAATCAGAGGGGCTTTGACAGGGCTATGGATTTAGGTATGGACTACATCAACATCGTGTTCAGCCCTTGTGAGACATTCAACCTGAAGAACATGGGTAAGACTCGAAGCGAAATAGTTCTGATGTACAAGACGATGCTCAACGCTTACCCCAAGGATTTAGTTAGGGTATACATAAGCATGGCGTTTGGTAGTCCATATAGCGGTAGTTTTTCTGAGTCAGAAATCAAGTCTTGCATCAGAGATGCGAAGATGCTAGGCTCTACTGTAGTTCTCAGCGATACGGTTGGTGCTGCGACTGAGCAAGAGGTAAAGGACTGGGCTTCTATTGTATACGAAGAAGACCTAACTCCGGCTCTGCATTTGCACCATAAAGGCTCAGAAGAGCAGGCAATCAGGCTTGTTAGGGCTGGCTTATTTTCCGGTATCAGGCAATTTGATTCTAGCATCGGGGGATTAGGTGGTTGTCCCTTCGCAGAGGGCAGCGGTGCTAATCTTGATACTGCCCTTCTTGTCAGCCATCTACACGCTTGGGGCTTTGAAACAGGGGTAGAGCGAGAAGATGCTGGGGAAAGCAACTGACTTTGCAAAATCAATCAACACTTTTTTTAGTGGTCTCGCTATCCCCACCTCATGAGCGCACTCGAAAACGCTTGGACTACATTGAAAGCACAACCCGGCGCACAAGGTATGTACGGTACAGTTCACCCTGCTATTGCGGGTATGCCGTCTAACGAATACATTGATGAATACATGGGCGACAGTGCTTTAGATAATCGTCAAGGTATCGCTACGAGAGTTTTGAACCCAGTAGCGACAATGAGGGGCGGTATGCTCAACAGACTAAGAGGCAAAGATTTGGAGATGCTTACTCCTGAGCAAAGGGCTGAACTAGAGGGGATGACTGATACCTTTAGTGGTAGAGGTGACGCAGTACAGCGTGATGTAGAGAGACCCGGTGAGATGACAGCGAGCGTTCCAGTTCCTCTAGGTAACCTTGGAGGAGGCAGAGGTGACCCTATCCCTCAAAGTGTCGCTGCTATCGAGAGAGACATCAGTCCTCTAAGAGAAGATGTGGTAGACCAAATGGGTACGAGTATGGCTTTGAACCCAAACACAGGCAACTAGAAGTGAGACACCCTACACAGACTATCCCTATGATGGATGTAGACCCTGAACAAAGTTTCACTACTCCGCTTGAAAGAGCAAGAGGTAGAGAAGGTATGACATCTGCTGCTGACCGTATGGTTTCAGGTAGCAGAGGCGGTAGGTTCGATGTTAGAGGTGGTGCTAGGTCAGGTCAAAATTTACTGAACCTTGGTATGCAAACAGACCAATTCAATCAACCAGTAGTCAGTGATAAGACTGGTAGAGTCCAAAGAAATCCATTTGCTCGTCAAAGGTCTGCTTCGAAACTTAGCAATGTCGAAGGTATGAGGACTGGAGGTTTTGGAAAAGACCCTCTATCCGGCATGACAACTAGATTCATTCAACCTGAACAAGAAGAAGCACCTCAAGAAATGAGCCAAGAAGATAGAATCCGAGCAATGCTCGAAGGTATGATGACACCGGGCGGTTCTAAAATACAAGAAGCACCTGTCGAAGAGGACAAACCTGAGAGAGTTTCTCGTAAATTATTCGAGCCAAGGATGACTGGCGCAAGGAGACAAGCAATGGATGACATGCAAAGGCAACCTATGAGTGCTGAAGAAAAAGAAATAATGCTAAGTCCGGGCTTAAGAAATACACCAACTATGAGAGCATTCGCTGACCCATCTAGCCCGGAGGCACAACAATTTGCTAGACAGCAACTTATGCAGGCAGCAATGAACATGGGTCGTCAAGATGGCTCTAAGGCTCAGGGTGCAATTGATAGGTCAGCCTGAATAGTGACACCAAACTACAAGTAGTGAATGCACTTCACTTGCCCTGTAAGCGGGTGAGGACTTGGCGGGTAAAAGAAAAAGCATCAAATGCGAACATTGTTTTCATCATCCTACCAAAAGAGTTTACATGAAAGTCAACGGTGTTTTCAGAGGGCTCGCTTGGTATTGTGAAATGTGCACTCTTTTTACAAAAGAATAATATAGTCTACTTGAGATTTGACTTTGGCTGACAGGCCGACCTAACACCAACCGGGGTTGCACTTCCTCTTTTTTTCCTGTCAGCCACCCTAATCTTTTTGTTCTGTGCAAACATGCGACAGCCATGAGCGAAAGCCATAGTCTACAGCAGGCTTGGGTTTTACTCAAAGATTATACTTTACTTAATCACCTCCCTGAAGAGTATTACGATAATTTGTCACAGCGAATGATGGACAGGGTGAAGAGTAGAAAACCACTTGAACATGTTAACGCTAACCCTCATGAGCATTACAAAAAGCGATTAAGTCAGAGATACAATGAAAATCAAGAGTTGCCAAATGCATTCAAGAAAAGAGGTATGAAAGGCTATAAGTTCAATTTAGCAGACATCTTTTCCTTTATGGCTAACGATTTGGCTAACAATCATCCTGAGATAATTGAGGCTATGAAACTCAAGAAGCCTGCATCTGATGAGCGACTAGATGAGCGTGAACCTAGTCTGAGTTTTGATGTGATGAGAACTGATGACCCTAAACTTGATGAAAGTGAAAAGCAAATGGGACTGAGTCATACCGTAACTCCTCATTTTAACTTAGATGAAAATGACAAGTTGCAACTCAAAACTATAGGGCACGGTATGCTAAATGATAAAACTCGGCAAAACATACATGTTTTACCTACGACAAGTCCCATACCTCCTGAGCAAGATACACACAACAACTCAAGAATCCACGAAGGGCTACCTAACAGGGTAGATTTCTTCCCAAGAGATGTACCGTCTACCTTTGAAGATTTACAAACTCCTCCGCCTGCACCTGAGCCTTTTGATAAATATGCTAATTTACCACCTGCGTTTAGGGATGCAGTAAGGAGAAGAGACGAAGGAAGGGATATACAAACAGGCGAGCCGATGAATATGGCTTGGAGATTATTGAAGGGATTAGTATGACAGATATAGAATGGTTGACTGAGGCTGACATTGTAGGTAAAACCGACTGGTCGGATGTCAATTTCTGTGATTGCTGTAGTCCTATGGAACTCAGTCTTGCGGTTATGAAAGCCAAGAAAAAGTCAAAACCTTTCCACGGTTACAATCCTAACAAACACGCCAAGACTGGAGGACTCAATGCTAAGGGTCGTGCGGCAGCAAAGCGTAAGACGGGCGCAAATCTGAAAAGACCTGTCACTAAGAAGCCTTCTAAACTAAAAAGGGGTAGCAAGGCATCGAAAAGGAGAAAATCATTCTGTGCTCGTATGAGTGGAGTTAAAGGTCCAACCAGTAAAAAAGGTAAATTAACACCTAAAGGTGCGGCATTAAAGAGGTGGAACTGTTGAGTGACTGCGACTGTGGACATTGCATAGGTATCGACTCTGCTTTTGATTTTTTAGAAAAGAAACTCTGTCCTGCTGGTAAAGCAGCAGCAAAAAGAAAATTCAAAGTTTATCCATCTGCTTATGCAAATGGCTGGGCTGTTCAATACTGTAAGGGTAAGTTCCGTGGTAAGAAAAAGGGGAAGAAGAAATGATACCTCTCGAAGAAGCGTGGGCTATAATTAAGGGCAAAGAGGATGCGCCTAATTATAGAAAAGCCACCGACTCTGAAAAGTGCGGTAATTGTAAAGCGTGGGACTCCTCAAAGACCGATGACCCTATGACGGGCTATTGTGAATGGTACGACTTCATGTGTCGAGCAGACCATGTATGTGATGCTTGGGCGGGTAAAAAATGAACGATAGATGCACTTGTCATGACACATTAGTTGTCAAGAACCTCAACAGATGGTTCAAAGAAAAGTGGGTAGATGTCAGTCGTAAAGACAAGGATGGTAAGCACCCTCCTTGCGGTAGGTCGAAAGCCAAGAAAGGAAGCAAAGGCTATCCAAAGTGTAGACCAAGTGTGAGAGTCAGCAGCAAAACACCCAAGACCAGTGGTGAAATGACTAGCGGTCAGAAGCAGGCTGCTACCAAAAGAAAGCGTGCTAAGAAACAAGGTGTCGGCGGTAAGCCTACTATTGTCAAAGGAGTCTTGGTTATCAAGAGTCCTGTCAGCCCTGAAGCCAAAAGGCACAAGTTGGAGTATGACAAGAAGTATGAGTCTAGTCCTAAGCGTGTCAAGTATCGTGAAGAGTTGAATCGTGAGCGTAGGAAAAGAGGTATTTACGGACAGGGTGGACCTGATATGAGTCATACCAAAGACCACACTTTGGTAGCAGAAGACCCTCATAGCAACAGAGCCCGACATTTCAAAGAACGAGGTACTCTTAAATCAGATATAGTACTGGTTAGGTAGAGGGACTGACTTGGAAGATTTTTGGAACACACTTTTGAAAGAGTTACTCAAGGTTAGTGAATACAACTTGAGTAAGATACAAGACCTTCAAGACGGTAGCATAGAGGCTATGAACCTACTTGTTGAAGCCGCAGAAAGTTACCATTACTTGCAACAGGCTTATGAAAACAAACAGCATGGGGATATTCATGTCGGAATCTACTTCGCCGATTGACCGAGCATGGTCGGTGGTTGAAGAAAGTTCTGTAAACAAGGCAGCCGTAGCAGCCGCAATACCTCCTCTCTTTTTCGGAGGACTAGGTGTTGCACAAGGTTCGGGCTATAGATTAGACAATCCTGAGACTGAAGGAATTGACCCCGGTTTTCATGCCCCAGCAGGATTTTATGACCCTCTTACTGGAGGATTATTATATCAAGAAAGCACCGATGTAGTAGGTTTAGATGATGAATCAGTTGAAGGTAGAATAGCAGGTGGTGCTGTAGGTGCTTTGCAAGCCGCCAATCCTCTTGTCGCACTTAGGTTAGGTGGTAAAGCACTACAAGCCGGAGGGCGATTATACAAAATACCTGCTGGCGGAGGAAGAGTTCTTGGTCCTAGTGCAAGGGTTCAGTTAGGGAGTGCTTTAAGGAATTTAGGTAATTCAAAATGGCTTGGGCGTGCAGGTAGAGCCAGTCAACTTGCAGGTAATATAAAAACACAACTTGGTCCCCAAATTGGTTCTTTAATTGCTGCTAGTGTTGCAGATAAGTATTTACCTGATGCGCCCAATATGGATAGTTACGGTGGTTCAGGCTCGACATTTGGTCTAGGTCAGACTAATACAGGTATGAGTGATATTTCCAATGTTCAGAGTAGTTCTGTTCTTGATAGAGAGATTTGGAATCCCAGTGAGGGTTCTGCTTTCGAACAACAGGCAGAGTATGGCGGGACTAGGAAATCATTAGGTGAGTATATGTTTACAAACAATATAGGCGAAGAAATAAAGAAGCAAGTTGAAGATATGATGTACAAAGCAAGGTGCGCTGGATGCGCTAAACCTGAGTGCATCGGTAAAATGACCTGCCCTTACGGATGAATGAAGAAATGTCTAAGCTAAATGCCCCGGATGCGGTAAAGAAAACTGCGTCAATAAAATGGGATGTACGGCTAAGGGAGAACTGGAAATGGTAGAGCATGAGGGCAAGAAAGTCCCTAAGTTGCTGCTGACGGTAAAGGCGAAGAAGATTTGAACAAAAAAGAAGGTAGCAAAAAGCCAGCACATGGCATGGTTATTGTTATCGGCTCTAAAGCAGGACCGGGCCCTTCAAAGAATGGTAAAAGGGAAAAACTTGATTCTGAAAAGAAAGAAGATTGATGATATAATTACAACACATGGGTCGGTCAGGTTCTCTCTCATTCCCTGCCGACCCGCCTTCTAATTTTGTGATACCTTTATTTACGCAGTAGTCTTGCAGAAGGTTAGAGGGATAACTTTGCAGAGTGGCAGAGAGACAATGAGAGATGTAGACCAAGCAGAAATAAGATTGATGGGTTTGATACTCACCCAAGCCGTATCAATCGGTATAGCAATAGCCGTTTTCGATGCAGAATACTGGTTAAAATTAGACGACCCTACAGTTAACGGAATTACTTATGCTATGGCAGCATTTGCTGTTCAGGGTGTAGCGTACTATCTTTTCAAAATGTTCTTCCAACAAGGTATGGACGAACGTGCACGCATGGCTTTGCAAGAACGGGACCGTCGAAACCGCTACCGTTCAATGGAATTTACCTTTGAGCGACGGCGACAAGACATGGAATTGCGTTTGCAAGAACGTCAGTTGGAGGCCGAACTTGACTGGATGGAGAAAAATCCCGGTAAAACACCGCCTTGGATTGAATCAAGGATGTACGGTGGTAGCACAGGGACC
>FUIF01010350.1_pt1 | contig 10903 bp, 23 predicted proteins | sample 1003461 | NCBI WGS metagenome assembly FUIF01 (sample SAMEA80401918, study PRJEB19352) | marine metagenome
GCTGGTCAAATGAAGAAGTTTCCAAAGGCGGACTAAAAACCCTAATAGTAGATTGCGTCAAGCAAGACGGAGATGGAAATGTTAAATGCTCAGTTTGTAGCCGGCACTATTTTTGTAGCCTTCATAGGTGCGTGTGTTGCAGGTCTTTCGTGGATTTCTACAACGCTTATAGAAGTTGATAAGAACGTAGCTCTTATGGACCTAAAGATTGATGCTAACAATGAAAAATAGACCAGCTCATGATATGATTAGACCTATGTGGGAAGAGTTCACAGGGAGAACTTACGATGGCAATCTCGCGAAGTTCAATAAGCAAACAGATATCTAAACCTCCTCAAAAGAAAAAATGGAGCAAGAAAAGAAAAGCTAAAATAAACTGTAAAAGACCACGGGGTTTTAGCGAAAGAGCTTACTGTAGACTGGAAAAAGGAAAAGGTAAATAGTCAATACCCTGCAATCAAAAAGAAAAATAAAAAGGTTAATAGGAAACTAAAGAAAGCCAGTAAAGCGCACGCAGGACAAGCGAGAACTTTATCTAGGTTAGTGAGAAATGGGAAAAGAAAAAGATCCTAAAAAAGGAACCGGTAAAAACCTAAAGGTAGCGGTAGAAGACTTTATACAGACGAAAACCCCAAAGATACCGTCCGTATAAAATTTGCCACTCCTGCTGATGCAAGAGCAACAGTTGCCAAGGTTAAAAAGATAAAGAAGCCTTTTGCTAGAAAGATACAGATATTGACCGTTGCTGAACAAAGAGCCAAAGTAATGGGAAAAACAGAGGTTGTTAAAATTTTTAAGAAGGGTAAGGAGGCTATAAGAGATGGCAAAAACCGCACCAAAAAAACCTAAAAAGTCTAAAAGTAAAAAATCCCCCACTCCTACAAATCCAGCTCTTTATGCTCGTGTAAAAGCAGAGGCAAAGAGAAAATTTGATGTTTACCCGTCAGCATATGCAAATGCTTGGCTCGTTAGAACATACAAGAAACGCGGTGGTGGTTATAGGTCATGAGTCTTAAAGAGTGGTTTGGAAAAGGCCCAAAAGGTGATTGGGTTGATATAGGTGCCCCTAAGAAAAAGGGCAAATTCCAAGCCTGTGGTCGTAAGTCTGCTAAAGGATCTAAGAGAAAATATCCTAAGTGTGTGCCTCGATCTAAAGCTAAAAAAATGACAAGCTCACAAATTAAAAGTGCTGTATCAAGAAAAAGAGCGAAAGCTCAAGGGGTTGGTGGAAAGCCGACAAACGTGAAGACAATCGTCAGAAAAAGAAAGCGTAAAAAGTCATAAGGAGTTTATCATGGCTATGAAGAAAAAAGGTTATCGCATGGGCGGTAAGGTTAGAAAGATGGCTAAAGGCGGTGCTATGGGCGGTAAAAAGATGAGAATGATGTCCAAAGGCGGTGCTGTAGGCGGTAAGAAAATTAAGCGCATGAAAAAGGGCGGGTCTACTGGCGGCAAAAAAATGACTGTTGCACAACTTCGTGCTGCAGCCGCAAAGCTAGGGTACAAAGTATCTAAAGCATAATGCCATATTTATACAGTAACGTTCCCTATTTTAAGGCATGGGTGCGGCGTGAGTATACTCATAATCATGAGGCTTATCATGGTGAGTTTTTGCACGCGATGGTCGTTGGCGTAACGTCCATGCCTAATAGGTGTTTGAGTTTCCAAGTTATATTTACTGGAAGTGAAGCAGAAGACGAAGAAGAGGATACGGTGCACGGTGGTGCAATGTGGGCTAGAATGCCTATAACTGCATTAGTTGCCGATATACCTTTAGAAGAATGGCCTGAACCCATGAACACATACGACGCTCAACCTTGGGATTGCTCTTCACATAATCATGCCGTTTATGTGATAGATAGAGCTACGCCTTGCCCATGGTTAGCTAAGATAGACAGTGAGTTTTTTCCTGCAAAATATTTGTTTACAGTAGACTATTCTGAGTCCGAGATAGCTGATGATCCTGCACAACACAAGCAAAGCCATGTTCTACAGTTGCTTGACGCTGGTGAGTGGACAGGAAATGTTGTTGCTCTTCCTAATAATCGTGTAAGAGTTACACATCCTGCTTGGTTTGAAACTGGAGAAGGAGCACCAGACTTTAAACCGTCCCAACATGTGCACTATTCAAAAAGTGATTTAGACTATACACTAGATGTGAATCGAATATTTGACAATCTTTATAATGGGGAAAAGTAATGGCTACGTCAAACTCAAGAGACTTTGACCTCGATGTGGCAGAGATTGTTGAAGAGGCATATGAGCGTTGTGGTTTAGAAGTTCGCACTGGATATGATGCTAGAACAGCAAGACGCTCTATGAATCTAATGTTTGCTGATTGGGCAAACAGAGGCATAAATCTTTGGACTGTTAGACAGGCTACAATTACACTGACCTCCGGACAGGCTACAGAGACACTAACTTCAGATGTAGTAGATTTATTAGAAGTGGTTGTTAGAAGAAGCGGCACCGATTTTAGTGTAAACAAAATTAGCAGGGGTGAGTATTTAGCTCAACCTGTTAAAACAACAACAGGTCGTCCTTCTCAGTACTTTTTTAATAGGCAGATTGCTCCAGAAATAACACTTTGGCCTACTCCTGAGAACAGCACAGATCAACTAGTTTATTATTTTGTAAGACGCATTGAAGATGCTGACTCATTAACTAATAACGTAGAGGTTCCGTTTAGATTTTTGCCTTGTGCTGTGGCTGGCATGGCTTATTACATTGCTTTAAAAAGGTCTCCTGAACGTATTCAACTGTTAAAGTCTGTGTACGAAGAAGAGTTTCAAAGAGCCGCAGATGAAGATGAAGATCGTGTTTCACTAAAACTTCAACCTGATATTAGATTTTTGAGGTTCTGATGGGGAACTTTGCGGCGGGTAAACAGGCTTATGGTGTTTCAGATCGTTCAGGTTTTCGGTATCGCTTGCGTGATATGAGAAAAGAATGGAACGGACTTCTAGTTGGTATAGATGAATATGAAGAAAAGCATCCACAACTAGAACCAAGAAGGATAGTGGCTGACCCACAAGCTCTTAGAGAGCCAAGACCTAATCGTACAGAACCAGCAGTATCAGTACTGCTAAGACCTAACCCATTTTTATCATCTACAGCAGGCAGTGCTGTAATAACTGTAATAGAACCCTCGCACGGAAGGTCTAGTAGTGATACAGTGCGTTTTAGAAAAACAACAAGTTTTGATGGTTTTACGAACACGGTGTTAGAAAATGCGTCAGGTTACTCGATTACTGTTGTGGATACGAACACATATACTTTTACGGCCTCCAGTGGTACGGCGACAACCGGAAGTACACGAGGCGGCGGTAAAGATGCGACTGTCGGACCAGTTACACTGGAGAATTAAATGACGTTTACATTAGCTACGTTAAAGACAGCGATACAAGATTTTACAGAAAACACAGAAACGTCTTTTGTAACAAACCTTCCAACATTCATCACAGGATGTGAAGATCGTATATTTACGCTTGTTGACCTAGAGCTGTTTCGTAAAAATGTAACGTCAGCAATGACGGCTAGCGATCCCTTCTTAACCGTGCCCACAGATTATCTTGCCTCTTTCTCTCTACAAATAACTACGGCTAGTAATCAAAAATTTCTACTTCAGAAAGATGTAAACTTTGTTCAGCAATATAGCTTAGATACAGGAACCACAGGTGTTCCTAAATACTATGCGGTGTTTGATGTAGGCAACTTTATCTTAGGTCCAACACCAAGTAGTAACTTTACTGTAGAGCTTCATTATTATTATCGTCCTGCAAGCATTACAGCAGGTGCAGATGCAGGTACAACATGGCTCAGTCTTAACGCTCCTAACGCTCTTCTTTACGGTTCTCTTGTCGAAGCGTATACTTATATGAAGGGTGAGCAAGATATGATGCAGTTGTATGAACAAAGGTTTCTACAAGAGATTGCAAGACTAAAAGACTTGGCAGAAGCTAGAGAAAACAGCGATGGGTATAGGAGTGGTTTACCTACCAGGGCAAGAACTTAGGAGTAGATAATGGCAACAAGTAACGCAGCAACAAACTATCTTGAAAGACGGTTGTTGCATTTCATATTTAAAAACAACTCTCTTAGTTTTTCTTCTCCGGGCGATAGCATCTATGTTGGCTTGGCTACAGCCGTATCAGCCGCTGAAACAGGTTCTGTCACAGAAGCTACCTTTACAAACTATGCCAGACAGCAAGTTACAGCATCTAACTGGACAACAATAGGTGCTGATTCTACAGATACGCAAACAGCCAAGAATGCGGCTAACATTGAGTTTCCTGCTTCTGGTGGCACAAGCAATACAATCACTCATGCCTTTATCGCAGATGCGTCCTCTAGCGGTAATATATTATTCGTGGGCGCACTTGATGCGTCAAAAACCATAGCAACAGGCGATGTGTTTCGTATCAACGCTGATAACTTGAGTATAGAGTTGAAGTAATGGCACTTGTAATTAAAGATAGGGTTAAAGAAACCACCACCACAACAGGCACTGGCACATATACATTAGCTGGTGCCGTTACTGGTTTTGAGACATTTGCCTCTGTTGGTAATACAAACACAACTTATTATGCGTGTACTGATGGCACCGACTTCGAGGTAGGCATTGGCACTTATGCCTCTTCCGGCACAACATTAGCCAGAACAACGATACTTCAGTCAAGCAACAGTGACAGTGCTGTAAGCTGGGGAGCGGGTACAAAAACAGTATTCTGTACCTTGCCTGCTGAAAAGATGTCTTTCTTAGATGCAAGTGGCAATCTTGTTGCGGCTAACGGCAGTGCGCTGACTGCTTTGAATGCTAGTAATTTAGCTTCTGGTACTGTTGCTAACGCAAGACTAGACGCACAGCTACAAGATGTTGCTGGTCTTGCTGTCACAGATAGTGGCTTTATTGTAGGTGATGGATCAAACTTTGTATTAGAGACAGGAGCGACTGTAAGAACAAGTCTTGGTCTTGGCACAGCGGCGGTACTTGATACAGGTATATCAAACACAAACGTACCAAAGTTTACCTCTGGTGTAGCTGACGATGATTTCTTGCGTGTAGATGGTACAGCTATAGAAGGTCGCTCTGCTACTCAAGTGTTGTCAGATATTGGTGGTCAAGCATCTCTCACTTTTGGTATATCAAACACAAATGCCGTGAAGATTGATAGCAGCTCTGTAGCTGATGACGAGTTTGCACGATTTACTTCTAGTGGGTTAGAAAGCAGAAGCGCATCAGAGGTTCGTTCTGATATTGGTTTAGGAACGGCGGCAACGCTGGCTGTAGGTATATCAAATACAAATGTAGCACAGTTTGGTTCTGGCGTAGTTGATGATGATTTTCTTAGAGTTAATGGCACAACAATAGAAGGTCGCTCTGCCTCAGAAGTTGCTTCAGATATCGGTGCCGCAACAACAGATGATGCCACGGCATTGGCAATAGCATTGGGGTAGGATATGGCTAATACATTTAAAGTTATTACAAGAGATGTTGCCCCTGCTACATCAGGTTCTCCAGAAACATTATATACCGTTCAGACAGGTAGCACCGTTGTTGTCCTTGGTTTGACTCTTGCCAATGTTCACACGGCACAAGTTACAGGCACAGTACAACTTGTAAGCACCACAACACAAACATCTCAAACTCAAAACACGACAGCACATATTGTAAAAGACATACCTGTTCCTGTAGGAGCTACCGTTGAGATTATGGCTGGTAACAAGCTCATACTTAATGTTGGTGATATCGTAAAGATAGATGCCTCTGTTGCAGACAAACTTTCAGTGACGATGAGCTATATGGAGATAACCTAATGCCGTATATTGGACAGCAGATCCCTGCTACATTTCAGTCTACTCCTGCGGTACAAAGGTTTAACGGTGATGGTAGCGACACCACATTTACCCTGACCACAGCCGTATCATCCGTGCAGGACGTTCTTGTTTCTGTTGATGGTGTCGTGCAGGATACTGCCGCATATACAATCCCAGACGGAACAACTCTTACTTTTAGTGCCGCGCCCTCTTCTGGCACAGGCAATATCTTTGTAAACTATCTAGCTGAACAGGCCGCTACGATTGCTCCTGCCGCTGAGAACAAAGGCAACTTTAAGGCAGGGGGTTTGTTTCGCACTAATGCACAATCTCTTACAGCCGATGTGACGATTCTAGCTACAGAGAACGCTAACGTAACTGGTCCGTTTACTGTGGCTTCTGGTGTAACTCTTACAGTCGAATCTGGCGGGACATTGGTGACGCTATGAGTACATTAAAAGCAGATACCATTCAGAGTACAGGTGGTGGTGCGGCTACGCTGACTAAGCAAGAAGCGGCAAAGGCATACGCTGTTACTGGTCACTCTAGTAGTACACCACTTACGACAAAACTTTTTAATATTAGTTCTATTGGTGATACAGCGTCAGGAGTTATGACTTTTAATTTTACTTCAAGTTTTGACTCAGCAAATTATACAAGAATAGGAACAGCGGGATTAAATGAATCTTCAAATAGATTCTGCATGGTTCACGAGAACAACGCTACACAATCAGCATCTGCCGCAGTTATGAAATACATAAACCACGATAATTCGGTTGATGACACAACAGTAGCTCATTTAGTTTTTCATGGAGACTTAGCATGAGCGAAGTAAAAACTAACAAGCTCACTGGCACCTCCACCGCTGGGTCTATCCTTGTAACAGGTGAAGGTAATAGCACAACCACTAATCTTCAGCAGGGGCTGGCAAAGGCTTGGGTAAACTTTGATGGAACAGCATCTGGAGCAACAGTAAGAGATAGCCTTAATGTTTCATCTAGTGATGACGATTCAACTGGTCAATATGGAATAAATGTAACAAATTCTTTTGGAAATAACGATTTTGCGGTTGTTGCAACTTCTTCTGTAAAAGGCTCATATACGGATATGTGTATCAATGACGCAAGCACTGATCAAGCGACTACTGGCGTAAATAAAATGCAGATAGCACGTTCTGATAATCAGAGTTTGCAGGACGTTGAGTATGTGCAGATGCAATTTTGTGGAGACCTCGCATAATGGCCCTTGGTAAAATCAAAGCAGATACCTTAGAACACAGCACCGCTGGGTCTGTAGATACGCAGTTCGTTGTCAATGGTAGTGCAAAGTCTTGGGTAAATTTTACAGGAATATCCACAACTGCAATTAGAGATTCTTTAAATATATCAAGTTTAACAGATTCAGGAACAGGAAATACTTCTGCAATTACGTTTACTAACGCTATGAATAATACAAACTATACAGGTAGTTGGTACACTAATGCAAATACAGGGAGTGGAGCTAGTAATTTTTCAAACGGTTCTGCTGGTGGGTTTGGAGATAGAGTTACCACTAGTTATGGTGTGTTTTCTTACACAGGGAGCGCGGCAGTAGATTCATTTTTTAATGACAGCATCATTAAGGGAGACCTCGCATGATAAAAACACCAGAATTTCAAGGCGCACATCTTTGGGACCGCTTGTGTTGGGCGAAAGAAAACCTTGAGCCGCATCAGTCAGACTACCGTGTTGTCTACGAAGACAACTTGGACGAGCCAGCAAAGATACTTGTGCCTGACCCAAACTGGATGGCTTGCGCTTTGCAGGGCGGCATCTTGCCACCCGTAGAAGTTTACTGGGAGCTTGCCAAAGATGAAGCAGAAGAAGGGTTTACCAAACATACTCGTGGTTATCTGCTTCATAATACAAAGCCTGTTGAGGCGATGACCGAAGAGCAAGCCTTGGAATATTTAATTATGAAGGATGTCCCGCAACATGTGTGGAGAGACTGGGATAGCGGCAATAAGCCAAAACTGGTAATATGCACAAAGCAACAGCTTCCAGCAACAAGAGAGTGGCGCAACGCTTGGAAGATAAGTGAAGACCTAGCCACAGATAAAACCGTAGCCGCATAGGAGAATCCGATGGCACCAAAAACATATATAGTCGATAAGGACGGCAATCAGATTGATGCTTCTACAGCTACTGTTCCATCTGACCGCCACTTCAGAGGAGCATGGTCTCTCTCTGGTACAACAATCACAGAAGACATGACTGCCGCTAAGGTCATCTTCAAGGACAAAATCCGTGAAGTACGCACCCCATTACTTGAAGCCGAAGACGTAGTGTACATGAAAGCTCTTGAAGCTGATGATGCAGATGCAAAAACTGCTTCTGTAGCTAAGAAGAAAGCACTGCGTGATGCACCAGCCGCTTCAGCGATTACAAGCGCAGACACTATCGCAAAGCTCAAGGCGGCTTGGGATACATCTGTGTTGGGTGATAGCCCTTACGCATAAGGAAATAAGTTATGGCACTAACTCAAATAGGTAGTGGCGGCATAGCAAATGTCACTAATGCCGCTAACGCTACGTTTTTAACAATAGATGCAAGTGAGCAAATCACCGTAGCTTCTGAGGGTGGTGCTGTAACTACTTCTTTACAACAGGGACTTTGTAAAGCATTTGGAAATAATAATGCCGCCGCTAGTTTGAGAGATAGTTTTGGACTTTCTTCATCTTCTGATGAGGGAACAGGTAATTACAGGTTTAATTTTACAAGTAATATGTCGTCCGACGATTTTGCTGTGGTCACTTCAACAAACGGTGCTTCATCGGGTGAAGTTACAGCTTTTCAAAGCGGTTCTGGTGAAAGAGGGTTTTGCAATGTCAGAGACCAAACAACAGCAAGATACGGTGTACAGCCAAACGGTGATGACGCTAGTAGTGCTGGTGATGCTGGTGCTAGTTATCATGCAATTTTTGGAGACCTCGCGTAATGCCCTATATAGGTAAATCCCCAGAGTTTGGTGTTCGCAACCGCTTTGTGTATCAGGCAACGGCTGGTCAAACGAGCTTCAGTGGCTCTGACTCTGACAGTCTTGTATTAAACTACACCGACTCTTTGTACATGGATGTATATCAGAATGGTGTTCTACTTAAACCCGGCACGGACTATACAGCAACGACAGGTACAACAGTCGTACTGGTTACAGGCGCATCACTTAACGATGTCGTAGAGATGATTGTTTATGATGCGTTCACTGTTGCAAACAGTTACACAAAGACAGAAGCAGACACACGATATCCGTTCAAGGGTAACAACAGCATCATCCGTCTGAACGGGCAGACTATCAGCGCAGACATTACTATAGACTCTGATGAGAATGGATTATCTGCTGGTCCGATAACACAGTCTGCTACCGTTACGGTTAACGGTTATTGGAGCATCGTATGACAAGCGTTCTTAATGTAGACACTATTGCAGATAAGGCTGGTACTGGTCCTGTTGGGTTAACTAAACAAAGCCCAGCAAAAGCGTGGGCATCAAACAGTGCGACAACAGGAAGTACGATAAGTAACTCTTTTAACGTATCATCCCTGACAGATGAAATCAACAACTGGTCAGTACACATGGGCATTTACAAATAGTGCTTCAGCAGAAATAGACCATTATGCGCTCTCTGGTATGTGTGGTGGTGATGCGAGAAATTTAAGATACTCAGATGGAGGTAATACTACGACCACCAATCTGGATATTAGAACCTACACTTCAAGTTCTGGTTCAGGTGTTGATAGTAAACACTCTTGGCAGTGGTGCGGAGACCTTGCATAATGGCTAGTGAACTAAAGGTAGATAAAATTACAGGTGTTACCACGGCTGGGTCTATTAGCGTTACTGGCGAGGGCAACTCAACTACGACTAATCTTCAGCAGGGTCTGGCGAAGTGCTGGTTTAACTTTGACCAAGACGCTCCTGCGGTTGATGACAGCCTAAACATCTCAAGCATTACCGACACAGGCACAGGGCTTTTCGACCCGCAGTGGAATAATAATTTTGCAAATGTAAATTATGCTTGTTCTGGAATGACTGGAGATACATTTTTTATAAGTTTGGACGATGGGCATGAAGAAACTGTTTTAACAACAACAGGTGATTGTGCGATGGCAGTGATTCAACATTCAGGTGGGCATACTGACAACGAACAAACTATGGTCATAGCACACGGAGACCTCGCGTAATGGCAAGCGAACTGAGAGTAAACACCCTAAAGGATGCCAGCGGTAATAACAGTATTGCTACGAGCTTTGTTGCGGGTGGTAGTGCAAAGATAATTGCAGTAAATAATGTTAGTGCGTTATTATCTAACACCTTAAATGTGAGTTCGCTTGGAGATAACGGCACAGGAGATTTTACGATTAACATTTCCAGTGCAATGGGCAACGTAAATTATTCTGTAACGGGAAGTAGCATTGGAAGCACAAACGACCACTCTTTTTAGCTACGTTTGGTTCTAACCCAGCCACAACTTCTTATAGGTTTCTATCAAGAAATGAGTCAAATACAAGTGTGGACACAGATAGAAACTCCACGCAAGTTGGAGGAGACCTCGCATGAGCAAAGCCGCAGAACTAGCCGCGCTGATTGGTTCTCAGACAGCGTTATCAAATAGAAATTTCATTATTAATGGTGCTATGACTGTGGCGCAAAGAGGGGTAGACATTAACGCTGTTTCCAATGGCGGATTTTGTACTGACAGATTTAAAATAGTTATTGCTAACACAGATAACTTAGTTCTCAATTTAGACCAAAGCACTGACACACCCACTGGATTTTCTAATTCATTGAAACTTTCTGTCGGTACTGTAGAAAGTGCATTGGCATCAGATGAGTATTTGCAGTTTGGTCAGAGAATTGAAGCACAAAACCTTCAGCATCTTAACTATGGAACTAGTTCTGCTAAAACCTTAACATTATCCTTTCATGTTAAATCTTCTATAACTGGCACATATGCTGTTTCGTTATTTCAATCAGATGCAACTAAGTATTATTCTGCAACATACACTATAGATTCCGCAAATACTTGGGAATTTAAGACGGTTAACTAT
>FUIF01026422.1_pt1 | contig 10888 bp, 27 predicted proteins | sample 1003461 | NCBI WGS metagenome assembly FUIF01 (sample SAMEA80401918, study PRJEB19352) | marine metagenome
CCACACAGATCACGAAGCATACGCTGGTCAATTGCGTTTTGAACCATCGGTTAGCATCCAGAAACAACAATGACGGATTTCATACACTTTTAGTTGTTGCGAATGCTGTCCCTCATGTTGTTATCGGATGGTTGACGCAGCGTTAGTGAAGTCGGGCATTCGCGGGTATAAACCTTCCGTAATTGTTATTTATGGATACCGCCATGGTTTATTGCCATTGCATTTTAGTGGCGCAGCGTGGCTGCGCGTATGGCTCTAACGCGTTGGTTCCTAACGCCCTTGTCCAGCCAATCCCTCGGCTGGTTCAAATATAAAAACTAGATGAGAGCTTAGGAGAAAAAACTCATGACTAATTTGATAAACGCAATCGTTGAAACATACACGAACACCACCGAATTATATATCCGCGAGAACAACACCACCGGCAAGGAAGACGGGTGGCGCTTTGTTGATACGCTGCGCTTTCACGCAGAGCGCAAGCTAAAGCGCGAGATCCAAGACCTTGAGTTCTGGATTCCACGGCAGTCCGACCGCGAGGCCAATGCTAAGCGTTGGGCGCAGAAATACCGCAGCCAGTACACCGGCGACGAGATCAGCACAACCAACCTCAAAAGCAGTGTTGCCCAATGGGAGGCAGAGGCATTCGGCTTGCGTGTTATGCGCGAGGATCTAGCCGCAGCACAGGCCGCCTACCTTGAGATGACCGGCGTCAAATACACCTCGGTTGAAAGCAAGCCAGATGCCGAGATCCCAGAGGATATCGCAGCCACTCTTGCAGCGATGGACGCGATGGGCGCAGCCAACAGCGAGCCGCCAGCAAAAAAGCGCAAGCGGGCTGGATAAAAGATCCGGATTTCACCAGCGAACCGCAAGACTACTTCGCAGATCTAGCGAACACATTCTACGGATAAACAAGGGGCTGCCGAAAGGTGGCCCTAAAAATTTTTCGCTCGCTTCGCTCGCTCTTGTGGTGAGGGGTGATGCGGAGCGTGTGAAGATCCGATGTGGTGAGCGCTAAGGTGTTGCGCCATCACAAGTAAGAGAAGGTTGAAGGGTTGATCCCGACCCCGAAGGGGGAGGAGGGGACTTACAGCCGTAGCTGCAATCGCAGCTATCAAACAATCCAAGTGAATAAACAAAACGAAATGGAGAACCAAATGAGACTTAACTACATTGACTATGCAGATCTACCTTTGTCTGTAATGTTTACCAAAGGTGACATCGAAGCGATACATGAGTTTCTCAAAGATAACTCAGGTGCAATTGAAAGCTGCAAGCGACCACATGCAATGACAGGGATTGCAAATTGCTTCGCTGAAATACATGCAAAACTAGAGGAGGTATAATATGAAACACTTTACAATGGATGACTTTAACTTTGACGTTGAGTCACAGCCTGTCTTCGATGCTGCTGGCATTGAAATAGCTGGGCATCAGAACATTGTGCGCTTGGATACTGGCGCATCAATGGGCTTGCACAAGTCACGCTACAAGATCGTGACGCATGATGACGTTGTTAATTCTGTGCTTGATGGTGTCAAAGCAGCCGACTTATCCGATGACTACGAGGTAAAGGTTGATGTCTTTGAGAATGGGCGCAAGCTTAGAGGAGAAATACTATTTAATAATCTTACTGTTGAGCCAGAGGTAGGTGACTACGTTAAGTATCGTGCCACATTCTCTAACAGTTACGATGCATCATGGCCCTTTGCTCAAGCAGCCAGTGGCTTGCGTCTTTGGTGCTTGAATGGCTGCACCACAGCAGATGCCATAGCATTCAGTAGATACAAGCACACTGCATCTATCAACGTCGATGGATCAGCAGCTAAGATCATCACTGGTCTTGAGCACTTCAAAGATCAGAAGGATGTGTGGCAATCTTGGATGAAGACCAAGGTTGAACACGATCAGGTTGAATCATTCCTCAAGAAGACTGTAGCGAAGGCATACACACGCCAGCAAACAGCAAGCAAGACCAATGAAAAGCAGCTAGAAAATCTTCTTGGTATTTGGAGTGATGAACGCAGCAACTTAGGCTCAAACAAGTGGGCCTTGTATAATTGCCTAACACATTGGGCAACACATACTGGCGAGCTTAGATCACCTCACACTGCACGTTACGAGCGTGAGGCTAAGATCGCTAGTGCAATGAAGACTAAGCAATGGGAGGAAATGGCTTGAGGCACGGAGAAGTTTACAAAAAGAACAGTGCTTGGTGGTACACTAAGCAAACAGAGGGCAGTCCATTGCGGCTGTCCACTAAGCACACAACTAAAGCCAAGGCTTTGGCAATAGCTGAAGATGAACTTAACAATGATCGGATTGATAACCTTCATGTGTGGAAGGGCAACGGATCATATGAATCTTGCATGGCAATATGCAAACCAACCAAGGAGAACCAAAATGAAATATAAAATTGAAAAGAACATTCCGATTTCTAAGCATGGGAAGACAGGCAAGTGGTCATCTATTGAAAATCAAATGGAAGTTGGAGACAGCATTTTATTAAGCAATAGAAATGAATCACAAGGCATTTCAACAGCTTTTAAAAGAAAGGGTTATAAAGCATTAACTCGGAAAGTTGATAATGGTATTCGGGTTTGGAAAGTGGAGAGATAAGATGACTACACCTAGATTTACACGCCGTGACTTTGAGTTCATAGCAGATGAGGTTGCACCATTACTAGGATGGGCAACAGGTGTGCAAGAAATCGCACAGAAACTAAAGCAAACCAATCCAAAGTTTGACTATGATAAGTTTGTTGACCGAGCAACTAAGGCATGGGAGGCTAACTATCTTAACAGACAGGAGGCTATTGATGATGACATCCCCTACTAAAGAAGTCTGCCCTCACTGTAATGGCGAGGGCATTATTACCTTTGAGATAGCAAGGCCTCAAGGCTTTGATCGTGACATCGGTGTGATAGATGTAATGACAGAGCCATGCTCAAGATGTTCGGGTGATGGTGAGGTAGAGATTGACGATATAGATTTTTAACTGCATATTCGCAGCATGAAATCATACTTGGAATATCTTAAGCAAGAAGCAAAGGCACGAAACGTAAAGCTATTGAAAGCGTTTCGTGTCGCTGAAGTACCAACGTCAACTTACTATCGCACCATAGGGGAAGCAACCGAGCTTAGGTTTTCTACCGCAAGCAAGGTTCTTGAAGCTATTCATGAGCAAGAGCGAAGACAAATCGCAGCTGAGAATACCAAACAACTACGAGCAAATGATCCAAATGTTAGTAGCCGCAAGGCACGAGCAGGGTTTAAGTCAAGACAGACTCGCTCATAAAGTAGGCTGCACTGAATCTTTGATTCACAAATGGGAACAACACAAAAGAGTTCCGTCTGGATTCTTTCTTATGTGTTGGCTGGATGCGTTAGGCTACGACATTGAAGTCAAAAAAAGGTAAGGAATTTATAAACTGTATTGCTTGCGAGACTAGAACTGAATTGTTCGTGGCAATGCTAAAAACAAATGGCAAAGGATCAATGGAGAAACATTGGTTTGTTTGTCTTCATTGCTATGAGGAGGACAAATGGCAAACCATAACAAGAGCAAAGGAACTTACCACGAAAAGTGGTTTGTCACGTGGCTCAACAAAATCAAAGCGCCGCTCGAAGCGAAGAGGGTCCCCCTCTCGGGGAGCTTGGGAGGAGAGTATTCAGGAGACATCCACCTCTACCTCAATGGAAAAAAATTGGTGGGAGAAGTAAAGTACAGAGATAAGTCAGGCTTCCCCAGTCCATTTACAGTATTAGAAGGCAGAGACATTGCCTTTTATAAACGGCGCAGAGGAACGCCGCAAACACTTGTCATCATGACTGGTGAAAACTTTCAACAGCTATTGGAGAACAGCTATGAATCACACGGAGACACAGAATAAAAACATCCAAGCATGGCTTGAGCAGGGCAACAGCATAACAGGCATGACTGCCTTGGAAAAGTTTGGTTGTTGGTCGTTGTCTCGTCGCATTTGCGACCTCAAAGAAAAAGGCTTTGCAATTGATAGCCAATTTATCAAGCTTGAAAATGGCAAGCGCATTAAAGAGTATTGGATGGCTCAATGAAAAAAGATTTAAAATCTATTGGTCGGTATGTAACCGGCGATGTCTGGTCTGCAAGCGTGACTCGCGGGTCACACGATGCATACAAAAAAGAATACCAAGCTAACGTTGGTTGGGTCGCTGACTCTCATCGCATTAATGCTGAGCGCATTTGCAATGGCGAGCGTGTTGGCGAGTGTTGGCTGCGCGGTAGGTTGAAGCAAGAGTTGCTAGACTTTGGTTTGCTAACTCGTTCTGACTTTGACAAGTATGGTAATATTCCCGAAGTCGATCTTCCTGTTGTTACCTACGAAGAAGAATCTTCTTGATCCAACTGCGTATATGCAGTATGTAAGTAGTTATAAACAAAACAATAATGGAGAACACAATGGAACGAAAGGGTTTCATCGGAGGAAGTGACTGCGTAAAAATTATGCAGGGGAATTGGTTAGAGCTTTGGCAAATCAAAACTGGTCGTGTTGAATCAGATGATCTGTCTCGCAACATTGCAGTGCAGCTTGGTAGCTGGACCGAAGACTTCAACCTTCAGTGGTTTGAGCAAGAGCATGATTGTGTGCTGTCTAATCATCAGCATGAATATGAAGATATGATTGGGCCAGTACCAGCCAAGGGTATGATCGATGCTAAGTGGGCAACACGTATCGTTGAAGCCAAGCATACCAATCCATACAAGAATATGGATGATGTAATTGAATACTACATGCCGCAAATACAAATGTACTGTCATCTAGCTGATGCTGATGGCGCTTACTTCTCAGTTATCTTTGGCAATAGCAGATGGGAATCAGCCTATGTCTCGTACAACAAAAGCTATTTCGATTCTATGTGGACGGTGGTGTCAGACTTCTGGGGTTACGTTGTACGCGATGAAGAGCCGGTTGGTGTGGATACGCCAGCAATCAGCATCGACAAAGTTGAGGTGGACAACATGGTCAAGCGTGACGCCAGCACAGACAACCAATTTATCGACGCATCGATTACCTATATCAACGGATACGAACACAACCGTGTCTTTGAGAACGCTAAGAAAGACCTCAAGCAAATGGTCGGTGATAACGAACGAGAAGTTTACTGCGACCACCTCACAATCAAACGAGACAAGCGGGGATCACTCCGCATAACAAGGAGAGCTTGATGGAAGAAAGGCTTAAGCAAGCATTAATTCTTAGCATGATTAATACAATTCAACATGCAACTACTGCCTTGTATGAATTAAATTTATTGGCTGATGATTTTGATGAAGATAAATCGGAACTTATCGCCTTTCAATTTGCAAGAGTTATTCAATACGGAAACGATGCAAATGAACTTATCTTAGATAAACACTTTACATCAGGAGAACCTAACAATGACTAATAACCTCGACGTATGGGACAGGCTGGCCTCTTCAGACCCCAAGTATCTGAAGAAGGTCAGCTTCGGTAGCCGTTCATTCACTGCGATTGACCCGCAGTACCAAGTCAAAAAGATGACAGAAGAGTTTGGTGCGGTAGGCGAAGGCTGGGGATGGCACAACACAACAGAGATTGTACCTGTGAGCAACGGAGACAGCGCTGTACTAGCGCATGTTACTGTCTGGCATGGCACACCCTCTAATTCATTTGGCCCCTTCACAGGGTGCCGTAAGTTCTTTGATGCAGCTAAGGGTCGTATGGCTGAAGATGCACCGAAGATGGCTATCACTGATGGCCTCACTAAAGCACTGTCACATATCGGATGCGATGCTGATATCTTCTTAGGTAAGATGGATGGCAACAAGTACGATCAAGATAGTGGAAGCAAGAGCAGCAACGGTAGCTGGTAAGCTACACAACAAAAGGAGCCAGAAGCATGGCAGATTACGATCCAACAAATAACGGCGCAGCATTCCCACCATTCGATGACATGAAGATGATCTTACAAGGCAAGATCAATGTCGAAGGACGCGATGGTAAGTACTGCGTTGTTCGCCGTGAATCCAAGAACGGCAAGGAGATCATGGAGATCTACGAAAAAGTAGGAGCTATGTTCCCCAATGACAACAGTAAAGAGTCAGCACCTAATTACACTGGAACCGTTTACAACACAGCGGATAAGCAAATGCCATACACTCAGCCAACATCAGACCGCAGGGTTGCAGCATGGCGGCGCATGAAAGATGGCAAGCCTTATCTTTCCTTTGTGATTAGCGAGCCGCAAAAAAGAGATGACCCCTTGCAAGGCGATGACATTCCGTTCTAGAATAGGGATGTTCTCCAAGGGTACACCCTCCCAAGTACTGCCCTGTCAACTGCCCTGCTTATTTAATTATAGGCAGGGTTTTTTTTGGAGTAACGAATGACTGAATTAGAAAAGATGATGGCCGATGCAAGAGGTTGCAACGAGCGCATGAAGGAAACCAACGGTCTTTCAAGAAGAAAAAAGAAAGAGCCACCTTCTGAGAAAGAAGCTCATAAAGGTTACGGCAAAGGCTGGCGCAATAAACCGCTAACCGATGACGAACTATCCGACATAAAATATTTTAGAAATCGAGGCTGGTGTGTTACATCTATAGCTATGTTTCTCGGCCTCAGTAAAAGCACAGTGGAGAAATACAAATGATAAAAACAACATGGGTCGCAATCATGACCTTCTCATCGCCATACGAATGCGCTGATCTCATAGAGAAATACCCACACAATCTATACGGGCCAGTGCAGTGCGTCATTCAGTATGAAGAATCAAATGTTGTAAGGCCTAAGCGCAAACCCCAACAGGAGGATGAGTAATGGAAGTAACGCCAGCGCATAAAGTAGAGCTAGACTTTCTTAAGCGCAGAGTTGATCGCTTGATTGATGAAGAGAACAGAACAGATCCACATCCAAATGTTAAGCAAGACCTGTGGGCTGCGCGTTCTGAATTAAACCAGTTTGTAAACAAGCTAAGAGAAATGGGGTATAGCATATGACGCAAGACGAACTGCGTGAAGCAATGATTAAATCAGCTAAAGAAGGCAAGTCCCGCATCGTAAAGCGGGATGGTCAAACCCAATTCTTAAAGCATAACATGGCACCAGATTACAACATGGGTGGCAGGGACAGTAAGCCAGAAACAAAAGAGATTATTAGGCTGGCATTACTAGGTAAAAGTAAGGACGCTATCTGCAAGCGCATGTCATTCTTAGGATACAGTAGAACACAAACGCTTGCTGTACTTCATAGGCATGAAGATAAGATCGTGAGGCCAGCACCTTCAGTGATCGAAAACCGCGAGTTTAAGATTAAAATTAAATGCTGACCCCAGAGTTCTATACCATCAATTCAAAGTGAGGGCCATCAATAAATGGCCTTCTGCCTTCACTTCGTCTTAGATCAATGTAAGCATTCATTGCTTCTTCAGCACTGCCATCCCAATCACCAAGATTATCAATGTGCCAAGCAGCACCCCAACGCACACGGCATCCAACAAGATCAGCAGCTTCACTCATAGCATCAGCCAGATCGTCATAGAGATTTAACTCCCAAGATCCACGGCCATTGATATACGCCATGAGATCAACAGCCAAACCGTCTAAGTGCTTTGACTTCATGGTTTGTGATGCACCCTTAGCAACCAATTCCTTTTGCTGCTCAAGTGTGCGGAGCCCTTGAATGACTCCGAAGTCTGTTTTCGTAAGTGTGATTGCGTATTTAACTACAGAAACTAAACGGTCATCGACCCCTTCAAGCTGGTCAAGGCTGCGTCTGCTTAGTTTAAACTCACTCATTTCTTTAATCCCTTCATCGTTCTGATTCCAAAACTAGCAGCAATAGAAGCATACATCCCCCACTGCACCCAGAGCGGTGTGGTTTCTAAGTTAGCAAAGCCCTGTGCCATTACCGTTTGCATAGAAGGAATGAAGTTCATGCAAAGAATAGCTACAAAAACTATAGTCCATAGCTCATCCTTCCAAGAATCCTTTGAAGCTTCGATGGCTGACTGCTCCCAATCCATCTCACCAGTAGCTTGCTTGAGTTTAATCTCAGCGTTGGCTTTCTGAACAGCAGTCTTACCATCTATATAACTGGTAGCCAGCCCACCAACTGCACCTATAATCTGACCGATCATTTCTCAGACCCTACCCATACTGCGAAAGCACCCGTGAGAGCGCCTGTGACGGTCGCTGTGAGGGCTGTAGCTTGTGTGCTTACCACATCCTGCGGCAAAGACATAAACCACTCTATGACGCGTATATACATGATAGTCATAACCAGCATCATAACGCGTGGCATTATCTTCCAAGCTAATATCTTTTCCATAGCTATAGTCATCTCATACCTCTATGTTTATCTTCGTTCCTTGCGGTCTATCAGCTGTAGTCTTAGCCCCAAACCTATCATAACTCTTGCCCAAGTCTAGCTTCTGCTCGCGCAGGGCTTCGAGATGCGTGTGATTTGCGCGATGTTCTTTGGCTACCCGCTGCTCAGTAAGATGCGCTTCTATACGCTCACGTGTTTGTGATTGCTGATGTATATCACTGCCAACATTAAATGGTGCAGAGCCTATGCCGCTTACGCCATCACTCATAGCCGCCCCTGCATCCCTAAAATAACAACAACAGTAATCCCAAGAACAATAGATAAACCTACAGCAACGCCACCGTAAATCATTATAGCCTCAAAGCGTTCTTGCTTTGCTAACCTCTCAGCAGCTTCACGCTCTTTGCGCTCCCGCCTAATCCTAGCTCTAATATCTAGTAGCTCTTGCCAAGCAGAGAAGCCGCGTGTTGCAATTACTATTTGTCTTAATTCTTCTTCAGCATCTTTAGCTTGCTGCAACTTAACAAACGTGTCCATTGCATTCTCATCAGCACTGGCAAATGGACTATTCTTTTTTTTCTCATGCTTACTTCTTAAATCATCAACGCCATCAAAGAACTCACCAATTTGTTTGGTAACGTTGACTAACTCCTGACCAGCAGAAACAGCAGCTTTAACAGCAGCGAGAGCAGTAAATGGATCAATCATGTGTCCTTACCAATCTTAACGTAAGCAAAGCAGGGTGCTTTGTAGGGCACACGAACTGTGTATGGATAATATTTATAAATCCCAGAAGGGCAGCGGTATATACAAGCAGTATAAAGATGACCGTAAGTCATCACGCCCACCGCTATATTGGTGAGCGCACAGAGCATTAGCCCAGCATGTTCATTCGCAGAAGCAACACTATGATAAAGCCAGATGTGCCAATCATAATAGCTTCTAAACGTTTGACGCGGTTAAAAAGATCTTTGAATTGAATATCCATTTCAGTCTTAATAGCCACAACTTCTTTCTCCAATCCATCAATACGCGCATGTGCTGATGATACTGTGCGCTTGTCCATTTATTCTGCCTCTGCAATCGTTAGTGTGCCAGCCTCAACCTGACGCATGATCTCTGCGTAATGGCGATTGTCTGGGGCGAGGGGGACGAATAGCTCTTGGCCGTCGATGTTGGCTTTGATGCTTGAATTACTGCCTGAGATTAAGTCAGCAACATACTGTGCGGATGTGATGTTTATATTATCCATGGTTATAACTCCGCATCAATGTTTACATACGCTTCATTAGGAGAAGCATTTTCTACATTAACGTAACTAGCATCTCTGACGGTATGCGTCCCGCTACTCCGTGTCCACTGACCTCTAACCCCATAAGGCGTTCCTGTGAACCAATTTATCCCACTTGCGGTTGCGTCATTAGAAATAGCATTGACACGCCATGTGCTAGCCGCAGAGGATGTAACCGTAGGAGATGCTCTTTTTTCAACCCCAAATGGGATAAACCCTTCTACTTGGGTTGTATTGGTATTAACTGAGTTGCAAACAAACTGATAACTGCCAGAAAATGTCTGCTTCTCAAAATACCTTTTACACTTTGCCAATGTATCCCCGTAGCTTTCGTCATGCGGGAAGTCGATAGCGCTGTCACCCACGTTCAGGCAGACGCCTGTGATTTGCCATGTGGCATTAGCTGTAGTCATAACAGCATTAGCTGCGTCAGTATGGCCGTAAGCAAGTTTACCACCCGCATAAGCACTCCAAGACGTATTGTCTATGGTTCTCATATCAGAACCCGCAGCTAAAACAAAAGATACGTCTAAACCATTGCCATTATCGTCATTTATTGTTCCACCCGTATCCCCAGCAAACGTAATCGTTTTATATTCCCACGTTGAGGCTGTATTTATCGTGTAAGTGGAACCAATAATCCTAATTCCATCAGGTGCATATAAATACACAGCATAAGTTGCAGCTATTGAGGACTTAACCCAAAAAGAAAGTGTAATTTGTTTAGCGTTAGAAGTACCGTATTTAAGGTGCTGTAAGTTTTGGGCTTCAAATTTTTGTTGACAAATAACATATTCGGTAGAGTCTATTGCCGTTTCAGCCGTAGTTGTTTCAATCTTCAATGAATTACTGTAACCTTCCGGCCCATCGGAAGCTTGAGATATACTCACTTGAAATTGATCTCTCCCGCTTTCATTTAGTGCAAAACGATCTGGCCCGTAAAAACCTGACGCTGTTACGCCAGTTACATTCCCACGCTGCGCCACGGTCATCGCCCCGTTCACCACCATGTTGGAGCCAGTTATAGCCCCATCATCAACCTGATTACCTAAGTCGGCTAGTTGCCTTGCCTTGCTCATGTCACACCTCTTGGCTTGCTAGGTGTGCGGCGTAAGCATCCTTAACCGCTTGGGTGTGAACTGCGTTACAGATGGCTTGCACCTCTGTGCTTTCACCTGTGATGTCCGATGCATCTGGTGCAACGACATGGCGTGAGTACCCACGGCTTATCTCTGTGCCATCACGCTTGATGACTGTGGCAGTGCG
>FUIF01016834.1_pt1 | contig 10886 bp, 12 predicted proteins | sample 1003461 | NCBI WGS metagenome assembly FUIF01 (sample SAMEA80401918, study PRJEB19352) | marine metagenome
TAAATTTTTACCTTTTATTAATAAAAAACTATATTTGTATCATGAACTTAGCATTAGCGAGAGAAATTTACGGAATTAATCCTTGGTGTGTCGACCAAACGTCGTTCCCTGCGCTTGTTTCAATTCTAGAAAATATCAAGTCAGGAGTAGCTTTAGAGATTCCTACTGAAAAATATAATAGTATATATACAATTGATTTACTGACTAGTGAAACTAAAATTGTAACTGAAACTTGGCAGTTAAGAAGTGAGCAAGACTTCAACGGCATAGGTTTAATAAACCTTAATGGCGCCATAACTGTTTCAGGAGGACAATCGTCTTACGGAGTAGACCATTTATCTTCACAAATGAGTTTAATGGCTAAAGACAGCAGAATAAAATCATTTTTAGTATTAGGTGATAGTGGCGGAGGCTCCTCTATGGCTGTTGAAATAATGACTGATACTATTGCTGAAATAAGAAAAACTAAAAAAGTTTACGGTCTTGTTAAGAAAGGCGGAATGATGGCTTCTGCTTGTTTTGGCATCATGTCAGCTTGTAAAGATGGTTTATGGGCTGAAAGCGAAATGAGTATAGTTGGTTCCGCTGGAACAATGATACAATTTGATGGAAGAGCAGCTAATACTGAAGAGAAAGGTGTTAAACATATTAGGATATATGCTCCGGAGTCTGATCATAAAAATCACGGTTTCGAAGAAGCTTTAAATAAAGACAACTATGCAGTCTTAACCGATGAGCTATTAAAGCCTATGAATGATAGGTTCTTATCTTTAATCGAATCTAATAGACCGCAACTTAAGGGAACGGACTTTAGAAACGGGCATACGGTTTTCGCTAAAGATGCTATTGGTACTTTTATTGACGGTATTAAATCGTTCGCTGAAGTTATCGCGATTGCAGCTACAGGAAAGGAAGCTATTTCAAACAAAAATATTAACGTAAATACTAATACAAATAATAACATGACAAAAGCAGAAATTAAAGCTCAGTTTCCTGTTATTTACAGTGAAATTGTAAATGAAGGAGTTGAACAAAGATCAGACCAAGTAGGTTCTTGGTTAGCGCACATGGAGTCAGATCCAAAAAGTGTAATAGCAGGTATATCAAGTGGAAAAGATATTACCGCTACAGAGAGAGAGAATTTCTTTGTTAAGCAAAATTCTTTAAACGTTTTAAAGAAGCTTGAAAGTGGTTCAGCTCCTGAAGTTGTAACTGGAGAAGGAGCAGCTACTATTCCTGACGGTAAAGCTGATGGAGAAGAAGCGATTTCTACTTTAGAGAAAATTGGTTTTAACTTTGAATTATAAGAGATGGGAAAAGTATTGAGAGTATTAAGAAACGGAACTAGAAATCAGTCTACAGCTGATTTTTCTAGAAGCAATGTATTTATTTTCGGAAATAGATACACTAGAGCATCTATTCTAAACGGAAGTGGTGATGATGTTGTTTTTGAAGACGGTATTTTAGTTATGCGAAGCGCGACTGATACAACTAAAATTGTGCCAGTTTTGTTGACTGCTGATTTAGCGAAAACAATCGGTGTATTGAAAACTGATGAAGTTGAAGTAGCTGATGGAGCTTCAGTATCTGTTCATTTCGCACATAAGGGTGAATTAGACGGAAACTTATTAGTTCTTCCCGAAGCTTCAACACTTAACACCTTAGTTGGTGATAGAACTTTAAAAGATGTATTAACAGGTTTAGGTTTCATTGTTAGCAATGTTGCTGAGGACTCAAAATTTGATAATTAAGATGCCAAATCCAATTAATGAACACAGTACCTTAATGGCTAAAAAAGTCGTTGGGAAGTTCAAAGAAATTATAGATGTAAAAGCTGGTTTTTCAGCATTTTTTCCTCGTGAAACTACAGCTACTTTGATGGTTGATGTTGAAGTTCAAAGAGACAACGATACTATAGCGGTTGATGTTACTCGATTTACTGACGGAAACAAAAGCAAATCAACTAGACACTCTGAGCACACTTACAAGCCACCTTTCTACAAAGAAGAGTATGATTTTTCTCAGGATGAAATCTACATGAATACCGTAGCTTTAGGAGCTTTAGAGGTTGCAGGTGCTAATCAAGCAATCGCGAAAAACGCTGTTAAAGAGGTAGCTAAAAACAGGCTTAAAATTGAAAGAGCTATTCGCAAGCAACAAGCTGACGTTCTTCAAACTGGTATCGTTTCTCTTATAAATGGAGATTCCATCGACTACCGAAGAAAAGCAGCTTCAATGGTAGACGTAGGTGCTGCTCAATATTGGGGGGCTTCTACTTCAACGCCTTTAGTTCAATTCGCGGCTGCTGGAAAGTTTTTGAGAGAAATAGGTAATTCTTCAGGAAATACTTTGAATATCACAATGAGATCAGATGCAATGACTCAGCTTTTGAGTAATGATTCAATGCAGCAAATTCTAGAATCTAGACGCATGGATAGAGCTAAGATTGACATGCCGCAGTTCAACGCATCTGAAGGAATGACTTTTCACGGTCAGATAGCTGCTGGTGACTTTGTTATTAACTTATGGACGTACGAAGAAAAGTACACTGACGCAGACGGAAATACTAAATACTATCTAGACAAAGGTAATGTAATTATTCTTCCTAATGATTTTATGGGTAAAACTATTTTCGGTGGTTTGCCTTTTATGAGATCAGGAAGTGTAAATGGTGTAGCAGCTAGAATGCCTGGTGTAATTGAGAAAGATTATTTACTTAGAGCTTTAAGCGATGAGAAGACTATATCTAGCACTTTAGAGTTGACTTCAGCTCCTTTAGTAGTTCCTTTCACTATTGACAAGGTTTATACTTTAAAAGTATTAGCTTAGTAATTAATTAAAAAGAGCGTTTAAAAGCGCTCTTTTTTAAAACAAAAAAACATGAAAAATAGTTATAGAATTATACCAATAAAGCACTTGCTTAAAAACAACGAAGAAGCAAAAGCTGGTGATGTTGTTAAAGGTTCTCAGTTTGTGAACTTAGCACAAGCAATAGAAGAGGGTTATTGTGTGAAAGTTGATGTTGACAAACCTGCTAAAGCTGAAAAAACAGACGAAGAAAAAGCTGCTAAAAAAGCTGCTAAAAAAGCTGCTAAGGAAGAAGCTGCTAAGGAAGAAGCTGCTAAGGCACACGAAAAAATAGCAGCTGAAACAGGTGTTGAAGAAGACGACCAAGTTGACTTAACTGAGTTAAGTAAAAAAGAACTTATTGAGTTCGCTAAAGAAAACGAATACAAATTGACAGCAGCTGAAAAAAAGCTTAGCGAAGAAGAGATCATAGCTGTTATAGTTAGCCAAAATGAATAGATGGGTATAACTGGCAATTTATTAAAAAAGCTCGTAGAGACGCTAAAAAGTACATCACGAAAGGAGGATTTCATCAAGAAATTACAATAACAACTCCTGACAAGAATACGGTTTTAGTCTTTACGGGCTTTTTACTAAGCATTGGGTTAACTTTAACGCTGAAGGAGGTTCTATTAATTCAAAAAATGCTCACTTCACTTTTGATGAAGATATATTAACTGAAGCTGGTTATCCAGTTAGAAACCTTGATAATGAAGTTCACTTGTTTGGGCATGTTGTTTCCACGGAAGACAGTAGTGGAATAGTAAAGCATTATGTAATAACTGATTGGTATCCTGACGAAACTCTTGGTATCATATCTTGTATACTAGGAGATTATGAGTCTGATAACTAAAAAATAGAAACGCAAGCTTTTGAAATTGTTAGAGATTTAATTGGTTACATTTTAAAAGGTGAACTTGAGTCTCAGAAAATAATACATGGCTTTGCTGACGAAATTAATTTATATGTTGGTAGGTCTACTAGTTTTAATCAATCTGAGAAATTAATGATTAACGTTAGTCTTGACTCAGCTAATTACACAAACAGAAATCAAAGGTCAACTTCAGGAACTACTCAGTATTATATAGATATTTTTACTACAGCTAAAGAAAGTGAAAACGAATTAGGCGGTACTGCTTCAAGTAGAAATAGAGATAAGTTTGTAGGCCTTTGCCGCTCAATCCTTAGTGATACACATTATAAAACGCTTTCTTTACCAGCTGGAACAATTGCTTCAGCAGGAATTGAAGGGTTTGAAAACTTTAACGCCGCAGATCAAAAAGACTCGTCTTTTGTAACTGCTGGAAGATTAATTTACACCGTAAAGTTAATTGAAGAACAAAGTTTGTGGGATGGTGTTGAAATAAATGCTATATTTACAGATATAAAGTTAGAACTTACTGAAAAGGGTTATAAATACATAAAAGATTAATAATTAAATATTTAATAAGATGTCAGGAATAAGTACTGCAATTGGCTCCGAAAGACTTGCTAGAGTTGACGGTTACAAGATTAAGAAAGGCTTTTTTGATAATGTCACAAGTAACTTGCCTCAAGTTATCGCGATATTCGGAGAAGCCAATACAGCAAACCAAGCTGGTTTATCTGTATTAAAAAAAGAAATAACATCAGCTCTAGAAGCTGCTCAAACTTATGGATACGGTTCTCCTATTCATCAGCAAATGAGAATTCTAAGACCTGAAAATTCAGACGGAGTTGGCGGTATTCCAACAATTGTTTTTCCTCAATTGTCAGACGTAGCTGCTACGGAAACAGTAAAAGAATGGACTATATCTGGAGTAGCTACAAAGAACGCTACACATTACGCGGTGATAGCTGGTCGACGTTCGTTGGATTTTCAAAGTTATAGCTATTCTATAGCTAAAGGAGACACCGCTGCTCAAATAGCTTCAAAAATATCAGATGCTATTAATGGAGTTTTGTCTAGTCCTGTAGTCGCTGTCGCTGTGGCTGCCGTAGTTACTATCACAACCAAATGGGCAGGCGCTACTAGTGCTGAGCTTGATGTTAAATTTGATAACAATGAAAACGACGCTGGTATAAGTTACTCTCAGACAGATGAAACTTTAGGCTCTGGTGCTGTTGATTTAGCTGATTCTTTATCTCAATTTGGAACTGATTGGTATACTATTTTGACTCACTCTTATGGAGCTAACCCTTTAATACTTGATGCTCTTGAGCAGTACAATGGTTTTCCTGACGATGAAAATCCTACAGGAAACTATGAAGGAAGAAAGTTTACTCCTTTCGTAGCTTTATTCGGAAGTACTTTAGCTGACAAAGATGATTTAGCTCTTATAACTGATGATTCTGACAGAGTTGAACAAATAACCAATGTTTTATGCCCAGCACCTAATTCAAAAGGATTTAGTGGCGAAGCTGCTGCTAACGTGTGTGCTTTATTGTCTAGAGTAGCTCAAGACAATCCTGAACTTGATGTATCAGATAAATACTATACTGATATGCCAACTCCTGATAGCGGTGTGATTGGAGATATGTCAGATTACAACAATAGAGATTTCTTAGTTAAGAAAGGTTGTTCTACTGTCATACTTGAAAATGGTGCTTACAATCTACAGGATTTAGTCACTACATATCACCCTGAAGGTGAGAAGCCGCTACAATATTCTTATACTAGAAATTTGATGATTGACTGGAATATCAAGGATGGTTATCAAATACTTGAAAAAAGAAATGTATTAGACCACGTTCTTGTTTTAGATGGTCAAGTAACTGATGCGTCCAAGAGTGTTAAGCCTAAGCAATGGAAAGCAGTTCTTTTTGATTATATTGATTCTTTAGGAGTTAAAGCTATTATAAAAGATACTCAGTTTAGTAAAGACAGTTTAAAGGTTGAAATTGATACTGATAATCCTAATCGTTTTAACTGTACATTTAGGTACAAAAGAACTGGGATTGCTAGAATAGTTTCCACGGACGTAGAGGCGGGATTTTAATTAACTTAATAATACAAATAAAATGGCAAATTATACAGGAGGTGATTTTGTTGAAATTACATGTAATCACCCAACATTAGGAAACTTCGTCTTTGCAACAAAGTCCGACGAAGCATATACAATGGACCCAGGAGGTTTCAGATCCGATGACGATGCTGCAGGTGTTACTGGTAGCGGAGATTTCATTGATAAGATTAAAAGAGTTAGATGGAGCTTTGAAGGCCCTTTGATGATTGATTTAGCTGCTGGTACTGAAATGAACAGCTTACAAGCTATATCAGCTTCGTTCGAACAAGGGACATGGACTTTTAGTCATATTACCGGAGCAGTTTTTAGAGGTAAAGGTAAATTTGTTGGCGACATACAAATTGATACAAAAGAGTCTCAAATAGCCGCTAAGATTTCCGGCGGTGGAAAGATGGAAATACTTTAATATTAATCTATTTAAAGCTGCATTAATAACAAACCAATGCAGCTTTATTTTAACAACTTGAAAGATGCAAAAAACAGTAGTGAGTACAGAGGTAGCAATTGAAGAAATTTCTAAATTTTTACAAATTCATTTACCCAAAGAATTTAGAAGAGGTAAAATGACAGAGGAAAAAATCAAAGAAGACTACATAGATGTAATTGAGGCAATTGAAGACGGAGTGTTGGTTTTCGATGAACACAACAAGCCATCTTATAAATTACAAAACCCTATTAAAAACGAGAACGGCGAAGCGGTTATAACAGAAATTTCTTTTAGAGCAAGAATCAAGGGTGCTGATAAAACTATTTTAATGAACGGAATTGATCCTAAAAAGCAATTAGGTGATTATATGATAAAGGTTATTTCATATATGACTCAACTTGAATCTGCTTTAGTTAAAAAACTTGATAAGCAAGATTTTGAAGTTCTTAATCAAATTTGTTCAGTTTTTTAGACAGGTGGTCAGTTGGAAATCTTGACGCTGAAATAAAAACCATAGTCAATGAATTTCACTGGTCACCAAATCAAATAGATGAACTATACTGTGACGATTTAGACCACCACGGTATAGTTTATTGGTTTGAACATCTTAAAAGTTTACATGCTAAAATGAATAAAAATAAATGGCTGCATCAATAAAAATACCAACAATATTTACAGCTGAAAACAAGTTTTCAGGAGTGCTTAATAGCATGGGTAGAGACTTAAAGTCTTTTGCTAAGACAGGAACTTCAGCTGTTAATAGATTAGACCAAAAATAACAGGTGGTTTCAAGAAAATGTCTAATCTAGCTCAAGTAGCTCTAGGGCTTAGTATAGGAGCTGTCTTTATGCAAGGATTTAATGATGTCACGCAATTTGAAACCGGGCTGGTAGGAGTTTCGAAAACTACAGAAATAGTTGGCAGCGACTTAAAGAAACTTGGTCAAGATACTCTTAATTATTCAAATAAACTTAGAGGCGTATCAACTCACAAGCTTCTTGAATTAGAAGAGTCTGCTGGGCAATTAGGTGTCAAAGGTAGTGCTGATATTTTAAAATTTGCTGGAACACTTGCTAAGCTAGAAAAAGCTTCAGATGTGCAAGGTGCTGAAGGCGCTTCAAATATAGTTAGGTTATTAACTTTAACTGGCGAAGGTGTTGGTGTAGTTGATAGATTTTCTTCAGCTTTAGTTAATCTAGGAAACAATTCAGCAGCTACTGAAGGCGAAATTTTAGGAGTTAGTTCTGAGGTTGCTAGATCAGTAGCTGCTTATAAATTTACATCCGCTGAAATTTTAGGAGTTTCTACTGCTTTGAAATCGTTGGATGTTAGACCTGAAGCAGCTGGTACGGCTGTCGGAAAAGTAATGAGAGGGATTGAGCTAGCTACTATAAAAGGAGGAAAGCAGCTTGAAGGATTTTCTAAGATAATGGGAATGACTCCTAAAGAAGTTAAAAAAGCTTTTGCTGAGTCTCCTCAAAAATCTTTCAACATGTTTATTAAAGGGCTTCAAAAAGTTTCCGACGAAGGCGGTTCTGTAGCTGAGTCTTTAATAGGAGTGGGTTTGAGCGGCGAAACAGTTTCAAAAGGAATAATTCCATTAGCTACTAATTATTCGCTGTTAGAGGAAAAGATGAAGCTTGCAAATGACGGGTTTAAAGATAACTTAGCTTTAAACAAAGAATTCGACGCCGCTTCAGCTACTGTGCAAACTGCTTTAGATTCAGTTAAGAATAGTTGGTCAAACGTTATAATCAGTCAAGCTACTGCCGGCAGCGGATTAAGTAGACTACAAACCGTATTATTCTTCGTAGCTGACAACATGGAAACAGTGGTGGCTGTAGGAGCTGGATTAGTTGCTTCTTTTGCTTTAATGAAAGCCATAGTTTGGGGTACTCAGGCAGCTGTATTTGCTTACAATGTAGTTATGGGTGTTTCAGCAGTTGTGACAGGAGGAATGACTAGAGCTATAGCGACAAACGGAGTGGCTTTAGTTGCTTACAAAGTTGCTATGGGTGTCTCTACAGCAGTTACTTGGCTAGCTACAGCAGCTACCACAGCTTTTGGAATAGCTTTGAATTTAAGCATCTGGCCTATTCTTTTAATCGTTGCAGCTATTGCCGCAGTCATCGCAATTATAATGAATTGGTCTGCTATTTCAGATTGGTTTATTGAGCAATGGGATAAATTTACTTCATTTATTGGGGCAGCGTGGGGAGCACTTGTTGATTGGTTTACTAATTTCGATTTCAAAGCTATGTTTGTTGATATAGGTCAATCAATTCTGAAATACATGTTGATGCCTTTAAAAATGATGCTTACTCTACTGTCAAACGTTCCAGGTAAAATTGGAAATTTAGCTAAGCTAGGATTAGAAAAAATCGATGAAGTCACGGGTGAAGTTAAAGTTGGTGCTGAAGGACTTCCTTCAACTACACAAGCTAGTAATGAAAACGTATCTAAGTCTATTTCTGAAAAGAACAGCAATGTCAACTTGAATATAGTTGATAAAGGAGGTAATATTGGAAGCATTGAAAATAACGATAATGTTCCTATAAAATAGGGAGTACGGTAGCAGACTTTTAATCTAAATTAAAAAAATGTCAATAACAAAAGATTTGAACTTATTTGAAAGCGGAAACGGCGGCGAATTAGCTATTCTAAGCAACGACCTTTCGCTTTCTGAAAGTTTATACACGATAATATATATTTCGCTTTTTGGCGGTAACGTTGAAGCTTCTACGCTTGGAAACGAAATAGAGTCAGAGCAAAGATTTGATTATTGGGCTAATGGCTTATTAAATAAATCAAACCAAAGCAAACAGTTAAATTCAAGAACTGAAAAAGAGCTATTAAACAATGCAATTAACAGCGCAGGCAGGTTGAAGATTAAAAGCGCAATTGAAGAGGATTTATCTTTTTTAAAAAAATAGTTAATTTAGATATAAATGTTGTAATTTTATCTCAGAATAGATTAGAGATAAGCATTTATCTTGACTCTATTGGAAACCAAGCTGATAAAGGTTTTCAGTTTATATGGGACAACGCTAAGAAAGAGGTAATAATAGATAAAGATATATAATGGCTAATATTCCAACTATTTTCGAAATCAATGCTAATATAGCTAATGATTTAAAGAATAAATTAGATTTAAGTGATAGCGGTTTAAAGAAAACTTTAGATGTATTCGCCGGTGTTTTAGCTGCTCAATTCAAATTAACTTACTTAGCTCTTTCTGACGTACAAAATCAATTATTCGTTGATACTGCTGATACAAGCGAAAACGGAGGTACACTTGATAGGTGGGGAGATATTTGGCTTGGTAGAATAAGAAATTCAAGCTCATCAGGAGTATATGAAATCAGCCTTGATTTTGCCGAGAACTCAGTGCTAAGACAAAACTTAACTTTTAAGTCAAACGACGAAAGCTTTTCTCCTTCAATGCAGTATATTCTTGATGAACAAGAAACTTTAACTTCAAGCAACAATACAGTTCAAATAAGAAGCTTATTAGGTGGCTCCCAAGTGCTGCTCGAAGTAGGAGATACGCTTACTATAAATGAGCCGGTTATAGGAGTGGACCAGGTTGTTACAGTTGTAGCGGTTGTTGAGCAGCCTTTGGAAGAGGAAAGTGTTGATGATTATAGGTCTGCTATTTTGCAAAGTATACAATTAGAGCCTCAAGGAGGAGCAAAGACTGATTATAGATTATGGGCTTCTGATGCTCAAGGTGTTAAATCAGTTTACCCTTATGTTAAAAACGAGCAAGCTGGAACGGTTCAAGTGTATCTAGAGTCAACAGTAGACGATAGTATAGACGGATACGGAACTCCTTCACAAGCATTAATTGATTCAGTTATTGAGGTTATAAATTTTGACCCCGACGAAACTAAACCTATAAATGATAGAGGAAGATTGCCAATACAAGTTACTCTTGAAGTTCTAAGTATTGCGCCAAACCCTGTAGACATCACAATAACTGGATTAGTTGATGTGACTGATGAAATTAAATTAGCGGTTAGAGAAAACTTAGAAGATTATTTATCAGAAATAAGACCCTATGTAGCTGGAGCTGATTTAGCTAGAAATAAGAACGATATTGTTTATTCAGCAAGAGCTCAATCAGTAGTTGCTGACGTTTTAAGTTCTGATAATTTTTTCACATCATTTTCACTACTAGTTAATGGAGTCAATCAGAATAGCTTTTTATTTTCCAGGGAAAATATCCCTTATTTAAGAAACTTAACTTTTGACTAATGAGTGAAAAATCAGTACATAAATTAACCTTACCTCACGGAAAAAGTACTCCGCACAAATTTCCATTTGAAGTTGAGAATGAACTTGATATTATCAACAGTTTGTCAACTCAATTATACCCTACTGGTAGAGCTTGGTTTAAAAAAGAAGGAGGTGTTTTTGACAGTTTTCACGCTGCTATAAATACTTCTTTTGTTAGAGTACTAGCAGATAGCCAACAGCTTATTGATGGAAATTTACCTGACAATGAAAATTTTACTGAAGAAGATGCTTCTTTGTGGGAGTATAGATTGGGTTTACCTGTAAATAAAAGCATTGACTTAGAATTAAGAAAAGCATCAGTGAAAAGA
>FUIF01008901.1_pt1 | contig 10882 bp, 20 predicted proteins | sample 1003461 | NCBI WGS metagenome assembly FUIF01 (sample SAMEA80401918, study PRJEB19352) | marine metagenome
GTTTCATTTAAATAGCTATATGCTACAGCGTGAATTGTTTCTTGTGATCCAAACATCATAGCCATTTGTTGTATCTCATGTTTAGGGAACCAACCAACTACTTTTTGTGTCCAGTAATCACTTACAGCACATTCAGTTTGAGCAAAACCTAGTAGTATATTACCTACTAAGTTTTTCTCTTCTTTTGTTAACTTTTCGTTCCAGTCTTTTACATCACCTGACATAGGTATTTCTGTATGTAACCAGAACGCCTGAGCTTGCTTTAACCAACCTTCTGTGTAGTACTCAGGATACTCAAAAGGTTTATACGGTATTCTATTATCAAATAGTCCCATTAGTTGTTAAATATTTCTAGAGCTATATCAACAAACGGCATGTACAATACATGTGTAGTTTGATTTTCTTCGTTATAAGTTCTCATACCTACGCATACGCCAGGGTAAAAACCTAAACTTAAACTCCAATTGTTTTTAATTATTTTTTTATCCATTAATAGTTTTTTATTTATTACTATAGGTGAACCGTCTTTATGTGCAGATACAAAATAAACTATATCGTTTTCCTCTACTATAACATCTTTAACATCTTTAAATGTTTTAGGATAATTTGTTACCGCATATTCTTTTATTTTATCCATAAACTTTTATATTGTATTTATTTTGTTGTTCTACTAATTCTCTATATTTAATTTTATTTCTCATTTCAAAGCTCCATTTCCACCATTTGTCGATTTGACGCTCTCTGTATTTACATCTTGCTAAGTGTTTTGCTTGAGCAGGATTAACCTTATTGTTTCGTCGCATTCCTTTTGATTTTGTGGTTTATATAATGTCCAGTTAATTGGTGATTGAGTTATAAAATTATTTTCTATTAATTTCTTTTAAATAACTTCCAACGTATTGGAAAAGACTCATTAGCTCTACCTTTAGTTTCAATAATAAAATCTTTACCAATAAAATCAGGTGTATACTTTATGTTAAGTATTTTTTTATTACCTCTATTTTTGTATTCACCTTTACCATTGCTTTGTCTTTCTATAGACTCTAAGTCAAACTCAAATGATGGTATTAATTCAAATGTTTGGCCTTCATATTTAGCTTTGATTTTAGCTTTTTTTAAAGTCCATATACATATATCGCTCTAAACCTGAGGCAAACTTAATACCATCGTAAGTTATTTTCTTTGATTGTACTGGACCTTTTTTACGTTTAAAAGATCGTTTCATCGTATATGTTTATATCGTTTATGTTTTCATTTACTTTTCTAGCCTTAGCATATAAAGCTTCTTCTATTTCATCACGTAAACAATGTCTAGCTGATTCAAGATATAGTATTGCATCCATTAGTTCTTCTTGTACATCAACAATAAATCTATTAAGATCTTTCTTTTGACCTTGTATTTCTTCCATCATTGTAGCACCATACTTTTCTTGGCCTATTAAACTACGTTCGTCCATCTTCCTTAGTACGTTTTGTACTATCTTATCTTTAGTTTTAATCTGCATCTTTTACGAATGTTCCGTTAATCATTTTACCTGTTCTTGCTGCTATAACTTTATAAGCTTCATCAATACAGTATTCTATATCATATCCTTGTAAGTGTGCTAAGTTTGTGAGTACTACAACCATATCACCTATTGCATCTACAATTTCTGGTTGGTCGTTTTTAAGTAATGCTTTTGCAAGCTCACCAGCTTCTTCTTGTAGCTTAACATATTGTGTGTGTGGATTACCTTGTTGGTATAAACCTCTTGTTGCTGCCCAGTCTCTTATAAGATCAAATCTTTCATCTGTTTTTACAGGCGTATGATCTGTATTGAAGTAAGCTTCATAAAAAGCTTTATTGTATATGTAAGATCTGTCATTGTTAAACATAGACGTTTTAACGTTCTGCATAATCCATTGTATGTTCTTTTTTGTTATTTCAAACTGGCCGAACTCTGTTTGCCATTTTAAACCTACGTTATCCATCAGTTGTCCTTTTAGTTTATTAACCGGACACGGGAAAGTTGAGGTCTGCTCTGTAGCGTTTATTTTCATTTTATTAAAGTTTAGATTTTTATATTTTTTAAATCAACCTTATAGCCATAAGACTTTTGAAGTTCTATTTCACGGTCTGATATATAATCTATATCGTCTGACTGTTCAAGAACTTCATACTCTGTCTCCTTATAGCCTTGCATAAGGGTTACTCTGTGGTTAAGATTACGTGTTACGCCTATCTTTTTACCTGGTATGTGGTATAAATAATACATAATTTTAAAGTTTGTTATTGTATAAATGTAAGTTGTGTGCAAAGTGGTAATAAGTACCTATTTCAATAGTTAATCTCTCTGCAATCATTTGTTGCAACATTGAGAATTGATACTGATCGTTGCAGAAACCGTACCAGATGTCATTAGAACGCATCAGAACTGACATGTTTAACTTATTGTCTAGTATTGTAAACTGTACCGCGTAAGTACATGGTGTATCTTTTCTGTATGATGACCACTCTTTTGCGTCATATATACTTATCGCTGCGTGTCTTGTGTTTTTATTCTGTCTAAGCTTAGCACATACATAATCTATTTGGTTATTACGTTGCCACTGATAACCATAGTTAGAATTAACATTACGATTACTGTCTGCCATCTTTTCCCATATCGGTGGTATCTTACCATATATTTGACCTAGCTTATCTATACTACGGTCGCCTGATTTATACCACTCCCACTCTGCTTCAGCATATTCTAAACTCCAATTACGCTCTTTGTTTGTAATATGATTATCCATAGGGTTTGCAATTGTAAAACCTATATTAAACAAAGCTTTAGTATCATCAAAGTCTACGCCATCAATTAATATTTTATTAAGTTGATAATCATAAGCTTCATTTGCGTTTTTAAATAGTGTTCTTGCCATATTTATTGTAATAGTATTTATAAAATTTAAATATTTCTTCCCATATCTGTACTTTTTTATATAGATACGGTGATCTGTTTTTTCTGCTGTTTATTTCTATGTCTATGTACCATTCATATGTATTGTGTGCGTGTGGAGATATTTTAATTCCATTGTTCATACACCATTGCATATGTTTTCTCTCTTCTGACGTAGCCATATAATGACCCATGTCTATTCTTTTCTTAGCCATCTATTCCCAAGGCATTGCCTCGTTTTCATTTACAGCATTAACATGAGGTACAAAACAACCAGATCTTGGTTCCCACGTGAAATGAGCTTCAGCTCCGTTTTCACCTAAGTTTTGAAACTTAACTTTTAGTATCTTTGCTTTAACGGTTTTTCTTCATAGTTCCTGTGAACTAATATACCGTGATAACTAGCATCGTACCATTCACCACCACCTTTTATATTATACATTGTTGGCTCTTCCATTTTACCGTCTTTGTCTTTGTACATCTTTGTTGGATGCGCAACTACAAATACAAGTACATCATACTTCTTAGCAAACGTTTCTATCTTAGTTAGATATTCCATTGTGTAACGATTAACGTCCTCTGTTTTAGAATCAACATCTCTAACTTTATTAAAAGGATCAATGACTAAACATTTAATACCTTTACGTTTCACTAGCTCTGCGCCTTTACGTAATACAGACTCTAATGTATAACGTTCCATATCAATAAAGAAATAATTATCATTAACATGACTTGCAACTCTATTCCATTTGTCTCCGTGTATATCTTTAGACGATGGCATACCTTGCCAAGTCTTACGCATTAACTTGTGCGCATGTAAATATGTAGGAGCATTCTCAGGCGATGCAAAAGCTGTTTTCCAGCCATAGTTATTATTATAACCTACAACCATCTGGTCAACAAAATCAGACTTACCGCTACTAGGTATCCCAGTAACAGTGATAAACTGACCGGTATACGTTGAGAATATCTCGTCAAAGTTATTAAGACCGACTTGATATCCTTTCTTGAAACCATTTCGTACAAAGTCTGTGACTTCATCTTCAATGTCTTTAAACGTTGTAACGTTCTCGAGCGGTACTGGCCTTGCCGTGTTGATACGCTCTTGTAGTTTTTCTTTGCCATGTTTTTGTAAATATTCGTTAGCATCTTTACAATCATCAAATGATGCTAGATAACATACTTCAGCACCTAGTCTACGAACTAGCTCTGATTGTAATGCTTGACCTGCTTCATCTGAATCAACTGCTAATATTATCTTTTCTTTGTCTTCAAAATAATCTATACAATTATCAAGATAATCTAAGTTGTTAGAATTTAATGTAGCACCATTAGGAACTGATATAGAATTTTTGATACCAGCTTCGTGTAACGCTAACACATCCATTTCGCCCTCAGTTATAACGCAAGTGTCATAACCTACTATACTATTTATATTATAAAATACTTTCTCAGCTCCTTTATATAGTTTAAAGTTTTTTCTACCGTCTCTATATTTAATATTAATAAGCTGATCGCCCATTATATAGTTAAACTGAATCGTATTCTCGGCCTTACCGGTCTGAGGCATATATTCAGAACCCTCTGTTACGTATAATTCGTCTAAGGTTTTCTGTGATATACCTCTTGTTTTAAACCATTCATATACTTTCGATCCTAATTGCTCAGGGTCTACAACATGCAACGCGCTGGGCCTAACGTATTCTTTTTCGCTAGCGCCCTTGCGTTGATATGTATGTAACTGAAAAGTTGTGTTACAATTGTGACAAGTACCAAGACCACGTTCCCAATCATAAGAAGCACATTTAGCTTTCTTATTCTTAGGTTTCCTATCGTGAGAACACAAAGGGCATATACCCTGTGTCTTCTCTTCTAGGCCATATTGATTGAATTCATCAATCAAGAATCCATTGATCTCTTTGTCCTGCATTTAATTTAATTTAAAATGGTAAATCGTCTTCTACTTCTTGTTTAGCTGGTTGAGCTTGTTGTTGCTGTGGTTGGTCTGTTCTAGGTGCTGCGTCTACATTATCACCGTTAGTCCATACAACCTTTACATTTCCTAAATAAGTCTTAGCTACTTTAGCTTCTCTTTCTTCTTTAGTTTGATCCACGATAACTGGACCTTGATTACCAAACTGATCAACCTCGTCGTTCAGTGTAATCGTAATTGGTAAGTATTTACCTTTTTTACCTATGATGATTTTATCTTTAGGTATTTCATTAAGGTTAATACTAGCTTTAATTATACTTGCCATATTAGTATGCGTTTACTTGATTAAACATTCTTGTTATTTGTTCTTTTGTTGCACCAGTATTTCTTCTTAAGTTATCTACTGCTTTTACGTGGTTTTGTCCTGTGTAAAAGTTGTTGATGCTTGTGTTAATTCCTGATACTGTACAGATTTTTTTTCTTGTTCTTGCCATGGTTTAAAGGGTTTTAGTTAAAAAATATTGTTTAGGATCAAAGTCCTCTGACTTATAAAATAATTCATAAGCCTGTACTGCTCTTTGTACTTTATCTTTACCTCGTTCATAGAACTCAGGTGAGCAATCAAAGATACCTATTTGATGTGTGTTTTTGTCTATTGCAATGAATAGCATTTCGTAACCAAATAGTTTACTGTAAATATAAGCTTGACTGTCGTAGTTGTACTTAGATGCTGAATACTTAAACTTTGTGATGTCTGCTGTTGTCTTTAAATCGATAATCAGTTTTTCATCGTGGTTTACAATATCAGCTTTACCTTTCCACATTTGACCTTCAAGCTCTGTAATTTCAGGTTGTTCATATTTAACATTGCCTGATCTTATTAAATCTCTGCATACTTCGTTGTCTAGCATCTTTTCTGTCATTAATTCAATTTGATCAACCTCATGTTTTAATAAACACATTTCACCGCCTGAAATCTCCTTGTATGCTTTAGTATTTCTAGTTGTAGCTTCTACTATCTTAAAATTCTTAAGCTTTTCAGGCTCAAGTATTGCTGTGTGAAAGTATCCACCGACTAGAAACGCAGGTCTTTGTGCTTGCTGCTTTCCTAAAGCTAAGGGATTGGTTAAGAGCGTACCGATGTCTGAATTACTAAGATACTTTTTACCAAAGTCTCCGTAATAATTAGCATCATCTTCTAACGCTTTTAATACCTCTTGCTTTTTCATACTACAGTGTTGTTAATTCTTGCTCTGCTTCTTTAGACAGAGCATACTTGGCTTTAATAGCCTCAATTTTACCTCCAGCTTTTACATAGTCTTTAGCTTTAGCTAATTGGTCAGCTGTTATAGAGGATTTAGTTTTTGGCACAAATTTCTTTTTGCCGTGATCATTTGTAGCGTCACTATCTGCTGTGTCGTCAATTAGAAATAAATTACCTAACGCGTACTTTTTTGCATACGAAGATGCTGAACCAAATTGTTGTGGTACGTTCATACCTTTTTGGTTTAAGTCTACACCGACAATTGCTTTTGCATGAATCATCTCTTTACCATCGCTGATGGTTGCTGTAGATTCCATGACAGGCATATTGTCAAATAATACGTTAAGTTCTTCATTGATCGTAACTGTAACTCCTAACTCTAATAGAAAGGGTTTTGTTGCTTCTAGGATGTCTTCGGCTGATCTGAAGTTGTACTTGCCGAAGGAGTTAAATCTACTCTTTTTCGATTTAAACTTTGTTTGGATTGTCGCTAATTTTTCGTTTATGTTCATTCGTTCTTAATTAAATTGCTTATTAATATAATTACATGTATTGTATTTAATTTACAGGTAGTCAAGCACTTGCGAGTGATCTACGTTGTCTATTAATTTCTGTACTGCTTGTTTTTTTAGTTCTGATACTCTTACATAATCACTTGCTCCTGTTATACCTAAAGTTGAAGCTATATCTTTGGCTGAATGTTTTTCACAGTCTAAACCATAACTTAATCTTAACACTTCAAACTCTCTATCAGTTAAATGTTTTCTTAACAAACCTACTAAATATATATTTAATAGTTGTATATTGTATGGTTCTGATTTATCAGGTATTTGATACATAGAGTTTTCATCGTCTGTAGGTTGCGCGTCAATAGATAAAAATATACTATTGAAAAACATTGCAACCATTTTTTGATCTTTACCGTTGTCTTTACGTATTTCATTTAGCTTATGCTCAGGTATACGTATGTCACCTCTGTTTTTGTCTATAGCTCTACGTATAGCACCTTTAATTCTTTTTGATAAAAATGATTTTAAAGTTTTTTCTACGTCTTCAGATTCTTCTAATGTTTCCCAGTCTAATCTATCTACTGCTTTAGTAAGACCTGCGCTACCTTCTTGTATTATATCGTTAATACTCATAACACCTGAAGCTTGCTGTGTTGTTGAAAACTTACGTGCTATATTTTCTACTAAAGGTAAGAACTTAGTTATAAGTTCATCTCTAGTATACTGATCATAAGGTTTATCGTCAGGCATACAAGCTTTAACGTCTTCTTTATATCTTACATAATTCTTTACATTATATTTTTTCATTTAATAGTTTTTTTTCATGTTTAAGTTCTTCATTAATGTTTCTTAATACTGTTCTAACCGAGCAGTCTAATAGTCCTGCAACACGAGACCAAGTTATCTTGTTGCCATTATCATTAAGATCAATCATACACTCATACACATCGTCTTTATGTATTTGTTTAGACTTACCTAATAACTGTCCTACGATTTGCATTTTAGATTTAAAATCTAAACCACAAAAATCTTTAAATATTATTTTACGTGCTTTATTACGTGGAGCATATGCGCCGCCATAAAAAGTACTTTCAATTATGTTTTCAATACTAGCTTCGCCGATTTTAAATGTAATAAATCCATTAGACTTATCACATATAAATCTGACGATTCTAGCATGCGTATTCATGTCGTATTTGTTTAAATAACATAATACTAATGAATGCCAAGTTAATGACTTATAGGACGTTATTTTAGACTTACTATTAAATAAATGATAATGCTCATGAGTACCATCTTCGTAGTAATCGAAGTGCTCGGTACTATAAGTAGGATCATCATTTACAGGACTACGCCTGTATATAATCCTATTGTCATTTAAATATTCTATTTTCCTATGTGACATTAGCCTATTACTCTTTTATTCTTATTAGCTTTTGTCACCCTTGGTTTAACAAAATTTTTAATTTTGGTTCTTGTGTTGAAAACGTCTGTCTCAACTAAATGTTTGTATAATTTTCTTCTCATCTGGTCTAAATATTAATTGTTCGTCTTTTGCGGCAACTGTATACTTTTCTTGTTCATAGTAATTCCAATAAGCCGTAATGCTACAACCTGGAACCTTGTATTGGTCTGGCATACATTGTGGAGGTTCTTCGAAAGTACTGTTTGGAATACCTGGCGGTATAGTTTTTAATATATCTGCGCATTTTGTAATTGTTAAATGTGTTTTGTTGTATCGTTTTGTATATTCATTACCTAAAGCTATCATATGATCATACAACCAATTGTACTGCTTTATGTTTTGTCTACACCATATAGTTGACGGATGGTTGTAATGTGCTTTTTTATACGGCACATAATCTCCGTTGTCATAATGATGATGCGCAGTACAAAGCATCTGGGCTGATTCTAAGATCATTTTGACCACATGCTTATTGTATTGTATCTGTGCAGCTTTTACAGGGTCTGAATCTAAATAAAATATATTCATCTGTAGTGTTCGTCTAGTAACTGATTAGCAACTTCTATGCTTATCATGTTATCGTTATATAATTTCCATATTAGTTTACTCATAGTTTCTGATGCATTTGTAAAATGGATGTCTGTAACTACCTGCTTTAGTACGTTCGAAATACGTGAACGTTGCTGTTTCGCCGATGTAGTCATGAATGTTGTTTTGTATATCAGCTAGATCTTTGTAAGTAAAGCCTTTACCTGGTGGACAACCGAACCTAACACCTTCATTGTCCATCATAAAGAACTTACCTAGTGTGCCTTCGCGCTTGCCTTTACCTGCTTCGTAGCCTACGATTGTAGCTTCGGCATCGTGAAAGTCTTTGAACTTTTGTAAGTTGTAAGAACGTTTGCACTGATAAGGACCGTCAAGACGTAATATAGAGCCTTCGTAACCTTGAGGTAGAAAAGCATTGTGATGTAAGTCTAGTGCTTCTTCATGCTTATTAACTAAATACGTTGGTACATAATGTACAGAATCTGTATACATATCGCTTGTACATAGTTGATCTTTTCTGTAGCTGTATGGCATATTCATTACTGTTTCTACATAGTCATAGCAATGAAACTGTACAAGTTGTTTAGATTCAGCTCTATCATCTGCTGTAGGTTTTTGTTTACGCACAAGAGATATAATCTTTTCGAAGTCATCACGTAGGTCATGGTTGTACAATTCGCCGTCAAGCACAATGTCAGGATGTATTTCGAAGAAATATTCTAGATCTTCTAGTATGTGAGCTATGTTTAGCCACGGTTTACCTGTACGAGAGTATGCGTATACTTCGCCTTTGTCATTAAGTTGGATTAAACAGCGTACGCCGTCAAGTTTTGGTTGCATGTAGACTTTTTTAGTCCAGTCGACTGGTTTTGAGTCAACCTTGTATGCGAGCATTGGTTTTATCATTTATATTTATTTAATTGGTTTTCGATTATTATTATTTGTTTTTGTAATTCTGCACATTTAGCATAGTCTTCATTACTAAGTGCAAAGTCTAGCTGAGTCATAGCTGTAGCTAATTCTGCTAACAGTTGTTGCTCTGTGTTTTGCTCGTGAAGATCAGCAACGAGAGCTTTGTCCCACTCTTGCTGCTTGTCTTCTAGAGCTTGTATAACTATGTCTGCTACACGTATTGCCATTTGTTCTATTTGTCTGTCTGTCATATATATATTATCCAGCTTTGTTCGTATTATGTTTGTAATTCCAGTCTGTATATTCTATATCAGGTCTAGACCATTTCTTAATTATTTTATCAGGTGTTGATACAAATACACACTCATCAGTGTGTTGATTCCAACAGCTTACCCATACGTCAGATTTACCAACCCATACAATATAAGTATAGTTGTGCTCAATATTGTCTACACTAGGGTATAAGTATTGTGCGTTGTAATGCATATCTTTAACTAAATGAGATGCTATTCTTGAGCCATCGCCAAAGTTTGTAAAACCTTTAGTATCTTGCATATACTTAATCCAGTTAGCTGTTTGAACACCTTGATATTCAGGGTAACCGTCATGATGCAGGTACATATTTACATAGCTTTTGTCTGCTACTTCAGTTGGATTTACAGCAAAACCTTTTACATATTTTTCTGATTCTTGTCTATGGACTACCATAGTTACGTTTCTAGTACTCATATTAGTTATTTGCTATTAAGTTTAACATATCTATTGATCTAGGCTCGTCAAAACCTTCGTCAGTTAGTTCATCTTTACACAAATCAGTGTATAGTTCTACTAATTCTAAGTATATATCGTTGATAGTATCTTGAATCCAGTATTCACCGTCATACAACATAGATAAGTATATTTTAACATCACTATGATCGTTATCATAAATAGCTTGTTTTAGCTCTGCTGATAAATCATTATCATAGTAAAATACATTTTCACTTACACACACATTTGCATTAGCTTCATATAAGCTTACATACACTGTATAACCATCAGCTGTACTTTCTTCGTATATGTAGTGATCACAGTCGCTTGACCATGTGTCTGTTAATTCCATATCGAAATGTTTACACACTACTTTCATTACGTGTTCTTCATCGTGTGAATCTACTTCACCGAAGCCTTTGCTGATCATTTTTTCTTCCAGCTTGTTGTCGTACAGTTCTTCGTACTTTTTAATTGAGTCTGACATAGTTTATTTAATTTAATTGTTATTGTTTAAGATTTTATCGCCAAATAGTATATCTGACGGCGACCAGTCAATATAATCTAACCCAGCAAACA
>FUIF01004995.1_pt1 | contig 10865 bp, 17 predicted proteins | sample 1003461 | NCBI WGS metagenome assembly FUIF01 (sample SAMEA80401918, study PRJEB19352) | marine metagenome
AAGTCCATGAAAAAAACTTATGGTAAAAAGAAAGGAAAGACTGTATTCTATGCTAGCATTAACAAGGGTAAGATTAAGGGCGTCAAACGCTCTAAGAAAAAGTAGTTTAGTATGAGACACGATACTCGCATAAAAGATAGTCGCGCAGGAATAGGCAGCATGCGAATGGCACGTGGTGACGATGAAGAGATGAAAGTCCCTACTGACATGATTGATGATCCAAGCGGAATGTTTGAAACAGATCCGATGGAATTACGTGAGATGTTAGAAAGCGAAGGAATGTTAAGAACAGCTGACGCTGGCACAATAGAATATTTAAAACAAATTTATAATCAATTAGATGATAATGAACAACTACCAAGTAGAATACTTGGGTGAAGAAGGTTTTAAAAAATTCGTAATCGAGCAAGGCGAAAATATTTTACAAGCTGCTCGCGAAAGAATGCCAGACAGGGACCAAGGCATAGCATCATTGAGGGCGTAACATGGCTATAGACAGGGAGATGCCGCTCAAAGAACAAATGAAGTTCGACATCAGAGCGCAAGAAGTAGATATTATGGAAGGTGATCCGCAGCTTGATGCTGACGGTGGTGCAACAATAGACTTTGGTTCACCTCAACCGATGATGGGCGGACACAACGAAAACTTAGCTGAGAACATGAATGATGGCGATCTTGAAATGATTGCAAGAGAGTTGTCCGATGCGTACGACGGTGACAAAGAATCAAGAGGTGATTGGTCGTCAACTTATGCAGAAGGACTAGAACTTTTAGGTATGCAGTACGAAGACCGAACTAATCCTTTTCCTGGTGCATCTGGTGTGTCCCACCCATTGCTCGCAGAATCAGTCACACAATTTCAAGCACAATCTTACAAAGAATTATTCCCTGCAGGCGGCCCTGTAAAAACACAAATTATGGGTGCGATTAGCCCGCAAGTAGAAGCACAATCACAACGTGTAAAAGAGTTTATGAATTTCCAACTTACCCACGTCATGGAGGAATACGAACCCGAACTAGATCAAATGCTTTTTCATCTCCCCCTATCTGGTTCGGCGTTTCGTAAAATATATTTTGATAATACTTTAGGCAGACCTGTTTCTAAGTTTGTCTCATCAGAAGATTTGGTTGTGCCATACGAAGCAACAGATTTACACACATGTTCTAGAATTACGCATGTTGTAAAGATGATGTCAAACGACCTGCGTAAGTTTCAAGTGTCAGGTTTCTATCGTGATATTCCTGTAGGTGAACCATCTGAAGGTGACCCAAGCGAAGTGCAAGATAAAATTGACGAGTTGGACGGCAAACAAAAAACATACACCAAAGACGATGTGTATACACTGCTTGAGATGCACGTAGATTTAGATCTGCCGGGATACGAGGATGCCAATGAGGCAGGCGAAGAGACTGGCATTCGTCTACCATACATTGTAACTATAGAGGAGAACTCAAATCAAATATTATCAATAAGAAGAAACTGGAATGAGACTGATCCACTTAAAATTAAAAAACAATATTTCGTTCATTACAAGTTTTTGCCAGGTCTTGGTTTTTATGGTTTTGGTCTTATCCATATGTTGGGTGGTCTCACAAAAACCGCAACCTCTGTATTACGACAGCTTATTGATGCAGGGACACTCGTCAACTTACCTGCTGGGTTTAAGGCTCGAGGGCTAAGAATACGTGACGATGACCAACCACTAGTTCCTGGAGAGTTTAGAGATGTAGATGCACCAGCCGGTGATCTTCGTGCATCTCTGATGACACTACCATACAAAGAACCATCAGGCACACTATTTAACTTACTTGGTTTTGTAATAGACAGTGGCAAATCTTTTGCAGCCGTAGCTGACATGAAACTTGGTGAGGGTAATGAAGTCAACCCAGTGGGCACAACCATGGCGTTATTAGAGCGCGGCATGAAAGTGATGTCTGCTATTCACAAAAGAATGCACGCTGCACAAGGCAAAGAGTTTAAATTACTTGCAAAACTTTTTGCAGAAAGTTTACCAGCAGTTTATCCGTATCAGATTGTTGGTGGCAATCAAGCGATTAAAGCACAAGACTTTGACGCACGTATTGATGTGATACCTGTGTCTGATCCTAATATATTTTCTGTTACACAACGAGTGACACTGGCACAACAACAATTACAGTTGGCACAAGCAGCACCACAAATGCACAATATTTATGAAGCATATCGAAGAATGTACGAAGCTATGGGCGTGCAAAACATTGACGCTATTTTAATGCAGCCGCCCCAACCACAGCCAAAAGATCCTGCTACAGAAAACTCTGAGATACTTGCAGGTATGCCGGCACAAGCGTTTCAAGGGCAGAACCACGATGCACACATTGAGGCACACTTTTCTATGATGCACAGCACTGTTGTTAAATCGAGTCCTATTGTTATGGCAAACTTACAGGCGCATATTATGCAACACATATCGCTAAAAGCTCAAGAAGAAATACAACAAGAAGTCATGGCGCAAATGCAACAGTTGCCGCCTGAACAACAACAAATGATGCAACAACAGATGATGATGGAAATGCAATCACGAGTCGCTGAACGTGAGTCAGAATTGATTGCAGAATTTGTTGCAGAGTACGAAGACATACTAAAAGAATCAACTGGTGATCCGTTGCTCGACTTTAAACGAGAAGAGCTTGACGTCAAACAACAAGACATGATGAGAAAAGCAGAAGAGGCAAGTGAGAGATTAGGTTTTGAAAAGAAAAAAGCACGTGATAAAAAAGCAACTGACCGTGCAAAGATTGACCAACAAAAAGATGCCATCGCGCTTCGATCTGCAATCGCAACAGAAAAATTAGAAAAAGATTCTATAAACAAAGTTATGGACAAAGCTGAAAAAATTACATCGAACATGGATAAGATTACATCTAACATTATAAAACCGAACGGAGGCTGTAATGCCTGATTATGGTGGACCAGGAGGTTTTGGCCCAGGAACTACAGGAGGTGGCGAAGCCGCAACTGGAGGCATGGGTCCAGGTCAAGGAAGCGGTTATGGTCCTTCAAATGGTGGCGATGGAGGAATGTCTCAAGCGACTAGAGACGCTCTTGCAGAAATGGCTGAAACAGATGTTACCAATACTGATACTGAGGTATCAAAAACACGATTGGCTGAAGAGCGAGAAAGACAAGTGTTTGCTCAAAAAATACAGAACCAAGCAGATATAAACAATCCTGTTAAATACAGCGACACGCTTGCACTTTTTGACGCTTTAAAAACTAAAAATATAAATCCAAATCAAGTTAATTTAAAGAATTTTACAACAGGTCCTTTTGCACAAAAAAATGTTGTTATGCACAATAACAAACGAATTGGCCAATTCGGATCTTCTTCCTGCTTTTGGTTTAAGTGGGTTTTTAGCTGACATCGCTGGTCTTGATTTACGAGGTTTGCAATTAGATGACTCTGTGTTTGGTGAGCCAGACAGAGGAGGGCGAGCTGATGAAAGAAGTGTTATGGAACTTTTATATCCAAGCGAAGAGACACCGATGGAAGAGCAACCCATAGAGGCACAGCCAGTTATACCAGGATACGATCTTGCGTTTAGAGATTTTTATGGACAACAGTTACCAACAAGAGGTTTTCAGCCAATGAGAAACGGTGGCCTTGCATCGCTACCTATGAATTTTAATCCAATGACAAACGCTAATCCTTTTAGTATAATGATGCGAGGAGGAAAAATATAATGCCTGATTATGGTGGACCAGGAGGTTTTGGTGGTATAGGACAGGGCGGCGGTGCCGATGCTGGCGCTGGCACTGGCTTTGGCAGTGAAAGTTTTGGTGGTCCTAATAAAGGTCCTTCAGGACCCACTGGAAATCGAGACGGCAGAAGAGGGGATCGTGGCAGACAAACTCGACAAATGCTTTACCCTGGGATAATGCAAGGAGAGAGAATCCCTGAGTATCGTCAAAGAATGTTAATAGAAAAGCGAGCAAGAGAAGAGGCCGAACGACGAGCAAGAGAAGCGGCAGAGCAACGAGCAAGAGAAGAAGCAGCACGACAAGCAGCAGAACAAGCTAGACAACAAGCAGCAGAACAAGCAGCAGAACAAGCTAGACAACAAGCAGCACAGCAAGCAGCAGCCGAAGAAGCAGCACGACGAACGGCAGAGGAAGCTAGACAAAAAGCTGAGCAAGAAAGACTTGCAGCTATCGAAGAACAAAGAAGAAAAGATGCAGAAGCAGCAGCGCAACAAAGACAGGCACAAGCGCAGGCACTGGGAACATTTGTAACGACGGGTCCGGGATCTTTGAATCGACCTGCTGACCCATTGCCAAGATACCGTGGCTATACCCCTATGGATTATGATGTGACTAAAACAGGGTCACTAACTGATCAATATGCAAGAATGTTAAATGTTCCATTCTTTCAACCGTTCATTCCGCAAGAGGATATTAATTTAGCTCCAGGCGCAACCACCGCAGACAGCATTTTTGGAATAGAATCTTTACTGCCGAATTACATATTTGATGAGGCAACAGGCATGGCCTCAGATCCTTATGCCATACAACAGGCAACCCCTCTTCGACAAGGCGGACGTGTATATAAAGATATGGGTGGTTTCATAGGTTTTATGGATGAGCCATTAAATATTATGCATCCAACGACTAAAATTGATGTTGTAGATGATGGAATAAGTAGTATATTAAAAAATATAAAGAGATTAGATCAGAGTTGTAAGCTTATGGTGTATTCTTTAGTAGGCGTCAAAGGTGGAAAGACCGTTGGCATAGGTAAAGGCGGCAAAAGAAGCTACAAACGTAAGAAAAAAAGAAAGGTTAGACTGAAAAATGGACGGACTTTGGTTAGGCGATAAGATTTTACGTCTTATTCGTGATAAAAAAGAACAAATTACCACATTTGTTATGCAAGGGAGCACTACTGAGAAACAAGATTACAATTTTATGATTGGAAAACACCGTTCTCTTGAAGAAATTGAAGACGAAATTAAAGAAATACTCGACAAAGGAGAAAAAAATGAGTGATTTAATACTTCCAGAGCATATGGCAAAGGCCAGACGCAAAGAAAAGGCAAAAATTGCAGAAAAAGGCAAAACTGCAGCTGAAATAGAGCAAAAACAGAAAGAAGTCGAGGATATATACGGTGAAAGAGAGTCAAAATACATAGATCCTGACAATATTGACACTTCTGTGGCCGAAAAACTGCCAAAACCAACGGTTGGCGCATACTTATTTTGCCATATATGGGTGCAGAAAAGAGTAAAGGTGGTATTATTTTAGCTGATCAGACTCGTGAAAGAGAGCAGCTAGCAACCGTTTGCGGCTATGTGTTGTCCACTGGCCCTGATGCGTATGGTGATGTCAATAAGTTTCCAGAAGGTCCATGGTGCAAAAAAGGTGACTGGGTTATCTTTGCACGTTACGCTGGGTCAAGATTAAAAATTGATGGTGGTGAATTAAGACTATTGAATGATGATGAAATACTTGCTATAATACAAGACCCAACTGATATTTTACATATGTAGTTGGTCTTGCAAATAAATAACCATGGAGATCAAGAACCATGCCCGAGGCACAAAAAGAACAAATACAGGACGATAAACTCGTACCTATTGACACCAGCGGAGAGTCCGTTGATGTTGAATTAAAAGAATCCAAAGTAACACCCGTTGAAGAAGAACAAGAAGTTGTTGAAGAACAACAAGCTGCACCTGAACCAGAGAAAACAGAAGAAGAAAAACCGTCAACGGACAAAGGTGAGCACGATGAGTACAGTGAAAAAGTTAATAAAAGAATCGCTAAGCTCGTTGGTAAACTTCGTGAAGCAGAGCGCAGAGAAGATGCGGCTGTAAAATACGCAGCGGGTTTAAAAAATAAACAATCAGACCTTGAAACGCAACTGCAATCGTTAAATCAAAACTATGCAACAACGATGGAGACAGCATCAACTTCACAGGTTGAAGAGGCTAAACTAAGATTAAAAAAAGCGATTGAAGAAGGCGATGTTAATGCACAAGCAGATGCGCAAAGTATTCTTGCAAGAGCATCACTTGATGCTGAGAGAGCAAAGATTCAAAAAGAACAATTAGAAGCACAAGCAGCAAAGTTTAAAGAGCAAAAAGAAGAGACGGCTCCACCTGTTGTAGAACAACAAGCACCGCCACCACCTGACCCAAAAGCTCAACAATGGGCAGAAAAGAACGAGTGGTTTGGCAAAGATGAGGCAATGACATACACAGCTTTTGCCATTCATCGTAAGCTTGTTGAACAACAAGGATATGATCCACGATCTGATGAATACTACGAAGAGATAGATCGTCAGATACAAGAACAGTTTCCAACAAAGTTTGAAGGAGAAAAAAGCAAAAAAGTGGTTGACCAAACGGTTGCACCTGCTGTAAAGTCTACTTCAAAGACCAAAGGAAAACGAACTGTGAGACTCACACCATCACAGGTTGCAATCGCTAAAAAACTAGGTGTGCCTTTAGAAGAATATGCTAAATACGTGAAGGAGTAGCAATATGGAAAAGAAAACAAGAACCTCACGCTCATCTCAAACTAGAGATAAAACTGCCAGAAGGCAGCCATGGCGACCACCATCTCGGTTAGACGCGCCGTCTCCACCAGCCGGATTTAAATATCGTTGGATTCGTGCTGAAGTTATGGGCCAAGACGACAAGAAGAATGTATCTGCTCGAATGAGAGAGGGATACGAACCAGTAAGACTGGAAGAACTTGGAGACTTCGAAGCCCCTACTGTTGAAGACGGAGCAATGAAAGGCGTCGTTTCTGTAGGTGGATTACTGCTAGCCAAGATACCTGAAGAAATTGTTGAAGAACGAAATGCTTATTTCTCTCAACAAACAAGAGATCAACAGGAGGCTGTTGATAATGATCTTCTAAGGGAGCAGCACCCTAGTATGCCTATCGATAATCCAAATAGGCAGTCGAGAGTAACTTTTGGCGGTGCAAAGAAGTCAGATTAGATTTCACACCTAACAACATTCGCCAAAATTTTTGGATTAATAATTTGTAATTTATTAGTCTAAGGAGGACTATAATTATGGCAAACCAAGACGCACCTTTTGGGTTCAGACCCACAAGGCACTTAACAGGTGGAGAAGTTCGTACCAACGAATACGCGATTGCGGCTAACTTTGGCACTTCTATTTACACTAACCAACCAGTGGTCGGTGTAACAGCAGGTGGCATTCAGCACGCAATTGATACTTCAACAGGTACAGTTGGACTAATCCTTGGCACCTTTGGTGGTTGTTTCTATACAGATCCAACTACTTCTAAGCCAACATACAGTGCACATTATCCAGCAAGCACAAACGCTTCTGATATTGTTGCATATGTATATGACGATCCAATGATCGTCTTTGAAGCTCAACACGACGGAACTGGCACAGCAGCTATGAATTTCGGCGGATTTGATTATGTAGGCTTGACTGGAGACGACACAAGCGGACTATCAAAAGCTGAACTTGATACCTCAACTGTGACAACTTCTGGAAACTTCCAACAATTAGGAATTTCCAAAGATCCAGAAAATAGCGACACATCTGCTGCAAACGCAAATGCATATGTAATCGTTAATGGTACTGAGCATCAACTCAACTCAGCAACAACTTTAGGTTAATAGGAGGATTTAAACTATGGCTATTAATAGATCACAACTTGCTAAAGAGTTGGAACCTGGTTTGAATGCACTATTCGGACTAGAGTACGCACAATACGAGAACCAACATGCTGAGATTTACGACACAGAGACCTCTGACAGAGCTTTTGAAGAAGAAGTAATGTTATCTGGTTTCGGAGCTGCATCAGTTAAACCTGAAGGAACAGGCGTTAACTTTGACAACTCACGTGAATCTTTTACAGCACGTTACTCTCATGAAACTGTAGCTTTGGCTTTCCAGATTACTGAAGAAGCTGTAGAGGACAACCTTTACGACAAGATCAGTACTCGTTATACGAAAGCTCTAGCACGTTCTATGGCACACACTAAACAAGTAAAAGCTGCGAACGTCTTGAACAACGGCTTTGATTCAAGCTTCACAGGGTGGTGATGGTAAGGAGCTTTTTGCTACTGACCACCCTACTACTTCTGGAAACCAAAAGAACGAGCTATCTACTGCTGCAGACCTTAACGAGACATCTTTGGAACAAGCGATTATCGACATTCACGCTTTCCAAGATGACAGAGGTCTGAAAGTTGCTGCAAAACCAAGAAAGTTGATTATCCCTTCAGCTCTACAATTTACAGCTGAAAGACTACTAGCATCTGGAAACAGAGTAGCTACTGCGGATAACGACATCAATGCAGTAAGAAGCATGGGAATGATGCCTGAGGGTTACACAGTTAATAACTACTTAACTGATACAGATGCATTCTTCATTAAGACGGATGTACCTAACGGCATGAAACACTTTCAAAGAGCTCCTGTGGCTACGTCCATGGAAGGTGACTTTGAAACTGGTAACGTTAAATACAAAGCTAGGGAAAGATATAGCTTCGGCTTCTCTGACTGGCGTGGTATTTTTGGTTCACCTGGTGCTTAATTCTTAAGCAAAGAACAATTTAAAGGGCGGCTTCGGCCGCCCTTTTTATTTGCAATTCCCACGTCAAAAGAATATACTCGACACACTGCATATTTATAAATAGTCAGTATGGACTCATGCAGTAGACAATGTCTCAGACTGTACTGGCGGAAAAGGAGACCAATATGGCAAATTCAACTTTTAGCGGTCCGGTCAGATCGGAAGGTGGCTTTAACGTAATTAACAAAGCAGCTTCTACTGGCGTGGTCACAGAAACTGGTTTTTCAGTTAACTCAACTGGACAATTAGTATCAATGGGAACTAGAAAGATTCAATCTTTCGCTGGCTCACTAGCAGCTACAAACGCAGCAGGAACTGCTTATGGAGACGGTGATGTTCTTGTGGAGCTTGGTGCATTAAATACAGACGCACCTGATGGTTTAGTAACACCTACTAAATTTTTCATTCACAGAGCATTGATAGGAATCACAACAGCAGCAGGTGAAACTCTTGCTGGTGGTTTATCATTGAGTGCAACTTCTGGTACAGCAACTAACTCTGCAGTTTCTTCAGGAACTGAAATCGTTGGTGCTGGTGTAACATCTTTTAATGAACAATTAAGTGCTACACAATCAATTACAGAGATTGATATAAACTTTAATAATAGTGCTGGTAACTATCACATCTTTGTTCCAAACATTACAGCGGCGATTGCTAGCAAAAACTTATATGCTTTTGCTACCACAGCAGTAAACGCTGATATAACGGCTGGAAGATTTACAGTGGAATTAGAATACTCAGTATTTTAAAAATTAACGTGGGGCTTCGGCCCCACACGTTCTTGATTAAGGAGGGAACATGGCAGACACAGTAACAGGACCAACAATCCTACAACAAAACGACAAACGAGTTACAATCAAGATAGTTGTACAATCTGATGGAACAGGTGGCACAACTGTATTTGGTGATGTATCAGCTCTTGCAGCTGACGAGCACGGTAATTCTGTTAACACTTTATCTCTACAAAGAATATGGTGGTCGTGTGCAAACGGCGATGGCGGCGACGCTTTTGCTCGTTTAGATTATGAAGATTCAGATGGAGACATTCCGATCATAACTTTAATTGATTCTGGCTATTGGGACTTTAGAGAGTTTGGTGGCATACCAGCAAACACTAGTTCTAACTCTAACGAAAACGACGTAAACTTCGTTGTGGCAGCAGCAGCTGACTCTGGTAATTCGTATACTTGCATAGCAGAATTTCTTAAGAACTACTAAGGAGTAAAATATGGCTGTATCGGGATCTACAGATTTTAATCTGGAAGCCGCAGAGGTTATTCAGGAAGCTTACGAAAGATGTGGTTTACAGGAGATTAGTGGTAAAGATTTACGCACGGCTGTTCGCACCATGAACATTCTTATGTCTGAGTGGGCAAACAGAGGACTAAATTTATGGACTGTATCTCTTGGAACACAATCAACAACGGCTAGTGATAACGATTATGATTTGGATACAAATATTATTGACATACTGGAAGTTAATTTAAGAGACGCTAATAATCTTGACACTACGTTAACAAGGATTAGTAGAGCAGATTATCACATGCTTCCTAATAAATCATCGGAGGGAAAACCGTCACAGTTTTATTTTGAACGAACAACGACTCCTACTTTGTTTTTATATCCAACGCCTGACTTATCAACGTACAGTGTAAGATATTATTTTTTAAAGAGATTAGATGATATTGATGTTCCGTCAGATAATGCGAATGTACCATTTAGATTTTTACCTTGTCTGACAGCAGGAATGGCTTATTATCTGGCGATGAAAAAAGCGCCTGACAGGGTTTCTTTATTAAAAGCTGTTTATGACGAAGAGTTTAAAAGAGCAATGGATGAAGACAGAGACAGAGCTAGTTTTAGCGCTGTTCCTGGCAGGTCTTATTTCAATAATTACTAACCAGGAGGTTACATGGATAAGTTAAAAGCAATCAAAGACTGGGTAATGGCACTCGATAAAAAGAAAAAAATAGCTATTGCAGCGGTCGTTGTAATTATAATTATCGCAATAATAGCGTAATGGAACCAAGAGCAAGCACAGACTATATTGTTATCCATTGCTCGGCTACCAAGCCGAGCATGGATGTTGACGCTGAAACAATTAGAAACTGGCATGTTAACGAAAGAGGATGGCGTGATATAGGATATCACAAAGTCATAAAAAGAAATGGAGATGTAGAAGATGGTCGCGATGTTCGTGATTCTGGCGCACACGCAGCAGGATACAATTCTAAGAGTGTTGGTGTGTGCATGGTG
>FUIF01018610.1_pt1 | contig 10865 bp, 10 predicted proteins | sample 1003461 | NCBI WGS metagenome assembly FUIF01 (sample SAMEA80401918, study PRJEB19352) | marine metagenome
GGTTGCCGGCCTCGATCCACTCGGCCGTCCACGGACCCGATGGCGCCAGCAACATGGTCGCCTCGGTGTTGTCGACGTTCAGCCCGGCGCTTTTGTCCAGCGCGACCGTCTGCAGGCCGATCGGCGCGCTGTAGTTCAGGATGCCGTCGCCGTCGTCATAGGCGACATCCACATCCAGGCTGGTAATGCCCAGTTTTGTGCCGTCGCGGGCGGTGAGTTTAAGCAGCAGGCAAACCGTGGTCGATGGCTGCTGGTAGTGTGCGAACAGAGCCGCCGGAATGCTTTTTGTCATTCATTCCACACTTCGATCAGTTCGATGTCCGTCGATTGCACTTGAATGTTTGACCGCGTCATCAGCATCCGATCCTGGTTAAAGCGAACCTGCACATCGAACCAGCCCGTCGCGCGGATGACCTCGCCGGCGGATCCCGTCAGCGTGACGATGCCGGTTTCATAATCCAGCGAAAAAGCGATGGGGTGTTGTCGGCAGTAACGGCAAAAGCCGGCGCCACGCCGACCTGGGTCGTGCGGCGGCCGTAGTCGACGGCAGAGTCGACCGGCTTTGTAATTTCGCGATAGGCAGACTCTGACCCGAACGGGTAGGTCTTGATTAACTGGATCTGCTGGTCAGTGGATCCGTCGGCCGTGCCGATGACCTGGTCTTCCGTCTTGGCTTCAACCTGGCCACCTTTGCCGTCGCCCAGGTTGTCCCATCCGGCAACGCCGACCTTGACGGCCAGCAACATCGCCTGGCCCATGCCGCGAGCCACGTTCGACGCGAGGAGCGCGGGAGCTCGCCGCATCGCCGCGCGAAACTTGCGCTCGCCCTTGAGTACGAACTCGATGCTCATCGTCGTAGGAGCACTCTCCACCAGATCCCGGACTCCTCGAGGCGCACCTTCTGCACCGCGAGCTCCTCCGTCTTACCGTCCTGCGAAGTGATGACGACGATGTCGGGCGTCGCCCCATCCTCGTGGGTGTTGACCGTGTCGACGCCGAGCGAGTTGTCGCTGGTGTGGAGTACTCGGATCGACGTTTCTCGCTTCATGCCCGGTACGCCACCGCGGCCCATCCGAACGAGCTCTTCGTCGCTCGCGAGGCACTTGATCGAGAGCCCGGGGTCGGCTCCCTGCACCTTCCAAGTGATGTTCTTCGCGGTGGGTCCGTTGAGCATGAACCGCGCGTTCATTCCGCGAAGTGCATCCATGCCTGGTGCCCATCCTGGTGTGTGCGATCCGAGCGTCCACGTCGGGTCGCTGGTGACTTGAATGAGAGCCGGCCCCGCTTCCGGGGTGTGCTGCTGGCTCGTGTCCTCGGTTGACCACGTGGGGTCGCTGGTGACCTGGATGAGCGACGGCCCGTCCTCGGGCGTGTGTTGCTGCGGAGCTCCGTCGATCGACCACGTGGGGTCGTCCGTCACTTGTATCAGCGATGGACCGTCCTCGGGTGTCGCGTTCTGAGAGAACGCGGTCGGGACGTTGATGTACTTCAGGTTTTCGACGGAGTGCGATCCGTCGCGATCGGGGTGGTTGAGCGGCACCGCGAGCGAGTTCTCGACGTCGAGCGTCCACGGGCCGTCGGGGCTCGTCGACGTCCACGAGATCACCGTCTCGCAGTTACCGATCTGGTTCGTGTTCGCGTTGATGAGCGGCTGGAAGCCGGTCCCGTAGAGACGCCACGCGTTCGGGCCCTCTTGGACGAGTGCGTGCGGCGTGAGCGACGCCGCGTTGATCGCGACCACGCCGAGACCGCCGGTCGTGATCCCTCCGGAGCGGTGGTAGAGCTCGAGCGTCGTCGAAGTCTTCTCGCGCACGCGGGAGAGGAGCCAGTGCTCGGCGCTACCCGATCCACCGAACACCCACACCGGCATATCGACCTCGAAGCCGTTGGTGTCGGAGAGCCCAGAGAGCTCGTTGTTCGTGATCCCGGTGAACTGCCGAAGCCCGTCGCCATTCGCATAGATGACCGGGTCGCCGCCGTTGGCGAACGTCCACGTGATGAGGTCCGGACTCGTGAGGCGGAAGATCGCCCATCCGGCCTTGTCGTTCCACGGTGCGACGCCGTCCCAGTTCCACGGCGCCTGCCCGGGTTCGTCGTCGATGTTGGGCGCCTTGCGGTAGCCGGAGCAGTACATGCCCCAGTCGTTCGTGCCCGGCCTCCAGTAGATGACGGGGTCGTTGAACCCGTGCTCGCCGTACTTGTCGGTTCCCGTCTCCTCGACAACCGCGCCATCGGTCCCTGAGCCGTTAACCTGCGTCCACGAGATCCCGTCGGACGACTTGAGCAACATGATGCGGTGCGTCGGGAACGAGTTGTTGACCTCGACGCCGGTGAGCATTCGGTACCGCGAGTCAGCCGGCTCGCGATCGTCGTAGACGACCCACTGTCCAGTCGTGACGGTGTAGGTGTCGGTCCCGTTCGAAGTCCGACGGCAGAATGATCGGGTTGCCGCCGTCGTTGGTCCACGGACCATCGGGCGACGTCGCTGTCGCCCTTCCGGTTTCGCTCCCGCCGGTCGTCAGACCTTCGCGCCAGTTTTCGATAACGCCGGCGCGCTGTAGGAACTGACCTTTGCGACGGCCCGATCCGTCCTCCCACGCCTCCGACGGGATGTTGACCTCGGACGTGCGCCCGCGACGGAAGAACCGCTTTCCCCCGACCGAGTCGTTCCACATCCACTTGTAGTCGGTGGGCGTCGAGGTGTCGTTCGTCGCAGCGCGAACGACGTCGCCCTTGTCGATCCGGCCCTTCTCGATCTGGCACTCGGCCGCAGCGTCGTCGCTGTACCGGTACCCGAGGACGAGCCAGAGATCGTCGGTTCCGGCCGTGAAGTCGGTGTCGAGATCGAGGTCGGTTGTTCGAGCGATCTCGCGAAGTCCCTGCTCGTGGTTCGTGAGCGCGAGCCGATCCTGGTGCTCGATACCTACCGAGATCGTCGTGCCCTTGACGTAGACGTTGACCACGTACCAGTCGGCCGTCGCCCCTTCGCGACAATCGGCCGCGTCGGCGGACACGCCCTCCGCAGTCCACGCGCCGGCGGACTCGTCCCAGTACTTGGGAGAGCCGTCCCCGTCGGCGTCGTGTTGGATCTTGATCGTGCCGCCGCCGAACGAGACCGAGAAGCGACGCTCGCCCTCGAGGGCGGACCGGAGGCCGGTGTTCGGTTGAGTGATCGAGTCGACGAGCTGGATGAGCTCGAGGTCGGCGCCCGACGTCTTCCGAACCCAGAACGTGAAGTGATGGTTCTCGGTTTTGTCGAGCTTGCCCTTGGAGATGAGGATCGCAGCGTCCGACGTTCCGCCGGTATCGAACTCGACGAACGACTCACCAACGGGAACCGACGCCGTGCCGCTTCCGGCCGTGTCGGTGTCCCAGTTCGCCGAGAGGATCGACGTAAAGTGATCGGTTACCGCCGCGATCGTCACTCGAGGCGCCCTCCTAGACCGTCAGCCACCCGCCGGCCGGAGTGATGAGCGTCAGATCCCCACCGTTGACAGTGAGCGGCAGCGTGCCCGCGTTGTAGAGAACGAGTGCGATCTCGTCTCCGCTGTCGTCGGTCCCGTCCGGGTCAATGTAGAGCAACACGTCTTTGGTTGCCGCGGCCCCTGCAACCGCGCAATCGGTGAACGGCACGTTGTCGCTCGTGATGACGCCGGCGGCGCTGATCGCAACGTTTGCGAGCGCAGCATCGCCGCGGTGACTCGCGTCGTCGATGAGCGCGTTGAGCTGCGCCGCCATCGTGTCGGTGGCGGTGAAGGTGATCGAGTCGTCGAGGACCGCGAGTCGTAGGGTCGCCGTGACGACGTTGTTCTGAGCGACCCAGACGCCGCCCTCGTTGTATCGCGCCGACATTGGCGTCCCTTCTCAAAAAAAGCGGGGACGGAGCCGGAAAGGCTCGGCCCCGCTTCCGAGGTTCACGTGCGGGCGACGATTACGTGGTGATCGTCGTCATCGCGATGTGCTGCCACGTGCCGTAACCCATCGCGCGACGGCGCTTGAGGCCGACGAGCCATGCGTCGTTCTTCATCACGTAGGAGCCATCCGACAGCACCTCGACGCGGCGTCGAGACCGGGTGTGCTCTTGGGTGATGAACGGCTTCGAGATCGCGTCGGTTCGAGCGACGACGATCTTGTTCGTCCACGAGAGTCGCGGGGTCACGGCCCAGCGCAGACGGAAGTCGTTGAACGGCGTGAGCGGCGACGTCTGCACGCCGGTACCGCTCGGGTTCGGCAGGAGCTCCGAGCCGATAGCCTGACCGATCGGCGACATCAACGTGTGCGGCCCCAGAACGATGAACTCTTTCGCGTCCTCGTTCATGAACTCGCCCGCGTTGTCCTTGAGCCCGAGCTGCTGCTCGATGTTCTCGAGGATCAAGTCAGCCATCTCGGCCGGCGTCGGAGCGGAGGTGTCGGCTCCCGCGATTTCGTACGTGTAGTCGTTCGACTGCGAACCGGAGGCGCCGATCTCGTGATCCGTCGCGAAGAACGTCTTGCCGTCCTCCTGGATCACCGCGGTTTCACCGGCCTCGAGCAGAGCCGCGCCGAGCTTCGCCCAGTGCGAGTTCGCCTTGGACGCGATCTTGTCGACGATGCGGTCGACCTGGCCCGACTTGTCGTCCTCGATGAGATCGACGGGGATCTCCATCGCGGTCGAGTACTTCACGTTCCGCAGTTCGAGCTCGAACTTCTGCGGCATATCGAAGGAGCGCTCGCGGTCCCACTCCTCCATCGGCCGAACGCCCCCGATGTACGGGTAGTTTTCGGCGTTCTGATCCGAATCGAAGTCGTCCGCCATTGCGACGACCCACGACGCGCGCGATCCGGTCTGCACGGCGTGGACGACGCGACGTCGGATACCTCGTTCGGTGATCTTGGTCGCTGGCATGGTCTAGGGGTGTCCTTTCCGTGCCCGGTTACACGCTGCGGAGGCCGCGCGCCTCGAAGGCGAGCGCCCAGACGCCCGAGGATTCCTCGGTGTCGCAAGCGCCGAGAGACGTGGCGCCGGTCGAGACCGTCGTCGCGTCCATCGGGTTGTCCGTCGCGCTGTAGACTTGAGTCCCGACCGCGGGGGTTCCCGCAGTCGTGACGCCCCGCAGGATGCCCTTTCGGACAATCTGCACGCGGATGTCGCCCGCCGCGCCGCCGGTGTTGTCGGCATCCTCCAGCGCGACGCCGGCGAAGTTACCGGTCGCGCTGAGGGGGCTGACGTTACCGTTCGCGTCCACCTCGAGGAGTGCCCCTTGGTAGATCACGGCGCCGGCGGCGACCTTGTGGAAGCCGTGGTGCGAGCCGTTGGAGATCTGGATCGGCGTACCGCGAGTGAGTGCGGCCATTACTCGTCACCATCCTCGTCGAGCTCGGGGTTCTCGAGGAAGAACTCGAACGCCTCGAACGAGCCGTAGTCGGCTCGCTGTTGGTCGGTGAGCGCGTCCCACTGAGAACGGGGGTCGTCGTCCGCGCCACCCTTCGCGCCGTCTTCGCGGATGAGCTCGGCATCCTCGGATCCGACGGGGTCGGGGCGTTGGTTTCCATCGCGGCGAGCGCATCGCCGCCGCGCTTCTTCTGGTCCTCCGTGATGCGCATGGCAGCGCTTGCGATGTCGGAGCCGTCCTCGATGAGCTCGGTGACGAGCGCATCCTGGCCGCTGAAAGCGAGTTTGCGAATCGTCGCGACCCGCTTCCGCTCCTCCTCCACCGCCTCTGCCCTGAGAGCATCGACGTCGACCGTGTCCGCCTCGGTTGCGGCGTTCTCGGTCATACTGGTCTCCTGTCCCTCGTCCGGCGGTGCCGGAGTAGTGGAAGGCTTGTCCGCGGCGACCGCCGCCGCGGCGGGTGTATCTGTGATCCGGACGCCGTCGGTGATGAACTCGACGTGCCGGGTTTGTCCTACGACTGCGACGGGGACGAACGCCTCCTCGCTTCGGCCGCTCCGTCGAATACCGAACACTTCGCTCGCGTCCACGATCCCGCCAGTCGCGAGAGCGGCCTCCGATTCGGGCGGGTTCACGCCGAGATCTCGAGCGATCTCGCGCGCCTGCTTCGCCGACGTCACGTGGTCGACGAGCCCGCGTCGCTTGGCGTCGTTACCGAGGAACGTCGAGCCGTCCGCGCTCTTGTCGAGCGTCTCTCGCTCCATTCCTCGAGATCGCTCGATCGACGACACGAACATCTCGCGGAAGCCGTCGACCGTCGTCTGGAGCTCGGCGCGCTGCGTCGGCGTGAGAGACGTTCCGGGAAGACCGGCCGCCTTGTTGTCGCCCGCCTTGATGACCTCGACCTTGAGTCCGGCATTCTCGAACGCCTGCGACCGATCGATGAATGCGTTGTAGACGCCGATCGATCCAACCTGGGCGCCTCGAGTCGAGATGAGCGTGTTCGCTTGCGAACCGAGCCAGTACGCGGCGCTCGCCATGAGACCGTCGGTGAACGACGCGATCGGCTTCGTAGCGCGCGCGTTGAAGATCTCGTCGGCTAGCTCGGCGAGACCGTCGACCGAACCACCGGGCGAATCGATGTCGAGGAGGATCGATTGCACGCCCTCGTCGCGCATCGCCATCTCGAGATCGTTGCGGATCTGTTCGACCGACGTCCCCTTCGGCTGGCTCGAGCCGTTCACCTGGCTCGCGTGTTTCGCGATGACGCCCGTGATCGGAATGATCCCGAGCGTGCCGTCACGCCGGAAGCCGGAAGGAATCGTTCGCCGGTTGGCGTTGCGTTCCGAAACGATCTGCGCGACCTCGGCATCGCTCTTCGGGTTCACGCGGGCGACGACCTGGCACAGCATCTCGAGCACGCTCTGCTGGAGCGCCCACGAGCGCGCGCAGATGTAGTCGAGCAAGGCGTTCGGGTTGATGGTCATTCGTCGTCGTTCCCTTCGTCGTCCTCTTCTCCGAAGTCCCCGTCGCCCTCTTCCGGGGCTCCGATCACGATCCCCATCTCCTCCATCTCGTCGCGTTCCCGCGCGAGCTGCGCGAGCACCTCGTCCCAGTCCTTGCCGAGGTGCGCGGCTTCGTCGGTGCGCGTCGAGATGCCGGCGTTGATCGCTGCGACGGCCGCCTGCACTTCCTTCATCGGATCGACCCAGCCGCGGCCGCTGAGAGGCAGCCAACGAGCGGCGCTCCACTTTCGCGGGTTCGCCATGTAGTCGATCGGGAGACGGCCGCTCGCCCACGCCTCACGAATGAGGAGCTCGAACACCGGCTGGCAGAAGTGGTGGACGAGATGGGAGCGTATCCAACGGAAGTAAAGATCGGCCTGCACCAGAGCGGCCCGGATGCTCGAGTAGTTCGTACTCGAGAAGTCCATGACCTGATACGGGATGCCGAGCCCGAAACAGATCGCCTTTAGAGCTCGCTCGACGAACGGGCCGAAGTTCGAGCTCGGCCTGCTCGGGTTGATGACGGACACGTCCTCGTTCGGTTGTCCGTACCAGACTTGCCCCGGGTTGAGATCTTGGAGTCGCTCGCCTTTGGCGTTCACGCCTCGAGCGACTGCGTTGATCGCGGCGACGGGGTCGTTCTTCTTGATGAAGGCGGTGATACACGCGGCAACTCGAGCGCCGACGATCTCCGCCTCGAGGTAGTCGTTCAAGTCGGCGAACTGCTGGATCACCGGAGCGAACCACGGCACGCCGCGCGACTGCCCGGGCCTCTTCTGCCAGTACGTGTGGAGGAGCCGGTGTTGCCCGTCCTGAGCTCGGAACTCCACGCGACGGAACGTCCGGTCGCCCGGCGTCATCGAGAAGCGGTGATCGCCCGGGTGCGCGACCGATACGTACGCGGCGATCGGCATGAGTCCCGCGGCGTCGAGCTCGATCCCCCTGCGGATTCGCTCGGGGTTCTTCAGGTTCCTCGAGATCGGCGTATCGACGCGATCCGCTTCGATCGCTTCGCACGCGAGCGAGATCGTTCGGCCTCGAGTCTTCGGGAGCATCGGCAGCCCCCAGAACAACTCACCGTCCTCGAGCACCTTCATCACTTGAAGGTTCTGCAGATCGTAGAAGTTGCAGCGTCCGGTCGCGTCGGCTTGCGGCAACCACTCCGCGAAGATGTCGTCGATCTCCGCTTGGATGTCTGCGACCTGATCGTCGGAGAGCCCCATCTTCTTCGCGAACCGTCGATCGATCCGAGACTGCGGCTTGAGCCCCATCCCGACGGTCGACTGCGCGGCGAGGTTCGTGAGGCCGGCCGGAAACGGATCGTTGCGGTTGAGCTCGCGTGATCGCTCGCGCAGCGTGTCGAGGTCGTTGAACAGATCCTCGTCGGCCGAGTTCCCCGAGACGAGATCCCACCGGCTCTGATCGGTTCGGTCGGCGTCGGCTCCGCGATAGCCCGACCGGCCCATCATTTCGCGCCGCTCCGCCTTCCGGTTTCGGATGGCGGCCTCTTGCTCGCTCATGATCTCTTGAGCGGCGCGGTAAGCGGCCGTTTTCGCTCGAGCCTCGTGGCGCTTGAGTCCCCAACCCGGAGCCGTCGCGTCGATCGTTTTGTCGAGCGCCTTTTCGACGGTTGCGAGGAATCCCACTTAGATGCCCCTCCCGGATCGGCCGAGCTGGAAGTTCATCGGCCCGGCGTGCGAAGCGAGTGACGCGGCCGCCAAGTCGCGGAGCTTCATCAAATCCTTGAGCGGGGTGAGCGTGATGTCGGCCCCCTCGACGACGTAGCGCTGGACGCCCCCGCCGTCGAGCTGCGCGATGATCGCCGCCTCGGCTTTCTCGAGAATCGATTGTGCGTTCGCGTGCGAGACGCTGATGAGTGTTCCGGCCATGCGTGGACTCTCCTACGGGTTTTCGAGATGTCAACCCTGTCGACTCCGCGCTGCGGGATCACGCGTCGCCCTGGTCCATCTCGTACGAGTTGAACTTGCGATTGCAGTCCTTGCACGTGTGGTACCGGTACCGGCCGTTCACGCCGTCGGTCGACTTGTGCTTCGAACCGCAGTAGTGACACCGAATCGGGATCCAGCCGACGCACGGCCGCTTCCCCGTTTCCTCGGCGTCGTCTTCGGTTTCTGGCTTCTCGTCCTGCGACTGGTGTTGGACTCGATCTCCGAGCCACGACTTTCGGCGGCGACTCATTTCCAGCGCCTACCCTTCGTCGCGAACCCTCCACCGCCGCGATCGCGACGTCCTCCGAAGTCGCGTCCCTTCGTGGCGAACCCGCCTTCGCGCGGCTCGGGTGGCGGCTCGTCTCCTCGAGTAGCGTACAGATCGGCCGACGGCGACGGCGCGTCCGGGTCGCGAAGCGCGTAGACCTGCAGCATGTCGGCGGCCGCGTGGTCGTACACCGTGCAGTCGAGCCAGTGCGCGAGACCTGCGCCCGGCTTCGGCTTCCACACCGCGCGCGTTTCGCCGGTTCGTTTGTTGATCTCGCGCACCTTGTGCTCGGCCGCGATGTGGCGGCAGAAGTCGATCTCGGTGTCGCGGTGAAGCGCCCAAGCGCCGTCGGTGCCGTGGTCGACCTTGATCGTCCTCGAGATCGCGTCCTTGTAATACTCGGTGTTCACGTGCCAGAGCTTGAACGACGTGACGGCAACGGTGCCGAGTGCGTTCTTGTCCGGCCGAACGGCTCGAAGCGGAATCCCCCCGAGCATGTCGCGCTGGCCTTTGACCGGAACGACGAGGTCTGGGAAGTGACGGCAGATCTCGTAAACCTGATCGGTTTCGTATCCGGAGTCGATCGCGAATCGCATGACGCGGAGCTCGGTGCCATCGCGCTTTCGCCACGTTCGACGCATGACGGCGTCGAGCAACAGATCCCAGCGTGACTCGACGATTCCCGCTCGGATGAGGTAGGACCGACCGTTGTAGCCCCAACCGCGGACGGTGTAATAAAACCCCTTCTTCTCGCCGTGGATGTCGGCGCCGGCGGTGAGAACCAGAACTTCGTCGGGCACTTCGTCGCGCGCGTATGAGAGCTCGCGCGACTTCACGACCTCGGTCGAGATCTCTTTCTCTTTCTCCTCCCAAACCTGACCGAGCCAACTGTTCACGAAGTTCATGAGCTTCGCGAGTGACTGCTGCGCCTCGATCCACTTGGCAACGAACTCGCCGAGCGAGATCCACGGTGAGTACAGCGCGTTCAACCAGAAGCCCGCCCTCGAGCTCTGACGCGGATCGCCGACGAGCTCGCCCTCCGGAGTGACCGACGATCCCTTCGGACACCAAACGCCGTTCGTGAGCATCCACGCGTGTCGGTGCCACGGGATCTCGTCTGAGCAGTGCGGGCAAACGTAGGTCGCGAGCTCGGGGTGCGCCTTGAACCGCTCAGGGTCGCGCTCGTGCTCGGGGAACTGCACCGCGTCGAAGGTGAGCACTTGGAACTCGTAGCACTTCGGGCAGGGAACCCAGTAGCGACGCTGATCGCTCGCCTCATAGGCTTGGTAGATGTACCCCGCGGCCGTCGTTGGCGTGCTGTTCTCGATGATCTTGCGCGAGAGCTTGTAGGTTCGCGTTCGCTCGACGGCGAGTGAGATCGGGTCCGCTTCGCGACCAGTCCACATCGGATACTTGTCGACCTCGTCGAGGAACAAGTATTGGATCGGCCACGAGCTCAAGTCGTGCGCCGTCTCCGCTCCGGCGACCTGGACGAGGCAGTGCTCGAACGGTGCGTCGGTCGCCGTGATCTTGCCGTCGAGCTTGTCCGAGAGTCGCTCGCACGATTCGACCATCGCCTTGATCCGACGTCGGAGGATCTTCTCGGCGAGCTTCTTCGTCGGGTACACGACGAGCGTCGGTCCGGGTTGCTGGTCGATCGCCCACCCGAGCATGTTGTTGATGGCCTCAGTGCCGCCGACCTGCGTCGACTTCTGAATTGCGACGCGCTCGACGAGTGGATCGCCGATCGTGTCCATGATCTCGCGGAGGTA
>FUIF01001379.1_pt1 | contig 10864 bp, 15 predicted proteins | sample 1003461 | NCBI WGS metagenome assembly FUIF01 (sample SAMEA80401918, study PRJEB19352) | marine metagenome
CCGATCGCTGCGGAAGCTGCATGACGGGCCGATCGACGCCGTATGGGACACGATCGCTACCGATGGCTTCTACGACAAGGAGCGAGTCCGCCTTCATGGCGACGGTATGTGGCGGGTGCACGAACTTCGCTGCCCGCATGACCAGCCGCTCATTACTCGAGAGGCCCTCGATGTCTGCGGTGTCCAGGGCTGGCCGCTTATGGGTAGACACGGGTCGGTTCATGGGCAGACGTGGTCGTATTAACGGGCGATTCAAGAGAGAGGAGTACATCACACTCGCTGAATGGATCACCGACCTGGGGTTTAAGGCATCTCCGCATGGAGATGGCGGCGGCTACTTCGAGATCGTCTTCGGTAGAGAGAGCTTGGCTGCAATGATCAACGAGATCAGGCCACATGTCCATGTCTCGATGAAAAACAAATTGTGCAAATATCGATTTAAGATGTAAGCGGCCCCGAAGAAGAACTACGTCAGGGGCATATTCCCCAGGAGTCCAAGTTTTTGTAGTTTCCTTGGACTGGAAAGTGATCCGTCGTGCGTCTGATCAACGTGCGACGGCGCCTGGCCATGCAATTTTGTATAGCATATTTAAGGAAACGGGTATTATATGACTCTTCCAGAATCCCACGACAACGAATGCAAGACTTCCTGTAAGCAATGCTTACCCAAGGAGTCTCAACAAACAGAGGACTCTGGTATGCGACGCAAGTTCATTGATTACTGCGAAGCGAATCCAGATGCCTGCGAATGTCGTATGTATGAGTGCTAATGACACGCTCGCAGTCACCGGAAATCCAGCGTATTAAGAGACTTCAGGGTGGCAGCAGTAGTACCGCACCCTCATTTCTTCGTCCCGAATTCAACCAAAACAGTGGCCTCACGTCAGCTCTTGACCTGGGGACAGTCACTAACCTCTTTGAAGTATTTACTGGAGAGATCGGATCTGAGACCGGCCGAAACACCTTGTACTACAAGGTCGAGTCAACAGACGCGTCGGATGTCCGTATCTTCAAAAACTTTGTCAACGCAAGGACAGATCAAAATATCGCTGTAGGCCTGCTCGATTCAGATCGCCAGCAAGTCATTCTCGATAGCCAAGGTTTTGGCCAACTCAACGAGGTTCACAACACCGAGGAACTTGAATCTTTTAGAAAGCTTCCTAAGGGTGTCTACTACTTCACAGTCAGTAGCAGCCAGTGGCAAACTTCCACCTTCAGCATCACCCTGCAGGTCATCCGCTCCCGTAACATCGCCGGGACTGCAAGCGGCAGTATTTCACCGTCTGCGCGTGTTGCCCTAGTCAAACTATTTGGCGCAGCAGGTGGCGACGCGTCTCCCGAGGCCACTGTTACACCTCAGAACAAAATTAAATTACTTGGTGGCGACGCAGGCGGAACTGCAACGCGACCCTCTCGTTGACAGTAATGGAGGGAACAATTCTTGGAACTATGGTTCCTCATGGGCGCCTCAAGCATACCTATCGCATCTCAGGTACGGCATCCGGCACATCATCCAATAGCGCTACGCTTACAGTTACAGCTCCATACGGCGGATACTAATTAGGAGGAATTAGTAACTGCTGGAGTTGCCAAAATAGATATGTAGACACGGCTGCAGCATGGCGTTTTCGCAGTATTTTGCTACCCAAATCCTTGGCTGGGTTAAGAACTCAGCATTCCCATCGGCGCCGACGAATGTGTACGTCACGCTCCATACCGGCGACCTGGTACTGCGGGCACCACGAATGACGTTACTTCGACGATTACCGGATCAGGAAACAGAACTCAGGTAGCCAGTTCAGCATTTAGCTCGGTTGGCGCTGCCTCCGGTGGTGGTTTTGAAATTACCAATACCGGCGTGGTGCAGATTACAACCAACGCACAGAACAGCAGCGCTCAGAATCTGACTCATTTCGGAATCTGGGATGCTCAAACCAGTGGCAATTTCCTGGCATCTGGTTCTCTTACTTCCAACGTTGATGTCCAGCAGGGTGACACCGTGCAGTTCAACATCGGCGCAATGGCTATCAAGGTCGTCTGATGCTCTATAAAAAATCCCTGGTCAAAAAAGAGTCACCTCGCAAAAAGACTCGCCAAGGGCAAGGAACTAATTCAAAGCCCAGTCACGGCAGAAAAAAATATCGCGGCCAAGGTCGTTGATATTTCCTAGATTACGGAAAAAGGCATGCTGTCGACTGAATATCGCCTTCGCCTTGAGTTCATCTGTCAACGAATTGCGTCTGGCCAAGAGGTACAGCTAGACGACATGATCTGGCTAACAAGCTCGCCAAAGCCAACCGAAGCGCCGGTGAGATGCTTCGGAAGGCACGGCGTGTTGCCGCGAACCCAGACATGGCAGAAGGTGGCCTCGATGACTTTATGAACCAGATGGATATCGGTGACCCTGATCCATCCAATCACATCGTTGACGGATTCAATTCAGTAGAAGAAATTGTCTCCTGGTTCTCGCAAGAAAAAACTGACGACTGGCGGCAACGCGATTAATAGGACCATTGGGCCGCAGGTCTGACTTCTGGACGGGCTGTGAAGTGACCGTTATCCCTTGTGTCGATGTGGACGAACCCTCGCTTACGCCCGTCTCCTAGACCGCCGCACCAGCGAGGTTTAAGCCACTCGTAGAACTTGTGGATCTCGCCGTTCATTGGATAGATGTCGAGCGCCATGCCCTTTGCATGCAGTGATCCCTTGACTCCGCCAACTTGCGTGTTGATTGGCTCTGGCCGGTAGCCACTAGCCACTCCGATGCTGTCGCCCCAGGCAATTCGCAGGCGGTCAAACTCCTCGCAGAGCTTGAACAGCTGTGACTCTTCACTGCTGCCACGCAAGGCTTGCGCCGTGCGTCTACTGCAATACCTCGCCAACGCTGATGTACATGCCGACATAAGAGCCGAAGTCGTTCCAATCAGTCGCTGATGCCGCCTCAGGGGCCTCTAGGGAGTCATTGACGCTCTTCGGTAGCCAATGAGGTAAGTAGATCGCCCACCGCTCTCCCGTGCCACTCAGGGCCACCCAGGCATGGCTACTGCAGGGCAGCTCTTCAAGCCTTCCGACACTGATGACATCCCCCTGGTCCATGCCCTGCTTGCCATCGTTCGACAAGTAACGGCTATCAATTGCCGCCTTCTTTAAAAAGGTCCCTTGCGTGGCTACAAATTCGAGTGCGTCGTTGTGCTCCATGTCCCAAACATCAGCTTCTTTGCGACGGCGCCTTACGAGTCCAAGCAGCTTGTTGCCGCCAACTGTCACATGCGAATTAAGCGCAGAGCGCATATTTCGATAGATGTTGGGATCGATAGCTCCATCTTTGAGGACCTTGCTGATTCGTTCAAAGCCCAATTCATCGTAGAAGCCTGCACCCACGCTCCACGCAAAACTGAGCAGAACGGCCTTGCGATCTGCACCAAGCGTCTCCCATCCTGGAATTAACTCCAGGGATGGTAAGTATTCTTTCTCTAGGTACGACTGCAGATACCCCTTGCAGACTTCACCCGTGCAAACATCACCCATCCTCACGGGCATGCCGTTTGGATAGCGGGTGATTCCCGAACAAATTGTCGGCACACTTGTCGGGTCTAAATATGCTTCGAACTCGACACCTTCAAACTCTTGAATGAGCTCACACGCCTTACTGAGGGCTGTTTCGATGCTCACCATAAACTCCGGCAAACCTTAGGTCCTGCTGCGCCTCTGGCTCCTTTCCGCTAAGCATCTGCATCGCATAATGCTCCGCGTCTTTATCGCCCATGCCCTTGGAGCGCAGAAGCGCAAACAGTTCCATGAACCTATCCAATTCGCTTTCTTCTTTGGCGTCAGGAAATAAGTCCGCAAACGCAGACTTCACGCCCTGGTCGCCAGCTAAGCGCATTGGACAAAGTCATTAGATACACAAATCCTAATGATTATTGAATCAATGCCCGCAAAACTTGAGGGTCCATTTGAGTCATTTTCTGGCCGTGAACATTGCCAGTTGTGGCCAGCTTGAGACGTTCTTTAGTCGCAATAGCAAAATCTTCAGCAAACTGTTGGCGCTGAATGTCCTCGCTTGATGCCGCGCTGGAAAGCTCGTCCATTACACGATCATTTTGCGCAACCATTTGCGCTCCTTGCGTCACAGCATTTTGCATGTCGCGGTTTTGAACCTGCTGCAGTGCTTGACCCAATTGCTGATTGTCTGAACCAATGCTGTTCATACGCGCAGCATCAGCATTCATTGGTGGCATATTCATAGAAGAAGGCCCCGGTAATCGGGGCCGTGAATTGATCAGCCTTCAGAAACCAAGACCTTGCTCCGCAGAGCGTCAGGCCCGGCTTGGCTCAGGATTTGCCAGGCGGCGGCGGGGTTGCGCTCGCTGATTGCGGCAAAATCGGCCCAGAAGTCATCGGAGCCTGCGGTGGCCTGAGTGCCTGGAGTGGGGATATCCATCTGAGGGCGCTCGTACTGAGGAGTAGGCGCTTGGAACCGTGACTGGTTCGCCTCAACCTCAGCAGCCAGGCGATCCTCTGCGGTTTCCACGGGGTAAGGACCCTCGGGACCGAAGAAGTCGTTGACGTACTCGGAGAGCAGGTCAGGGTTCGTCATCATCGTGTGATATGCAGCATTGTCCTCAGCTGCTGCGTGGATGACGGTCTTGGCTGCCTCCATATTGGAGACGAGTTCTTCGACCTTGGCGATCTGCTCAGCGGTTTGCTCAGCCTGCTGGATCAACGCATCCTCGACGGTGCAGGCATAGCGATTCAGCAGAGCTGGCGCCTCAGCTCCGAAGTGGTTCAGAACTTCAAGACTTTCTTCGCTGACGTTTGCGAGATACTCGTCGCTCGCGAGATTGCTTTGTTGCGTCTCGACGTTGCTGTAGCTCTGCGTCGGTGCCTGAATCCCCTGGGAATAGGCCTCCATTTGCTGGGGCAGATAGGTCTGCATCCCCGAAGTTGAAGGTGCGCTCTGGTAGCTCACCGGTGACGGGGAGCTGGGCGCCTGCTGATAAACCGCGCTCGGAGCCTGTTGGGTCGTCGCGTAGGAGGGCGCCTGGGCTTGGGAGCTCTGCTGCGAGCTCAGGCTGGCGCTGAGGCGATTGAATGCCTCCTGCCATGGGTTGACCTGGGGCTCCGCCTGGGTTGGTAAGCCTGCGGCACCTGGTCCACCGGCTGTTGCACCGAAGGAGTCGGGCTCGAAGGTTGGGCGCTCTGGACCGGTGCTTGTTGGTAAACCGCGGTCGGCGCGGGCGCGCTCGATGGAATTGAGGCTGTGGGGTCGCCTGCGCTTGTGGCGTCTGAATACTGTCCTGCATAAGTCAGTTCTCGTTTCAAGAAGTCGAGAGCTCGGTAGACATATGGCGTCAAATCGAGCTTTGGATCAGCAAGCAGTGGTAGGTCTGGTGCTTGCGGGTGTGGCACCTGCCGCATGTTCTCAATGAGCGACAGGAATGAACCAATACTTTGTTGTGTGGCTTGGGCCATTCGGAACGGATAGCCACTGAGCATTGCGCTTCTCTCTTCGTCGGTTTTATCCGGGAAGAGATACCTCAGAGCTTCAATGGAGTTAACTCCAAGCTCTTGAAGGTTCCTAACAACAATACTTGAATTCAGTATATCTTCTGTGCCATCTTCGAAGACGGGACCTTTCCACCGCCATTCGACCTTCCTGTTGCCATCTGGAATCAAACCGACAACACCATTGGGCAATTCTTCAACTTGAACAGCTTCTCGAATAGCTTCTTCAAGTGAGTCTTTGTACTCGCCCTCGATATTTGTGAAAGCTTCAATAGCTGCTTGGTAAGCCTCATCGCTTTCGAGTTCTTCGCGAATCGGAGGCATAGGTTTCTGGAGTCCTATTGCAGCCCCAAAAGAATCGCGGAAGATTTTCTCCTCGTGGAAGATGATCAAGGAGAACAGCTTGCAAAGCCCATAAGTCAGAAGGCCTCGGCAGCGACGAGAAGCGGTCGTTGCTGCGCGGCCATACAGGGACTTAATTTCATATGCCGTTGCACCGGAGCTAATACCCAGCTCATCCACGCCGCCAAGGGCCGTGCGCAACTCTTCTCGATACTGTCTCTGATACAAGTTCTGATCACCAGAAACAGCATCCGGAGTCAGGAACATCGCCCGATCGGTGGGCTCAATATTTGCAATGATCTTGGGAAGCCTTGATCCATTAGCGGTGCCGCTGCCCATTGGCTGCGAAACACGAGTCGATGGACGATTCGCTGAGTAGAAGCCTGCTTGTGAACTAATCGTGGGCCGCATGCCATCTGAATCACCCGACTCAATTAGGTCGTGCTTTGGACGGCTTGAAACCAGCGTTGGGTTCCCGAAGAAATGGATGTTGGTCCGGATGTTCTTGACCAGGTCGTCATGCACAACGATGTGCTCAGCCAGCCAATCAAAATCACCCGTGGCATCCATCCCGGTGGACCGCATCGTCGAGTAAGCCTCGACTGCAGGGATGAAGCCCAATGAGTTGGTCAGCGTGCGGGTTTGCCCAGGCCTGTAGTTCAGGACGCTTGTGGTCGACTCAAAGCTTGGCTTCTCGTTATTAATCGTCTCCTTGATCTCGTCTCTCTTGACCGAAAGCTTTACGTAGCGCTGGCTGCTTTCGTCTTTTCCGGGCATTGCAGGGGGCCAAGGCCTGAGCGGACATTGAACGAGTAGATCAGCTCAATCTCTTCAAGCTCGCCCTGGGCGTCGTAGTAAGCCCTGTAGTTGTCCTTGCTGAACCACATCAACCGGTAAGTGTCGTTTACTGGCCGGAAGTAAAACAGACCCTTTCCATCGATCAGGAAGTCATCAATGATGCCCTCCATTCGCATATCAATTTCGTTCTCTTCAACCAGTTGCGTAATGAACTGCTTGCGGAATCCAAACGTATCTTGAGCTGGGTAAAACTCCAGTCCTTGGCGCAGCATGAAAAGCCGCATCTGAGCCAAGTGACTGTTCACGATCATCGTGTCAGTCCCGCTCGCGCCATCACGCTTTCGTGCAGCTTCGAGAATGCGGCGGAAGCGCTCGGATTTAGGCTGGTTCATACGTTTATGTTAATCCCATGAAATTTGTGCGCCCCCACGGCGCATCAATCCCTGAACAACAATATTCAGTGAATCTGCACAATCATCGTGAGGTGAATGCCCGAAATTAACCACTTCATCAATCATGCAACGGAAGTCGCGATATTTGTTGAAGATGATTTTCTTGCCCTGAAACAATCCGATAATCCCCCGAAGCCGAGCAAGCTTGTCTCCGCGGAATCCTTTGACTGGACTGATACTTAGATTGTAGAGCTGCCACTCATTGAACAGAACTCGCTTTAGATCACCCTCAAAGCTCTTCTGGTACGCAACAACTTCCGGCCAAATAACAACCGGCGAATCAGTCATGAAGTATTGGCCTCATCATTGACTGCAAGCAAGTTCCACTCGTGCAGCAGCTCGCACAGGCTTCAACCTTCTCGATGTTGCCCATCGAGCGCATACGCCTGTAATCAATGATGTAGACCTTGTCGTCCACGCGCCCCGCAAGCGTGAACACTGTCCAGTCGTTCCGCTCGCTCATGCCAGCAGACAAGTCGATGCCGACGCCAACCATGTCGTAGGTGTCTGGCACCTCACCCTTCACAAACAGATCAGGCGAGATCCCCAGTTCCGTCGTTCGCACGGGCTGGTTCAGATACTGATAAGAGAACGCCGCACGGTCTTCGTTCTGCAGTTTCAGTAGGTATTTGACTGACCACATCGAGGGCCAGTAGCTCTTGGGCACCCCTTCATCGCTGTAGCTCAGGGCCTGCTGCGTAATCACCTTCCAACCTTTCTTCTCGCAGAAGGTCGTGGTGAAGAGATCATCGAAATGGAATCGGGTGCCAAGGGCAATCGCTCGCGCCCCCTGGAACATGGTGGGGACGATGACGTTGTTCCAGTTCGTCTCCATCTCCCGGCGGATGTCCGGTTGGCAATGGCTGCAGCGCTCTTGATCGCGTCATCAACAATGATCAGCGAACTCCGCTTGGAGGTGATGGTGCCCTTCAGGCCTGCGCAAGCCACCGTGAAGGCGTCTTCACCTCTGACGTCGATCTCCGCAAAGTCGAAGTCAATGGACCACAGCTCATCGCTCGTGCGGGCCTTAGACAAACGAACTGTCGGAAAAATTTCCTGATATTCCTTGTTGCTTATTAGGTTCTTGATTGCAGCACTCTTGTTGCGTGCCACGTCGACGTTGTACGAGACGTACAGGGTTCGAAGCAACTTCTTGGCGAGAGCATGGCGACCTATAAGCCAGGCAACCAGCATGCCAATCACTGTTGACTTAGCCGAACCCCGAGGGCTCAGCAAACAAGTGTTGGGTCCTGCAATGTCAAGCAGGTGCTCATTGCTTTGTCCTGTCAGGAAGCGTGATGCCAATCCTTCATATGCCGAGCTGGGGCCTTACCCATCAGCTCACAGAAGTAGGCAAAGTTATCTCGTGCCTTTAAAACATGAGGAGGAGTTACCTCGACCTCAGGTTGTTTTTGAATTGACTTAGCGGCAAGCTGCGCACTTCTACGACGAGCGAGCGCAATCGAGGCGTTTGACATATTCCCACTGTAGTGAGAAATGTAGGCTCCCCTAGGTTTCTGGCATTTTTAAGTGTCAGAAATTTTTCGACTATTTATCGTCAGTTAGTGCAGCCCAGACGCTTTCATACGCAAGATCTAAAGCTTCGGTGACATCATCATTGCCTTTGAAGATTGCACGAAGCTCTCGCATCACCTTGTCAGCACCGGCAAGGATTAATCCACGACGATCCAGGTTTTTCGTCATGCGGTCGACTTCCACGACATGACCGCGAAGTTCTTTCGACAAGTGAGCGATCCTTGTCGCAGCAGCATCAGGCTTCACAAGGTCAGCGTGGACCTGTTGCCGCAAGAAATCGATGTCTGCCTCGAGCTTGACGATCTCAGCAAGCATCAGCTCTCGCTTGTTGAGCTTTGGGTAGTGCTTTGCCACCCATTCACCAAGAGCAGTAAAGCTGCCCTCGTAGCCCAATACCGAGGCATACAACCAGATCTCATAGATCGAGTAGGTGTGCTCGGCGTAGGTCATGAAGCTTCCCGATGGCCATTGTCTAGAGCCGCCAGGAAGGTCGTGACCTGTTCAGTTTTGCTGTCCGCCATTAACCGAAGAATCGGGCACCAGTATTTCTGATTGCGCCTCGTGCATCTCGACGAAGATTCCTCTGAGCTTGGGTCTTCTCACGGATGTTCTTCCGCTCTTCGCGACCGGTGGTTTCAATTCCAAGTCGCTGCTCTTGACCCGAGGCTCGAATACCAGCCCGCTGCTCAACTCCTCGTGCAGCTACGCCAAGGCGGTCTTGCTCCCCAGCTGTGACAAGACCCATTCGCTGCTGGGTTCCCTGCTCACGAATACCTGCGCGTTGTTCTTCGCCCTGGACGCGGAAGCCCATGCGGTCCTGAGCGCCCTGCTCTTGGATCCCAAGCCGAGCCTCTTGGCCAGATACACGGATCTGACTTTCGTTTGCACGGCCTTGTGCTGCGATGCCCAGCCGTTGCTGCTCGCCAGCAGTGACCAAGCCTTGACGCTGAATATCGCCTTGCAGGCCCATCAGACCTCTAGTGATATCAGCCTCTTGAGCCATGAGCTTGGAGGTGTTGCCCATGCGCAGATTCTCAAGGTTGCCTTGATATCTACCCATCGATTCGTACATCGCATCGTTGTACTGAATCGCTAAGCCCGTATTGGCCTGTGTTCGACCAACGTCCGCAAACGTGCCTGCAACCAGGCCGCCAATCATTTCGTTGTCTTGGTACTTATTCCCAAGCTCAGTCAGCGTCTTAATACCTCCTGCGACCATCGTCGAGCCGGTACCCCGGTTGTTTCTGATGTTCTCTTCCGAGTTGGGGCCGGGGCGACGCGTCAAAAGCCCCCTCCCTCCGGGCCCCCTTTCACTCGCGGGCCTTGTGTCTATCTTCTTCTGATTTGCCGCACGTTGCCGGCGGCGGCTGCGTGCCTGCGCCCTGCGCCGTGCATCTCTTCTGTTTTGCCTTCTGGTGTACCTACTCATGCGAACATCGCTCCAACGAGGGCGGCACCGCGCAGAATGCGCTCGAACATCTGACCACCACGCTTGCCTTTTTCAAACTCAAGAGTCTTATCAAACATCCGCTCTCTACGGTCTCCAGAATCTTGCTGAATCCGCAGCTGCTGATCTGCGGCTCCCGTCATTTCCTCGAGGTTGCGCCTGGTGTTCTCATCAAAGAACGGCTGCATGCCTCCACCAAGCGTGAGAGCATTATCGACATTTGACTTGTTCAGATCCTTCGTCATTCCCGTAAGAGTGCCAAAGGCAGCCGTGTCAAAATTAGGCTTGTAAGTTTCCTGACCCTTCGCCCCAGATACGTCCTGTTGGTACTGTTGGTACACTTCCTGGACATATTTCTTAGCGGCTTCGCTGTCTCCGCCAAAGATTTGTTTGGCAGTTTCGAATGCTTCTTTTAAAGGATCCATAGCGTCTACTCCTGTGATTTTATTGTAATAGCTCCACTATCTATCGCGTTTTGCAATGCTTTCTTGAAGTATTGTCCAAATTGTTGTTGGCCTGACTGCGATGACTGGTCAAGCGTTGCGGGAGCGATTGGAGTTGCTCCACCGAGCTGGCTAAGCCCTTGAGTAAAGATGTCTGAACCATCTCCTCGGACTTGATTCATCCGTGCGCCAATCACGCCTGCGTCTGCGACGTTCGCGATACGTGCTGTTGACTGTGCTTTTAGATCCTTGTTGGTAAACGCATCAACGAGATTCAAGGGATCCAGCATTCCTGATTCTTTTTCGCCGCCCATCGCAGCGAGGGCTACGAGCTTGTT
>FUIF01024810.1_pt1 | contig 10855 bp, 17 predicted proteins | sample 1003461 | NCBI WGS metagenome assembly FUIF01 (sample SAMEA80401918, study PRJEB19352) | marine metagenome
GCGTTGGGGTTGCATAATAAACTTGTCAACGAGGGCGTTAGCCCTCAGAGTGATGACTACTACGAGAGAATTGATTCTCGTATGCGACAGTTATTCCCCGAGAATTTCGAGGGGGAGGAAGTAGAAAAGCCGAAGAAGCAGTCAAATGTGGTTGCACCCGCTACGCGGAGCACTTCGCCTAAGAAAGTTAGGCTAACGCAAACACAACTAACGCTCTCTAAACGCTTGGGACTGACTCCCGAACAATACGCCAAACAGGTTGCACTAGATATGAGGAAACAATAATGGCTACGAACAGAATTGACCGTGAACTAGAAACACAAGAAAAAACGATCCGCAAAAAGGCTTGGACGCGTCCCGAGGTGTTACCATCTCCAAATCCCGAGCCGGGTTATGAATTTCATTGGGTTCGTGTAAGCACGCAAGGGCAAGTAGATGCCACTAACGTATCCTCGAAAATAAGAGAAGGTTGGGAGCCTGTAAAGGCAGTAGATCATCCAGAAATCACATTGGTTGCCGTTGAAAATGAACGGTTCAAAGACAACGTGGTGATTGGCGGGTTGATGCTTTGTAAAGCTCCAGCGGAATTAATTCAAGAGAGGTCTGCACACTATCAACAGCAGACAGACTCCCAGATGCACTCCGTAGACAACAGTCTCATGAGAGAAAATGATCCTCGTATGCCCCTGTTTAATGACAGGAAGACGAAGGTCACTTTCGGAAACGGAACTTAAATTAGGAGCTTAACATGGCTTACCCAACTGTAAGTGGCCCATCAGGGCTAGTTCCGGTTAAACTTGTAAGCGGCGTACCTTTCGTGGGCGTAACTCGTCAATATAGCATTGCGAGTGGATATAACACGAACATCTTTAATGGTGACGCTGTAAAACTTGTTACCGGAGGCACCGTAGAGCGTGATACTGCTGATGCAGCAATGACGCCTATGGGTGTATTTCTTGGTTGTACTTATACTGATCCCTCACTGGGCTATCAGCTATTCAGCCAATATTACCCAGCAAACACCGCTGCATCTGACATCATGGCTTACGTCGCTGATGGCACTGATGTGTTGTTTAAAGTTGCTGTACTTTCATCCGGCGCTGGCGCTACGCCAGTAATTGGCGATCTAGCGATCACTGATTTGGGTGCAAACGTAGCAATGATCAACAACGCTGGCGATACTGCTACTGGAAATTCACGATGTGGTATTTCCGACACGACCGCTACAACGAACACTTTACCTTTGCGTATTGTGGAACTTGTAGAGGAAACCAAAAACTCATCCGGTGGGTTCACTGAAGCACTCGTTAAATGGAACGCAGGGCATCAAATGAACAACCTCACTGGCGTCTAGGAGGGATAACTAATGGCTATTTCACGCGCCCAGCTCCTTAAAGAGCTACTTCCCGGTCTAAACGCACTGTTTGGGTTGGAATATGCAAAATACGGCGAAGAGCACGCCCAAATTTTTGAAACAGAATCCTCAGATCGCTCGTTTGAGGAAGAAACTAAGCTATCCGGTTTCTCAGCAGCACCTGTCAAGGACGAAGGCTCAGCCATCGAATATGACAATGCTCAAGAAGCATGGAGTGCACGTTACGTGCATGAGACGGTTGCGATGGGGTTCAGTATCACTGAAGAAGCCATCGAAGATAACTTGTATGACTCACTGTCTGCTCGTTATACAAAGGCCCTAGCTCGTGCAATGGCGTACACTAAGCAAGTTAAAGCTGCGTCTATTTTGAACAATGGATTTGCTGCTGGCACCACTTACGGTGACGGACAGCCATTGCTCTCAACAGCGCATCCACTTGTTTCTGGTGGCACCAACGCGAACCGCCCAACTGTTGCGGCTGACCTTAACGAGACTTCTCTTGAAGCCGCCGTTATTGGTATTAGCCAGTGGACAGATGAGCGAGGATTGTTGATCGCTGCTCAGCCACGGAAGCTAATCATTCCACCAGCATTGCAATTCGTTGCAACTCGTCTGTTGGACACTGATGGTCGTGTAGGTACTGCGGATAACGATATTAACGCTCTTCGCAACAACGGTTCTATCCCTGAAGGATATGCCGTTAACCACTACCTCACAGACACCAATGCTTGGTTCTTGATGACTGATGTGCCGAACGGCCTGAAGCACTTTGTTCGTACTCCAATGTCTACATCTATGGATGCAGATTTTGACACGGGCAACTCGCGCTACAAGGCTCGTGAGCGTTATTCCTTCGGGGTTTCTGACCCACTAGGAATTTACGGATCACCCGGTGCGTAATTAGTGTGGGGGGCAACTATTGCCCCCCATTACTTTTTGTGCTATAAGATACCAATCCCTGACAGTTACATACTGTAGCTGACTAACCCAAGACAGGAGATTAACATGGGTACTACTACATTTTCTGGTCCTATTCGGGCTGGCAACATTCGTAACACTAACGGCACCACAGTAGGTACTGACGTAGCAAACGTCGGCTACGTTGTAATGTGCCAATCCTATACAGCCGATCTATCTGGCGGTGCACTTGCTGCGGTCGTCACCGATATGGTCATTCCCGCTAACTCTAAAATCGTTAACATTATTGTTGATTTGGCTGTTGCAGCTAACGCTACTACTAACATTAGTGTTGGTGATACTGTTGGTGGCGCTGCTACATACATTAACACTCTCGCTTCAGGAACAACCGTAGGTATCAAGGCTCTTGGTGCTTCTGGTGGTGGAACCCTTGCTTGGGGTAACACAGGAACTTCTGACGAGCGTTTAACTGTTACTTCTTCCGCAGCGACTACTGCGGGTAGTGCAGTAATTACTGTAATGTATGCACAGGCGTTTAACACTGCAATTCAACCGTAAACGAGAGGTGATAACATGGCTGCTAATTTAGTACGCGCATTTAACTTCTCGCAGGGTGATACTGCGGCTCTCGTCGGTCCAAACCGTACTCGCATATTAGGGGTATTGGTTAACGCCGCCGCTGCATGTACGTTCCAGTTACGGAATGGTACTGCTAGTGGGGACATCCTTTTGGACCTTACATTACCTACAGGCTGGAATGACGTGTATATACCCGCAGACGGTATATTAGCGCGTGAAGGCTGTTTTGTTGCCGCACTTACTGGTTCTGGTAACAAAATAACTCTGATACTGGAGTAGGTTATGCGTTCTTACTATAAAAGCGGAGGCTCGGTTAAGAAGTCTCCTGCTTGGACTCGTAAGGAAGGCAAGAGTGAATCTGGTGGCCTGAACAAAAAGGGCGTTGCTAGTTATCGGAAGGCTAATCCCGGCAGTAAGTTAAAGACTGCCGTTACTACGAAACCTAGCAAACTCAAAAAAGGTTCCAAGGCTGCTAATAGACGCAAGTCTTTCTGTGCTCGTATGAAGGGCATGAAAAAACGGAACACAAGCTCTAAGACGGCGAATGATCCAAACAGCCGTATTAATAAGAGTTTACGAAAGTGGAATTGCTAAAACATTGGAGATAAGTTTATGAAAGCTAAAAAATATAACATGGGTGGAATGATGCCCGCAGCACCGCAGGACGAGACTACGATAAAAGGTCGTAAGGGCAAAAAGTTACCAGCCCCTCGCCGTGCGCCGTACGATGATAGTGGCGTTAATGTAGGTGGCGGTCCAAAAGGCGGTCCTAAACCCAGTCCTAAAGGCGCTGGTGGTGTTATGGCAGGGCCAAACCCTATGACAGGCGGCCCAATGCCCCCCAAGAAGAAGAAAAAACGTGCACCTATGGGTGGCGGTGGTATGGGGGGCGCTATGCCCATGATGAAAAAAGGCGGTAAGGTTCGCGGTTGCGGCATGGCTCGTGGCGGTTCAGTCCGTAAATGTAAAATGGTCAAGATGAAGGGCGCATAGTGCGTAGCTACTATAAAAAAAGCGGATGCGGGTGCGGGTACAAAAAAGGCGGAACCGTCAAGGACTCGTGCTATAAAAAGGTAAAGGCCAGTTACAAGGTCTTTCCTTCCGCATACGCATCAGGTGCTATTGCTAAATGCCGGAAGAAAAAGGCTGGTAAGTAATGCGTACGTACTACAAGTCTGGTGGTAAAATACGTAAGACAGCCAAAGGAGCAGCATTAAAACGCTGGTTTAACGAGGACTGGAAAGACGTTAGCACCGGAAAGGCTTGTGGTAGGAAGAAAGGAGATGGGCGAGGAACCCCCTATTGCCGACCTTCTAAACGAGTTTCTTCTAAGACTCCTAAGACTTCTGGTGAGATGTCTAGCGCTGAGAAGAGTAAGAAGGTAGCAGAAAAGAAACGCTTGGGACAACCTGCGGGTAAGCCGCGTAGAGTATCCCCAGCCAAACGTAAGGGGAAAAAGTGATGGAGATTTTTCAGAACGGTAGGTTCTCAACAGGAGAGCCAGTATACCAAATAGGTGTTAAACAAGCTGATGACACCTACGACATTAAAGTCTACGACCTGATGACTAAAGCACAGGCCGAGGCTAAGCTCGCATCTATGGGTGTCAAATCTACACCTGACCAAAAAACCTAAGAAAGCAACGACTCCTAAAGTTCCTGACTACTCGAACATGTCTAAAACACAGCTTGAGAAACTTATGCGTAAGTATAATATCGAGTTGGACCGTCGTAAGAGTAAAGCAGTTCTTTTAAAAGAAGTTGACGCATTCTTTTCAGGAGAATGGGCACTCTCATGACAACATCAGGTACCACTACATTCAATATGGACTTCACGGAGATCGCTGAAGAAGCGTGGGAACGTGCAGGCCGCGAGTTGCGTTCAGGCTATGACCTACGTACTGCTCGTCGATCTATGAACTTAATGACGATTGAGTGGCAAAACCGTGGTATTAACATGTGGACAATAGAGCAAGGCTCTCTTGACCTCGTGCAAGGGCAATCAACGTATGCCTTACCTGACGATACCATTGACTTAATGGAGCATCAAATACGCACAGGTGCGGGTAACACTTCGTTACAGTCGGACCTTACTATAAGTCGTATTAGTGTGAGCACTTACGCGTCTATCCCTAACAAGTTAACACAAGGTAGACCAGTACAGCTTTTCATTCATAGGAACAGCGGGCAAACTTATCCTGTAGGGATCACACTAGCAGCTACTATGTCTAGTACAGCCACTACTATTACTTTAAGTGGCGTGTCTGACTTACCGCCCGCAGGTTTTGTAAAGATTGAAGACGAAATAATAAACTATGGCAGTATTGACGGTAACGTCTTACAGAACTGTTTTAGAGGACAACAAGGTACAACCGCAGTTGCACATACAGTAATTCCGGGTGCTCAAGCACTTCCTGTGTATTGGGAACAAGTTCCTGCGGCTACTGTGTGGCCTATCCCTGACGGGACACAGAGCTATCAGCTTGTTTACTGGCGTATGCGCCGTATTGAAGACGCAGGTAGTGGTATACAAACCGCAGACATGAATTTTAGGTTTTTCCCCTGTATGGTTGCAGGGCTAGCGTACTATATTGCCATGAAAGACCCAGAGCTTATTGAGCGTGTGGGTATGTTAAAACAGATTTATGACGAACAATTTGCCCTAGCTGCACAAGAAGATCGTGAAAAAACTTCTGCGCGTTTTGTGCCTAAAAATAGGCAGAATATAGTATGAGGGATAGGTTCGCATCCGCTAAGAAAGCTATCGCTTTATGCGATGTTTGCGGGTTTCAGTACAAACTCAAAGAGTTGCGTAACCTTGTAGTTAAAGGGCGTGACACAGACATTAAAGCCTGTCCTGAGTGTTGGAATCCGAGCCAGCCCCAGCTTAAATTAGGAGAATATCCTGTAGATGATCCACAGGCTATACGAGACCCTAGGATAGATACAAGTATTGGTGAAGCTGGGCCATATAGTAGTAGGGACATCCAATGGGGATGGAACCCAGTAGGCGGAGGACTTGATCCGTTTGGGCTTAGCCCCAACTCGTTAGTTGGGACTAGCTATTTAGGGCAAGTTACCGTAAACATTACGTAGGAGTAGTAAAATGAATGTATTTGGAATGAAAAAAGTTAAGGTCGAAAAGGACAAAGGTGTGTACCCATGTAAACACGCACCAAAGCCTAACATGACTGGCGTTAAAACTACGGGCATAAAAATCCGTGGTACAGGTGCGGCTACAAAAGGAACTATGGCTCGTGGGCCAATGGGGTAAACTATGAACTATAGCGAGTTAAAAACAAATATTGAGAACATCACTGAGAACTCTTTCACTGATGAACAACTCGCTATGTTTACTGAACAAGCCGAACAGAAGATATATAACACTGTTCAAATTCCTGCCCTACGTAGAAACGTAACAGGAACACTTAGTTCAGGAAACAAGTACCTTGGTGCGCCTACAGATTTCCTGTGGAGCTATTCACTAGCGGTTGTTGATAGTGCTGGAGACTACCATTACTTACTCAATAAAGATGTAAATTTTGTTAGGGAAGCGTATCCTAGTGCTTCGTCACAAGGATTACCGAAACATTACGCGTATTTTGATGATGATTCGTTTCTCTTAGGGCCTACCCCTGATGGCGCTTATACAATGGAATTACATTACGGGTACTACCCTGAGTCAATTGTTTACAGCGGGTACTACATGGTTAGGTGATGAGTTTGATTCAGCGTTACTTAACGGGGCATTAATCGAGGCAATACGCTTTATGAAAGGCGAGCCTGATTTAGTGCAGTTTTATGAGCGTTTATACGTTCAATCGCTAAAACTGCTGAAAACTTTGGGTGATGGTAAACTTCGTGAAGATACATATCGCTCTGGGCAGTTTAGAATGAAAGTAGAATAGGAGATAAAAAATGGCAATATCACAAGCAATGGTAACTTCATTCAAGAAAGCACTTCTTGATGGAGAAATGGACTTTAGTTCCAACACGTCTCAGACGTTTAAGATCGCACTGTTTAACTCATCCGCAATATTGGGTGCAGCGACAACAGCGTACAGCACAACAAACGAAGTATCTGGTGCAGGTTATACAGCGGGTGGTAACACGTTAACCGTTGTAGCTCCCACAACGTCTGGCACTACAGCGTTCCTAGATTTTGCGAACACTACGTGGGCTACTGCAACAATTACTGCTCGTGGGGCGTTAATTTACCAATCAGGCGGGACTAATCCTGCTGTTGCGGTTCTTGATTTTGGAGCTGATAAGACATCAACAGCGGGTGATTTTACAATCCAATTCCCCACTGCTGATGCGTCTAACGCCATCATACGAATAGCGTGATGACTGATGGCTGACGTACTTGTAACCTATGGAGGTTGGTCTGCTGGTGGGTGGGGCAGTACCGCGTGGGGTACGGATGTACAGATGCCGTCAGCTACGGGTGCGGTTGGTACCGTATCTGTTAGTGGTGCCGCTACAGTTCAACCTGCTGGACTTGAAGCTACAACAGCGATAGGTACAGTTAGTGTTGTTGCGGAAGCTAATATCTTCCCAACAAGTGTAGTAGGTACGACAGTTCTTGGTAGTGTGGTTGTAGACGCTGCGGCTAATGTAGCGGTTACAGGTGTTTTAGGCACATCTACATTAGGTAGTGTGACTGTTAGCGCAGGGGCTGTAGTCCAACCTTCTGGGCTAGAAGCCACGACAGGGCTTGGAACCATTGTAGTTTCCGCCGCTGCTAATGTGGCAGTGACTGGTAACGTAGGAACAAGTGCACTTGGTAGTGTAACTATAGAAGCGGGAGCGGTTGTTTCCCCCGCAGGTTTATCCGCTACAAGCGGGCTAGGTTCAGTAGCCGTTGTTGCTGAAGCAAATATCTACCCCGTTGGGGTAAGCGCTACAAGTGCTTTAGGCACAGTCTCTGTAGCAGGAGACGCAATCGTCGCAACATCTGGTCTTGCAGCCACAGGTTCTATTGGAACTGTTTTTGTACAGCTAGGTATTGTAGAAAATGTAACAGGAGTCTACGGACAAACACAACTCGGTAGTGTAATAGTTGCAGCTAACTCAGATGTAGCTGTAACAGGTGTAAATGCAGCAGGCGCGGTAGGTACAGTATTTGTTTGGGGAGACGTAAATGATAACCAAAACCCCGATTGGCAAAATATTGCTGGCGCACAAGCACCAACTTGGGGTAATGTTTCAACAGGACAGACTCCTAATTGGCAAGATATAGCCGCGTGAGGATTAAAAGATGACAACACAGTACACTTCGACACTTAAACTAGCCCTTCCTGTCCAAGGAGAACTCAGTGGTACAGTGGGGGGATGTTGTAAACGATAATATCACTTCTATGATTGAGCAGGCCATTGTCGGGCGTGCAGTCATTAACACGTGGTCGAGTAACTCCCATGTGCTGACTAGCGCTGATGGTACAACCTCTGAATCGCGTTGTGCGATGCTAGAGTTCACCGATACAGGATCAAATCTTACTGGGGCAGCGACTGTCGTATGCCCTACAGCCGCTAAAATTTATATTGCTAAGAATGCTTCAGGGCAAGCCGCTACACTTAAAACATCTGGTGGTTCAGGTATTGCGATACCAAATGGCAAAACAATGTTTCTCTTCTGTGACGGTACTAACGTCGTAGAAGGTGCTACAAACATCGAATCACTATCTGTTGGTGGGTACACAGTCTCTCTTGCAGGAACTTTGACTACCGCAGCGGCGTTTACAACGGCTGGAGCGAATGCACTCACGTTAACAACTACGGGTGCAACTAACGTAACTTTACCTACAACAGGTACACTAGCTACGCTTGCGGGTACAGAGACGTTTACTAACAAGACGTTAACTGGCCCAACAATTACATCTCCTACGCTTACTGGTTCTATTACAGCAACTGACTTAACAATTTCTGGCAACACAACGATTGGCGATGCTTCGACCGACACGTTGACTGTTAACAGTACGATTACGTCAAACCTTATTTTTACCGATAATACTTACGATATAGGCGCAACGGGCGCTACACGTCCACGTAATATCTTCTTATCAGGTAATGCTACAGTTGGCGGGGATATTACTCTCGCTGGTGGAATAGACGTTACAGGCGCTTTTGGTGTCGATGGTAACTTTGATGTAAACACTAATAAATTTAACGTCACCGCAGCAACAGGTAACACTACGATTGCAGGGACACTTGGAGTAACAGGCGCAACTACTGCGACTGGTGGCCTTAACGTCGATACGGTTAACGAAATCACCTCCGCTGGCGGTGTTACGATTGATAGTGTTTTGCTGAAAGATGGCGCTGTTACAGCATCAGGCGCTTCTTCTTTTGGCGCGGACGTTACTATCACTAGCACCGATGCAGGTGCTGCATACGGACCAAACTTTACTTTACGTCGAGATTCTGCGTCGCCAGCGGATAATGATTTTGTTGGCCGTATTTTATGGCAAGCCGACAACGATGCGGGGGAAAACACCTCTTATGCTGCACTGCATACTAGATTAACGGTTGTGTCGGATGGTTCGGAGGACGGGCTTGTTCAACTTGATGTGATGGTTGCTGGATCATCTACTAATTTATTGGATGTTGGCGCATCAGGAATTGTTGTAAATGACGGCAGTGTAGACGTAGATTTCCGCGTCGAGTCTGACAACAACGCTAATATGCTGTTTGTGGATGGTGGTAATGATGCGGTAGGTATTGGTACTAATAGCATTACCGGATTGATGGAACTCAACAAAACGTCTTCAGGTAACACGCTACACTATTGAGCTTAGTAAACCCTGTAGGAGCCACAGACACAGGCGCTCAACTATGGTTGTCAGGCACAAACGCAACAACTCGTGGTACTACTATTGAGGCAGTTGCTCAAAGCACCGCCAATAATCATGACCTAATCTTTTCTACTTCTCCCGCTAGTTCCGCACCTGCCGAAGCCCTTCGCATTGACAGCGGCCAACAAGTGGGGATCGGCACTGGAGCAAATGTCGATCAAATGCTTCATGTTGAAAGATCATCCGGCACCACGATGGTTAAAACACAAGTTGCGGCAGGTAGCGTTGTAGGTTTTGAAATTCAGAAAACCGGAACAACCACTGCGAACTGGCGGCTGGTAGATGGTCAGGTAGCTAATGGTCAGATCGTACTTTATGACGTAACAAACAGCCGCAGTATTTTAAATGCCGATGCTTCTGAAATTGTAATCAACGATTCCAGTGCCAACTTGGACTTTCGCGTTGAGTCAGACAGTAACACCCATGCGCTGTTCGTTGATGCTAGTGCTAATCGGGTTGGTATTGCAAACTCTGCCCCAGAGTATCCCTTAGATGTAACAGGTGTAATACAATCGGGAGATCAGATTTCAGTATCTGGCTCCAGAAACATAGCCCTTGACTACAGCAACGGCAATATCTCAACCATTGGCGGCTACTACGGTAGCGGCGGTATGATTCTTGGATATGGTGTTTGGCCTAAATCGGGCGCGGGTTCTTTTGTTAGCTCAAGCGCAGTAGCACTTTCTAGGCAAGCTATTCACTTAAACGGTTACGATTTTGATATGTACAGTGGTACAAATCAGACGGTAGCTGCTGACGCGGATGTCACTTTAGCTCTACACGCTAAACTTAGTGGGATAGGGGGCTATATATTTAACGAAGCCTCTGCTGACGTAGACTTCAGAGTTGAGTCTAACGGCAACGCTAATATGCTGTTTGTTGATGGTGGGGCTAATCGAATCACTATAGGCGGCAATGACGGTACAGGAAGTTTGACTGTCAAAAACACAGATAGTGATGGGTCTGATGTTTTTATTGTGGCTCAAAACGACACCGCTAACAGGATAGCAGGCTTTAAAGTTCTTGACGAAGATGGCGATGCTCAAATCAAACTACAGTATGATAATGGAAGTGACACGCCTTATTTGATGCTCGCAAAAGAAAACGAAGGGAATCTGTCACTTTCTTTT
>FUIF01017458.1_pt1 | contig 10838 bp, 13 predicted proteins | sample 1003461 | NCBI WGS metagenome assembly FUIF01 (sample SAMEA80401918, study PRJEB19352) | marine metagenome
CATGATCCGACCTCGCACTCCATCGTACGGCGGCGTCGAGTTCGACGTCACCTCGTGGGAAGACAACATTGAGCGGGTGATCGACCGCAACCGCCCGGTGAACAAGGAAGGTGCGAACCTCCGCAACCGCGGCCGCGAAGCACGCGAGACCAGCTGCTCGATCGTGTTCTGGAATCGCGCGCCGATCACCGGCGAGAGTCCCGACAGCGCCCTCGACTTCCGCCAGCGATTCAACCTGTTCATCGTCAAGGCGCTCGGCGATCGGGTCGAGTCGTTCGTGCACCCCATGGAGGGCGGCTACCGCGCCCTCGTCGAGAACGTGGTGATCCGCCAGGAAGCCACTGCACCCGACGCGATCTTCGTCGAGTGCACCTTCGTCGAGGACTCGACCGACCCGTCGCCGTTCATCACCGGCGCGCAGCGGCCGCAGGCTGCCGGCATTCAGGACGCCTCCGCCGAGGCGACCACCACGGCGAGCGAGTTTGCGACGCTCGGGCTCGACTCGAGCTTCCTCGACGACGTTAACTCGACCCTCGACAAGTGGCGGGACCCGGACATCTCGCAGGACATCGCGAAGGATCTCGGCAAGCTCACCCGGACGATTGAGAACGTCCAAAAAACCACCGACCTCGCCTCCGACCCGAACAGCTACGCCGCCTTCCGCTCGACCGAGCGGCTGATCTACCGACTCCGCCTGGCCGCCGAGGCTGTGCGCTCGAACCAGCCGCAGGTGCGAGAGGTGACGGTTGGCGTCTCCCAGCCGCTTCGGCTTTTCATCTCGTCGCAGCTCACCGCCGAGAACGTCGAGGATCTCCAGGCGCAGATCCTCGAGCTCAACGTGATCCGCGACCCCGGCTTCGTTCGAGCGGGGACCGTTCTCCGTGTCCCCGCCGTCGAGTCGGCTGAGCCCGACTACGTCGCGGGGGCCAGCCGGTGACGCGTAGCCACAAAGTGCGCGTGCTCGTCTCCCGCGACGAGCCCGGAACCTCGCCGATCAACTCGATGACGATCGACGAGATCCTCGCCTACTCGGTGCGGAGCGACATGCAGAATGTCGCCGACGACTTCTCGTTCGAGATCCCGGTGAGCAAGGCGCTGTGGGATGCGGTGCAGCCCGACAACCTGATCGAGATCTTCATCGACAACTCGCAGGTGATGTTCGGCTACATCGACTCGCGATCGAAGAGCGCCGACTCGATCACCGTCACCGGTCGCGACAAGGGTGGTCGCCTCGTCGATGAGCGTGCTCCGTTGGTCGACTTCGGTGGTCGAACGAAGCTCGAGGATCTGTTCATTCAGATGGCGGGCGTTTGGTTCGACAAGGTCACGCTGGTCAACACGCAGAACCGCGCGATCATCGGCGGGCGCGGTCGGAAGCGGAACACGATCCGCGGAGGCGAGCCGGTGTTCACGCCAGCCGATCAGGGCTACCGGAAGTCGGTAAACCCGGGCGAGCGCCGCGCGGACGTGATGATCGACATCGCCGAGCAGGCCGGGATCCTGTTCTGGTCAACCGCCGACGGGCGTGAGCTTTTCGTCGGCCTGCCGAACCAAACGCAAGAGCCGACGTGGTGGTTCTTCTCGGCCCCGCCAGGCGCTCCCCGCCACCTCGAAAGCAACGTGCTCGAGATGACGACGACCGAAGACATCTCCGAGTATTTCTCCGAGATCACCGTCGTCGGCACCTCGGCGCAGGGGCGGCCGACGCAGCGGAAAGCGACCGTTTTCGATCAGGACAAGGCGGGCGGGATCGGCGGCCGGTTCATTCGCCCGAAGCGGCACCTCATCGCCGATCAGGATCTGAAGAACCCCGACGAGGCCGCCGAGCGCGCGCTGCGTGAGCGGGCCGAGCTCGGGGCGGCGGTGGAGACCGTCGAGATCTCCGTCGCCGGTCATGGGCAGTTCGTCGAGCGCAACCAGATCGCCGCGATCTTCCACTTCGACACGGTCGCCCGGGTCGAAGACGACGAGATCGGGAAGCAGGGCGACTACTACGTGACCGGCCTGCTCTACGAGGGCAACCGCGACACCGACTCCACGAGCTTGACCATGGTCCCGATCGGAACCGAGCTGAGGGTGAACGGATGAGCCGACGCAGCGCACGCGAGAAACGCCGGGGCTGGGGCAAGATGGCGAACAAGGTCGTCAACCTGCTCCGGCTCATGCCTGCGGTTAGCGCCGGAGTGACGAACTACGTGCTCCGCGGCTTCACCGATAACGAGGGCAACGAAGAGCGGCGGAGCGCGATCGCCTACCTGAACGGCGGCTTCGCCTCGCGGCCGCGATCGCAGGACACCCTCGACGCTGTGGTCGCCCACGTCGGCGGCGAGTCAAACAGCCCCATCGTGATCGCCACCCGCGACCCTGCCGCGATCGCCGCCTTCGAGACCGCGGCCGGCGCGCTCGCCGAGGGAGAGACCGCGCTCTTCACCGCGTCGGGCGCCTTCGTGAAGATCGACGTTCTCGGGAACGTGACTGTCTCGCCATCGCCGACCGGCTTCGTGCGGATGGGCCGCGGCGCTGCGGCGAGCGCGCTGCTCCCGAGCCTGAACGGCGTGGTCACCGGGATCGACGTCGATAGCTTCACCGGCCTCCCGCTGTGGATGCTCGGCAGCGGGAGCGCCATCGTCACCGCGCAGAAACTCTGATGTCGACGCCAGGCGAAAGAATCCGCGACGGACTGAAGGCGCTCGGCGCCGCCTTCGAGGCGATGGGGTTCACCCCGGACAACCTCCCGAGCGAGGCGCAGCTCGACCAGTTCAAGGCGGACTACTGGGATCTTGTGCAGCAGGAGTGCCGACCGCGAACCGCCGAGATCAGCGACGGCTCCACCCAGTCGGGGTTGATCGTGGGGTCGCGCCTCGAGTGGGACATCCTCGCCGGCCAGCTGGTCACCGATGGGATCGTCTCGCTCAGCACGAACCGGATCACGATCGCGGCCGACAACGGACGCTTCCGCATTCAGCTGCAGGTCGCCGCGCAGTTCAACGCGACCAGCGGGCGGATCAACTTCCAGCTGCGCGACGCCGCCAACGCGGTGATCGTTGGCGTCTCGGGTGCACAAATGCAGACGCTTCGGCTTGAGTCCGACAGCACGCTCGACCGTACCGATATCGCGACCTCGACGCTCGACGTTGACACCACCGGCGGAGCGGTCGTCTTCGACGTCGACTGCGTTGGCGTCGACAACCTGAACACGATCTTCGCCAACCGCCGAATCCTCATCTCGGAGATCCGCTGAATGCCTGGCATCGATCGCAGAATTGACCCGGTCACGAAGGACTACATCGACGACGGCGTCGGCGGCTACGAGAACACGACGACGGTCGAGACCGCTGGCTATCACCAGATCCAAACGCAGATCGACCGGTGGTGGGCCGACCCGACGAAGGGCTCGGGCGTGTACCTGGTTCCGCAGATGACGCTGTCCGAGGCGACGATCCAGTTCCTCGAGGACACGATCCGCGCGGCGTTCCAAGCGCTGATCGACGCCGGCCTCGCCCGCGAGCAGCGCGTCGAGGTTGCGAACTCCGAGCTCGTTGTCGATCGGCTGCTGTTGCTCGCCGAGCTGGTCGACGCGGCCGCCACACAAGTCGACCTCACCGAGGTCGGAGGCATCTAGATGGATGACATCGTTCTCAGCTTCGCCGAACTTCTCGAGCTGCTCGTCGCGCTCGGTCGGAACCGCATGCCCGATCGGACGTGGAACGAGTTCTCCGACAACTACAAGCGGCTACAGGTGCTCGCCGGCGCCCTGGCCGACACCCACTTCACGATCCGCGTCGGGAACAAGTCGTTCAGCCCGTTCGACGCCGAGCTCGAAGAGCTCACGGTCTGGGGCAGCCTGCGGAACGTGACCCGCCGCGAGGCGACCGCGGCCAGCGCGGCGAACGCCGGCGTCGTGCGCGGCACCACCGGCGGCTCGTTCACCACCTCCGACCTGCTCGTGAACCCGGTCACCGGGATCCAGTACGCGCCCACCGCGGGCGGCTCGGTCGGCGCCGGCGCGACGGTCGCCATGGGCGTGATCGCGCAGTCCACGGGATCCGACGGATTGCTTCAGGTCGACGACGTGCTGCAGTGGGTCTCGACCCCCGCCGGCCTCGAAGACGAGGTGCGGATTCAGGTCGACTTCGACGGCGATACGACCGGGTTTGATCTCGAGGGCGAAGACTCGTTCCGCAACCGCGTGATCGCCGCTTGGCAGCAGGTGAACAAGGGCGGCGCCCCCGCCGACTTCGTCGCCTGGATCCTCGAGTCGAACTCGGAGATCGCCACCGGCTACGTCTGGAAATGGCGGAACGGCCGCGGGACCGTCGATGTCGCTGGGCTGAAGGCCGGCGACGGGTCGGCGCGGCTGCTCACCGCGCCGGAACGGACCGCGCTGCAGACCGCGCTCGACGCCCTCACGCCCGCGCCCGAGCAGGTGCGGGTGCTCGAGGTCATGGCCGAGACCGCGGCGAAGGTGCAGCTCGCCATCGTGCCCGAGCCGGACTTCGAGTTCTCGCGCGACTGGGATGACTCGGCCGGGCTCACCGTCTCGGCCTACACCCCGGCGACCCGGGTTCTCCAGCTGTCGGCGACCCGCCCGGTCTCGATTCAGATCGGCTCGCGGATCGTGATCGACGGGACCACTGGCGAGCCCTTCGAGGTCGAGTCGCTCGGGCCCGGCGCCGACGAGCTCGTGCTCGTGACCGATCGCGGCGAGACGATCACGCCCGCCGAGGAAGTCTACGCCGGCGGCGGCCTCACTCAGTCGGTCTGGCAGGCGGTGAAGGACTTCATCAACGCGCTCGGCCCGCGCCGCGGCGATCGCGCAGCGGCCACCGGTACCACGTGGGTCTCGACCGCCGATCTCGGGCGGCTGTTCGAGGTCGTTCAAACGACGACCGGCGTGCTCGACCACACCCAGGAGCTTCCCGCGGCCGACATCGAGCCGACCGAGCTTTCCTTCCCGGATGACACCGGTGTGAACGTGCTCGTCCCCGGGAACATCATCGTGAGGTACGCGTGACCGTTCCCATCGACAGCAGGGCCAAGGCGGTTTGGCTGCTCGACGAGCAGCAAGACGGCGTGCACCCGAAGGACTCCGCCGGCAACCTCGCCGAGCTCGAGGTCGATTCGACCCTCACCCGGCCGGCCGTGGTCCCGTGGACCAACGGCTTCGCCCGCGAGTTCACCGCGGCGCCGGCGACGGGCTTCGAAGTCGTCGATACGAACGACGATCTCCTGCTCGCCCGGAACCTCACGATCCTCGCGATCATGACCTTCGACAACGCCGCGCAGGATGCCGCGGGTACGCCGGGCACCGTGATCACCCGCGGCCGCGACAGCGAGCTCACCCCGTTCGGCTTGCGGCTCACGGTGACGAACGCCGCGACCGACGAGGTGCGGATTCAGCTGTTCTGGGAAAACACCGCCGGGACGCAGGTCGTCGACGCTGGCGTGCTCGTGACCTGGCCCGACGATGAGGAGTTCATCATCGCGGCGATCCGCGAGCAGGAAGGCTCCGATTTCGTGGTGCGGTACGTCGTCAACGCCGATTGGGCGAACGGCTCGACCCACCCGCTCGACATCGGCGCGACCTCGGCGAGCTCGGTGTTCGTCGGCGCCGAGCCCACCGGAGCCTCGGCGTATCAGAACCACCTCGCCGGCGATATCGCGTTTCTCGAAGTGCTCGACGAGGCGGTCGCCGTCGAGGAAGTCATCGACGTCTGGCGCCTGTTCTTCGAGGACGTGCCGAACGGGATCACCGCGATCCGCGGCCTGCTTCCGCCGGGCCCGTACTCGCGCGACCCGAACTCGTTCATTCAGCGCGAGGTCGCCATGGAGGGCGCCGCCCTCGGCACCGTGAAGAACACCGCGCGCCGCCGGCGGAGCTTCCCCGACGAGGCTTCCGGCGATCGCCTGGCGGAGTGGGAGCGGATCACCGGGCGGAAGCGAACCGCCGACCAGTCGATCGACCAGCGGCAGCAATGCATCCTCGACTACCTCAGCACGCTACCGGGGCTCGAGACCGCGGACCTGAAGCAGGAGCTTCTGAAGGCGCTGGGCTACACCGCGATCGCCTCGATCGACATCCTCACTTACGACGTCGACAACACCGAGGACTTCGCCAGCGCGTCGACCCCTGGCGCCGACGACGCGATCATCTCGGAGGGGAACGGGACCTTCACCGTCGCCGCCGGCGTGCTCGAGGTCGACGCGACCGCGGTCTCGCTGCGGTTCGACCCGCTCGACAACGCGAACGCCCCCTACCATATTTAATCGTTCACCTCGTCGAAGGATGTCTTTTTCGGCGGCAAGGTGACCCGCAACGCCGCGCCCACCGCGGACGACGTGTTGATCGGTTTCCTGATCGGGTCGCGGGAGGTGAACGACTACCTGTTCGTCGGGATGGTCTTCGACGGCGCCGACTACGCGGTGAGCCGGGTGCGGTTCAAGGATGGCGTTTTCGAGTCCGGCTTCTTCGACATCGCCTCGCCGGAGAACAACGCCGACATCTTCTTCCGCTTCCGCCACCTCGGCGAGGGCGTGATTCATATGGGCTACGGCAACTCCGACGCCGCCGCCGAGACCATGCTGAAGGGCAGCCCGAACGTACTCGCCGGCCCGACGGATCCGGCCTACGCGGGCTTCTGTGCGATCGGCCTCGACGACACCGCCGTTTCCGTCGACTACGGCTTCGACGACTGGTACTCGCACGAAGCCGACGGGGCGCACCCGACGACCTACCACATCTTCCGCGACCCCGGCGATCCCGGGGCGTACGACCTCGGCGCCGCGCAGAACTTGCTCGACCGGATCGGCCACACCCACTACCGCGGCTTCGTGATCGATACGACGCAGCTGCTCTGCGACAACCAAGGCGGTTGCGACCGCGAACCGATGGGGCTCTAGACGATGGCACTCCCTGTTACTCGAAACACGACCTACGCTCCGAACGACCCGGTTCTGAGCGCCGACCTCAACGACATTCAGGATCAGATCATCGCGTTGGCCGCGGGGCGGCGGGTCTCCTACAAGAAGATCCTGTCGCTCACCAACTGGGTCGAGATCGGCGGTACGTCCGACGTCACGATCCAGGGCGGACGGCTCACCGTTTCGACGCCTGGCGGCACCCGCGCGGTCGACGGCGGTCTCGAGTTCGAGGTCGGCGATCGGCTCGACGAGATCCGTTGCTTCCTTCGCAGCAAGTCGGCCGCGGGCAACTTCACCATGACGCTCTACCGCGCCGCGCGCGCCGACTCGGTGCTCTCGCAGGTCACGATCGGCACAGTGACGATCACCGCCGTCGGCGAGGCAGCACTTACCGGGCTCGCCGAGGTGATCGCCGAGGACGTCCGGTACTACTTGACCCTCGACTTCCCGAACGAGAACGCCGAGGTCTCGTACATCGAGGCGGTTATCGACCAGCCGTAAAATGCTGTTCCCCGGGATCCCATACGAGAAGATCAACGCGTCGATCCGGCGCGCGTTTATCGATGAGGTCGAGTCCGATCTCGAGCTGGTCGATCGCGTCGATGTCGTCGCCGCCTCGAGCGGCCAGGGCGAACTCACCGCCCCGGTTCAGGCGATCACTTTCGGCGCGACGGGCGACGGTTCCGAGCAGCACCCGATCAACGGAACCGACGGCGATGAGCTGATTTGGATCGGGAAGCTCAACCTCGACACCGGGGCTTTTAACCTCCGGTTCGAGCCCAACGATCTGAACGCCGACGACTTCGGTCTCGAGTTCAGTGGCCGCGCGTTGCTTCAGACCGACTTCCCCGGGCTTCGGGTGATGAACGGGCTGATCGCTAGCGGGCCGATGACGCTCTCGTTCGAGTGCGCGTTCCATGGGTACGACGGCGAGATCCGCGTGTTCCGATTGAGCGAGGCGATCCTTCGCCTCAACGGCACCAGCACGAACGCCAATAACTACAACCTGCGGAAGGGCTTCACGAACTGGGAAGACCTCGTCACGGTGCTCGATCGCGTTCGGTTCTTTATCCCTGAGGGCGCCCGGATTCTGGCGGGCAGCTACATCAAGATGTATCGGCTGAAAGGCGAGCTGTGAAACTCATCGACACGATTCGCGTTGTCGCAGGCTCGCCAGGCGATGGCGAGCTTCTCGCCCCGCAGACCTCGCTGCTCTTCGGGTCGGCGGCTGCCGGCGGCGTCGGGAAGAACCAAGCGGAACTGAGTGGGACCGATGGCTTCGAGTACCACTTTCGCGGGATCCTCAAGCTCGTTCAAAACAACCCGCTGATCACGCTGCGGCCGAACGAGCTCGCGACCGATCAGTTCGGACTCGGCTTGAACGGCGCCACTACGGCGACGTCGTTTCAGGAGTCGAACCTGCATATCGTTAGCGGCACGCTCACCCAGCCGCTCACTGGTAGTTTCGAGTGCAGCTTCGACCCAAACGACGGCGAGTTCTCGGTGTACCGGTGCCCGATCTCCGGCCTTCGCGAAGACGGAGTGAGCGGGGCGGCGAACGACTATCGCGTTCGCGCGTTCGGCTCGGTGTGGGAAGACATCCTCGCGACCTTCAATCGGGCCGCGATTCACAGCTCAGTCGCTGGCGCCTTCGGCGCGGGGACCTACGTCCGGCTGTACCGGATCAAGGGGCAGCTCTAGGTGCTCGTCCCCCTCATCCCTTTTACCGAGCTGCAGGCGACAAGCTCGAAGCCGATCAAGCCCGAGGAGTCCGATTTGATCTTTGTCGACAGAATCCTGGTAGCCGCCCCGACGCAGTCGGTGCGCTTCGGCTCTGCCGCAGTCGGCGGGCAGGGAGCGCTGCAGACTCCGCTGCACGGAGATAACGACTGGAAGTACATCTTGTTCGGCCGGTGGAACAAACCGGCGGTGCAGCACTTCATGACGCTGCGTCCCGAGGGCAACACCGCCGATCAGGAAGTCGAGCGGCGCGGAGGCGGCGGCGCGGGCAGTAACCAGTACACCGATCTGCGGATGGCGTTCTCCGACAACACGATCGACTACCACCGCTTCACCGCGACCCTCGACTCGAGGCGCGGTCTCGGCTCGAGGGGTTTCACGTGCAACGCCGGCGGATGGGCGACCGGCGGCAGCCCCGGGCTCACCGAGAACTACGGCGGCGGCTGGGATAACGACGTCCTGTTGATCACCTTCCTCGACATCTTCGGCGACGCGGCGAACACGATCCTCGCGAACTCCGAGTTCATCCTCTACAAAACGCGGGTGCGCGCGTGACCGTCGCGGTCGTCGTGCTCGCGGTTCTCGTGGCGGGGCTCGTGCCCTACACGCTGGTTGCTAACCACCGCTGGTCGTCGACCTCGAAGAAGCTCGGCGCGAAGACGCTCGAGTGCAGCCGAGAAAAGAAAAGGGGCGACGATGCCATCGAAGAGCTCACGAACTTCCGCGCCGCCACGAAGACCGAGGTCGGTCGCCTCCGCGAGCAGGTTCGGCAGTACCGAACCCACTACCTCGAAGCGACCCCGGACACGCCGGAGGGGCGCGAGGCTTTGGGCGATGAGCTTGATCTTCAGTTCGATCGCATTATCGAGCTGCTGTCGCCAGAAGCCGAAGGTCGAGACGCCGATCCCGGTGGTGAAGCGGGGGTGCCTGGAAGGCCTGGCGAAGCCGGCGATCGAGATCCCCCAGCGGATGGCGGAGTGCGGCCCGGGTGAGGGCGTCTGCTTCGACCGGACGAACTACATCCGGCTGATCCGCATGATCGCCGAGGTCGCCGATTATTTGGCGGCGGTGGAAGACCGCTGCACCCTGAAGAGCGAGGAGAACCAACCATGAAACGTATCCGTCGTTACATTTGCACGCTAGCCGTCGTCGCCGGCCTCTCTGGCGCCGTGAGCGGCGCTGTGCTGGCCGCGCCCGACGCAGGTCCGAGCGCCGCGGCGATCGTCGATGCGGCTCCCACAGCCGACGCTGGGCCCGCTGTCGAGCCCGAGAAGCCGAAGAGCACGGTCCCCGCCGCGCTCGAGGACGCCGAGAAGCTGTACGACGCCTATAAAGACCTGAAAAACCGTGACGAGACCATCCCGCTCCGGGTGGCGATCGCGATCTTCGGCTCGGTGGTCCTGAACGTCCTGATCGGCTGGGCTCGGCGGCTCGACTGGATCGACAAGCGGAAGCGGTGGATCCCGCTCACGATCGTCGCCCTCGGCGCGATCGCCGCGGTGCTCGACCACCTCGCGACGGGCTCCGGCTACGTCGCGGCGATCACCGGTTCGACGGGCGCGTTCGCCGTGCTCTATCACCAGATCAAAAAGCAGTTCTTCAAGGCAAGCTGATGAGCAAGCGCCACGCGAGCGAGAACGGGGTCACCCCAGTCGAGGGGATCCCCGTCGCCGACATCTCCGGGGAGATCAACCCGGCCGAGTTCGACTTCGCCGAGGGCAGTAACCAAGCCGCCGACGCCGAGAAGACGTCGCGGGTGCGGAAGTCGATCCTCTCGCTTCCGCCTGGCTCGCTGAACCCTCTCGACGCCGCGACTAATGGTGATCAGCCCGTCGGCCAGATCACCCTCGGCGACGTGATCGACGTCCTGCGCGGCGACGGGGGCGGAACCCCACCGCCGACGGGCGTGAAGAAGGTGCTCAAGTCGTCATGGTTCAAGCAGCTGCTCGCGGTGCTCGTGTCGGGCGCCGCGGTCGTTTGGGCTGCCTTCGAAGCGGTCGAGAGCCGGTCGGTCGAGAACGAGCGACACGTGAAAGAAAACGCCGCCAAGATTCAAAAGAACACCGAGGCGATCAAGGGAGTCCAAACGTCGGTCGACGAGGTCGGCAGCACCTTGAAGAAGCAGACGGCGATCCAAGCGAAGCAAACCGAGGTGCTCGAAACGCTCACCGAGGAAG
>FUIF01000685.1_pt1 | contig 10834 bp, 12 predicted proteins | sample 1003461 | NCBI WGS metagenome assembly FUIF01 (sample SAMEA80401918, study PRJEB19352) | marine metagenome
AACATTGCCGTTTGCTACAGGGAGTGTTGGCACCGTAACGATAACAGGTGCGGCCACCGCTCCTGTTACCGGGCTAGAAGCCACGGGTAACGTCGGCTCAGTAAGTGTTCTAGCACCAGGGTCGGTGCAAGTAACTGGTGTAGAAGCTACTGGTGCGGTAGGAACAGTTACTACGATATCGAACAACAACCTGTCTGTGACAGGTGTGGAAGGCACGGCTCTCGTAAATAGTGCCAGTGTTTTGGAAGGCGTAGGAGCCTTTCCGACGGGTGTAGAAGCCACCGGTGGCGTTGGCGCTGTAACTGTCACCGGTTTGTCGAATGTCGCCGTGACCGGTGTAGCAGGCACGGGAGCAACAAGCCAGGTCATATTCAACGTCGAAGTCAGATTCGATGGTTGGGGCCGAGGCACCTGGGGTCAAGCAGCTTGGAACGGCTCGCTTGGTATAGAAGCCACGGGCCAGGTTGGAAGTGTCACGGTTGAGGCCGGAGTAATAGCTCCGGTAACAGGTTTAGAAGCACGGGTGCTGTAGGCAGTGTCACTGTAAACGCCGGGGCGATTACGCCGGTAACCGGGCTAGAGGCCACGGGCACAGTTGGTAGCGTCACAATTGACCTACAACTGGACGTCCCTGTCACGGGGCTTCAAGCCACGGGCACAGTTGGCTCGGTGACGGTAAACGCTGACGCTAACACGCCGGTATCGGGTGTTTCTGGAACCGGGCAAGTTGGAAGAGTTATAGTTTGGGGTGAGATAGGTCCTGTTCAGAACCCGAATTGGACAGAAGAGACCCCATCACAAACCCCAGGGTGGGTTGAAATAGCCGCTTAAAGAGGTATACCAATGGCAACTTATGTAAACAATTTACGGTTAAAAGAAATCGCCACAGGTGACGAAAGCGGAACCTGGGGCACAAGCACCAACACCAACTTAGAGCTGATCGGTGAAGCACTTGGCTACAACACCGAAGCGTCCTTCTCGTCAGATGCGGATGCGACCACTACGGTTGCAGACGGCGCAACTGATCCGGCCCGAGCGTTATATTTTAAAGTAACCTCTGGTGCCAGCCTTACGGCCACTCGAACGTTAACGATTGCACCAAACTCTGTATCGCGTGTGATGCTCATTGAAAATGCTACCAGTGGTAGTCAATCGATAAACATTAGTCAGGGCTCTGGTGCAAACGTCACTATTGCAAATGGCAAGACCGCTTTACTTTATTTAGACGGTGCGGGCTCTGGCGCAGCCGTTGTTTTAGCAAGTCCAAGTGTAGCGGTCAGTCAACTTACGGATGTTACCTCTACGGCAGCGGAGTTAAACCTGGTTGATGGCGCAACCGCGGACACGGTGGTTAATTCTAAAGCGGTTATCTACGGTGCGGCAGGCAGGTAACGGCCAATGAGCTTGATGTAGACAACATTCAGATTGACGCAAACGCCGTTAAGTCCACCGACACTAACGGCAACATTCAGCTTTTTGCAAACGGAACGGGTTTCATTGAGCTGTATGGAAACACCAATGCAGGAAAAATACGGTTTAACTGTGAGAGCAACAGTCACGGTGTCACCTTGGTCGGTCCTCCGCACAGTGCTTCTGCAACCTATACCTTAGAGCTACCTAATGCGACAGGCGCAGCTAATACTTACCTCCAAACAGACGGATCAGGTAAGTTGTCTTTTGCGGGAGCCATCCCGGCACCAACGCTAACCGGGACTAATCTAACCGCCACCTCTAAACAGTTTATTGTTGCTACCGCAGGAAGTATCACAATAACCTTACCAGCGTCTCCAAGCGCAGGGGACTTTGTGGTGATTAAAGACGGCACGGGCGCTGCGGCTACTACAAACTTTACGGTCGCCAGGAACGGCTCAAACATTGCCTCAAGCGCAACTGACCTGACCTTTGACAAGAACTTTGCCGAAATCACCATGACCTACATTAACGGTACAATCGGTTGGAGCGTGTAAATGAGTAATCTATCGGAGTTATTACCCTCCGGTGGAGGGCAGAACGTAGTTGAGTTTACTGCAAGTGGCGCAGTAGGTTCTGGTAAGCCTGTTGTTCTCAACACTAACGGTACTGTTTCAGAAGTTTCAGAAACTACGATTAATCCAGATGCGCCAATAGGCTCAACAACTTTGGTTGATGGTAATAACACAGAGTACCTTAGTGTTGCAGCCGACCCTCATAACTCAAATAGATGGGTAGCTGTATATCAAGATGATATAGGAAACAAAGATGCCTTTATGAAGGTGTTTACTCTTTCTGGAACCACAATTACCCAATCTTCTGCCATATCTTTACTTACTGGAGGGTCGGTAAATAGGGAGATTAATGTTTGCTTTGATAAAGGTCAGGCAAATGTTGTGCTGTTGATGTATAACAATAACAGTAACGATGGTGCTGTTCGTGTTGCAACAATATCAGGAAGCGCAGGAAGCGAAAGCGTTAGTCTTGGGTCAGAAACATCTTTTTATACATCACAGCCTATATTTACCTCTAGTGGAGCAGGCGGTATAAGCTTAGTAAATCTGGATACTAGCGGAACTTTTTTGGGTATTTGGGTAGATGCAAATGCCGCTAACAACACAATAAAAGGTCGTGTGTTTCAAGTAAGTGGGACATCTGTTACGGCAGGGGGTTCAACCACTGATTTAGCCACAGACTCTAATGGGTATAGTGATGATTCTCAAGTTATTAGAGAACACTACTCGGATACTACAAAGGCTTATTTAGCTTATAGAGACACAAGCACTAACATAGCAATGAAAGTGCTAACCGTTTCAGGAACTACTATTAGTGTTGGTACAAAGTACGCAAATTCAAATAATGTAAATGATGCTGGGATGCACATCAGTCCTATATCAGCCACAAAAATAATTGTTTCGACTAACACTGGTGCGGGTGGCAATTACCCGTCTTATCAAGTTGTAACAGACAGCAGCGGTACATTGTCATACGGAACATATACAACCGTATCTAGCGTTAATGCGTCGAGAGTTATTGCTCTAAATAATAAAAACAATAACCCGTTAGTTTTTCCATATTATTACGCCTACAACCCCGGTTCTGGGAATAGGCCATTCGTAAAAATACTTACGTCAAACTCTGACGCTTCTACAATAAGTTTTAGCGCAGAGGATCAAATTGACAGTAGCAACACTATTGCTACTACTTGGAATGGGCTGGCATTACAGGAAGATAATTCTGGCCATTACCTGTGGTTAGGTGAGGTTAGCAGTGACCTGTACTTCATATTAGGAAAGGCCGGAGGCACTTCAACTAACGTGGCCGACTTCATCGGCCTAGCCTCTGCTGCTATATCCGACACCGCATCTGGGGACATCAACGTCAAGGGTGGCATTAACGAAGCGCAGTCTAGTCTCACAATAGGCTCTGACTATTATGTTCAGAATGATGGCTCGTTATCCACTACGACTTCTAGTGTTAAAGTCGGCCAAGCGATAACCGCAACCACAATTAACATGATGGATTTGACATGACGAATCTAACAGATTTATTACCTGCGGGTGCGGGCGGCAAACAGGTAAGCTTCACAGCTAGTGGGGCCATAGCGCAGGGTAAGCCTGTTATTTTAAACACTGCGGGTACAGTAACAGAGGTTGCAATTGCAAGCGTAACCCAAGGCATTGGCACTTACACAAATTTTAGTTCAGGCTCTATAACTGATGGGACGGCATTTGCTTATTCAACTACCGATGACAAATTGGTTGTTATATTTCGTGATGACTCTTATCACGCATACTACGCTATTGGGACTTATTCTGCTGGAACTCCGGGGTCATACACTTGGGCAACGGCTGCAAAAATTCGAGGTTCTAACTATAACCTTCAGCATATGCAAATTGAGTACCATCCAAGTTCAGACCAATTTGTAATGGTTGCTTCTCAGGTTGATGACAACTACTACGGACAAGCGTTCGTTGGAGAAATAGATAGCGGCGGCACTACGATGACTTGGCAAGCGCCCGTCACTTTTTATACAAATGCTCCGAATGGTTGTGAAAGAACTGACATTACTTACGACACTAACGCAGACAAGTTTCTTATTTCTTATATTGACCGCCAAAATGATTACCTTAGATACAGGGTTGGAAGTCTTAGCGGTTCAACAATTAGCTTTGGTACTGAGTTAGAAGTTTCAATGGGCGGCGTAACGCAGGACAACCAATCAACTGTGTACGATTCTACTGCTCAAAAGCACGTTACGGTTACAAGAGAAAACAGCGGTTCTAATCGAGGTTATGGTGTAGTAGCGACTATATCTGGGACTAGCGTCACCGTTGGTACAGAAGCTCAATTTGATACTAGCGTTACTGATCCATACATAGAGTACGATCCTAACGCGGATAAATGTTTAATTGTGTTTAGAGACGATGGGAACAGTTTATACGGCACAAGTTATGTTGCTACTGTCTCAGGTACATCTATATCTTATAGTTCTGCGGTAGTTTTTAGTTCGGCACAATCAGAGCATTTTTGCGCTGTTTATGACCCCACGGTAAAAAAGATTGCTATGCAATTCTTAGATAGTGGTTCAAACAATAATGTTGTAATTGAATGCACTATATCCGGCACTACGGCGTCTTTTGCAAACGAAACGGAATTATTTGACATTGGCAGGCTTTTTACGGGCGGCGTCTACGATCCTGATGCTCAAGTTGTGGCTTTTGGAAGTCTGGCAGAGGATACAGGTTCCACGTTAGGAACATCTAAGGCATACAGGACAAGCGGTAGTGTACCTAATTTAACTGCTACAAACTTCATAGGCATAGCAGACGCAGCGATCTCTGACACCGCGTCGGGCAACATTACGATCAAGGGTGGGGTTGCCTCCAACGGCCTAAGCAGTCTGACTCCGGGTTCTGTTTATTATGTTCAACTGATGGGACATTTTCTACGACAGCAGATGACCCTAGTGTAGAAGCCGGTAAAGCCCTGTCAGCTACCAGCATCAACTTGGATTACAGTTCATGACTAATCTATCTGATTTATTACCAGCGGGTGCTGGAGCAAAGAGTGCTACGTTTACGGCTAGTGGTAATCTGGCTACGGGTGAGACAGTAGCCCTAAAAAGTGATGGAACAGTCGAAGTCGTAGCAGCAACGTCTGCTAGTACGGGGTCGGTGACAAATTTTGATTCTGGTTCTGGTAACAGTTACCAAACGCAGTCTGTGGTGTATGACGTTTCTCAAAGTAAAATTCTTATAACTTATGCGGATAACGGTAATAACAGTTACATTACGGGAGTAGTTGGTACAGTTAGTGGTACTTCAATAAGTTTTGGAACCCCTACCGTAATTGATAGCAGTGCGATAAATGCCTCTGCTTCTGTTTATTGCCAGATATTAGTAAAACGTGTTGTTTTTTTAAGAAGACTTCTAACAATTACACCGAAGCAAAAGTTATTACTATAAGCGGAACATCTATTAGCTTTAGCGGCGCTTCAGGACTAAGCACTCCAAACAGAGAAGCAATGTCTCCTGTGTTTGATCCTGATAACAACAAAGTAATATTTAACTATAGAGATGAAAGTAATAGTAGATACGGAACCACACAGGTTTGCACAGTAACATCTACTACGGTTACAGCCGCCACCGCTGTTGTATGGGCCAGTGTGTATGCTGGAGGTAATAGATTTGGTGCAGTTTACGACACTTTAAATGACAAAGTGGTTGTTTCTTATATCCAAGATACCGCAACGCCGAGAGGCAAAAGTGTTGTTGGAACGGTAAGTGGAACTTCTACAAGCTGGGGAACGCCTGTAGAGTTTAATGGGGCTGAAGTCAATTTTGTTGATGCTGCCTTTGATTCCAATGCTAATAAAGTGGTCGTAGTCTATAGAGACTCTGGTAGTGGCAGTGATGGCACTGTCGTTGTGGGAACAGTAAGCGGTACATCAATATCCTTTGGCTCAGAAACCGTTTACGCTAGTGGTCAGGCTAGTAACCAAAAAATTGTTTATGACACTGGTGCTAAGAAGTCAGTATTGATTTATACAGACACCGATGGCGGCACAGGGGGTGGAGGTGATGGCCGCATAGTTGAAATTACAGTTGATGGAACGACTGCGACAGTAGCTAATGATGCTCGTGTTATTGATGATGCTAGGTACGATGATCCGGGCGGTGCATATGATTCATCGGTAGGACGTGCTGTTTTTGCATTTAGAGACAGTGTTGACAATGACAATGATGCAATCGTACACCAGACCTCTGCAACAAACTCTGGCGACTTCGTAGGCATCACAGACGAAGCCATATCTGACACCGCAACAGGTTCCGTAGTCGTTGAGGGTGGGGTCATTACGAACGCAAGTTTAGGTTTGACTTTAACTCCGGGAACTACATATTACGTTCAAAATGATGGCAGTCTCGGAACAGGTTCTACCAGTGTGACCGCCGGTAAAGCTTTGGCTGCGACAACACTTTTATTAAAAGGGTAAGACATGAAAACTATTGTAGACAACGCAACAAACACCTCTCGCTATTTATTGGCTGATGATAAGCCGGTTAATGTGACTGCGGCTCACATTGAAGTAGGTGACCCTGCAAACCTTGACTTTATCATCGGTGACCTGAACAGCAGCAACGCTACTGTGATTGAGAGCGTGACAGAGCCTGATGATTGGTTTGGCTGCAAGTACACCTGCGCTTCTGATGGCACTTGGACAGCCGTTGAAGGTTGGGTAGACCCACGCACCGCTGAGTAAGAAGTATGAGCTGTGATTCATGTATTTGTTTTGATAATGACGGTAGGTGGTGTTGAGGTAGCCAACGATGACTGTCGTGAGGCGATGTGCTTCCGTAGTATCGACACCTGTAACAGCTTTGCCGCAAAACTAAGACAGCGAGGTTCACCCAGTACCTCCGCAGCAATCACAGCATACTGCAAGCCAATACTGGTAGACCCGACTCAAGACGGGGTGAAAATCTACTAATGGCCGCAGAGATCGTAGCAGCAGTACAGATATGCGCCTCTGCCTACCGCTTTATGAAAACGGCGGTAAACGAAGGTCGAGAACTGGGCGATATGACCAGGGCTATGAGTAAGTTCTGGGATGCCAGGGAAGAGGTCAGTGTACTTGAGCAGAAGGCCACTAACCCCAGCAAAATAGAAAAGCTGTTTGGTGGTAAGTCTGTTGAGAGCCAGGCGTTAGAGATAACGCTACAGAAGAAGAAAGCAGAACAGCTAGAGAAAGAGCTTAAAGACCTGTTCTATTGGACAGGCAACGCAAATCTCTGGCACGACATGATTCGTGAAAGAGCGAAGATACGGAACTTACGGATTGCAGCGGCCCGACAGAAAGCTCAGAACAGGGCGGCGATGATCGATATAGCGGTTATTGGCGGCATACTGGGCCTTGTAATGGTTACTGTACTAGCGATCACTAGCGTAGCGGTGGAATGAAAAGAATAGTCACAGACAGACCAACAGCTAAAGAACGATTATCGCACTGTATGGCTTGTCCTAAACTCAATAAAATGGGTATTTGCGGTATGTGTGGTTGCATAATGCCCGCTAAAGTGTGGTTGAAGAACGCTACATGCCCAGAGAGTAAATGGTAGTTATGCCTCTTACAAAGTTACAGTTTAGACCAGGCGTAAATCGAGAGACTACTTCGTATAGCAACGAGGGCGGTTGGTTTAACTCTGACAAAGTCAGGTTTCGTTTCGGAATGCCGGAAAAGATAGGCGGGTGGCAGAGAGATAGCGACAATAGCTTTCTTGGCACGGCTCGTTCTTTGCACACCTGGGTAACTTTGGGCGGGACGACACTGACGGGTGTGGGCACAAGCCTCAAGTTTTACATAAATCAGGGCGGCGAGTTTTACGACGCTACACCTATTCGAGCTACTACGGCTGCGGGCGACGTCACTTTTGCCGCGACCAACGGATCAGCCGTTTTGACAGTGTCTGACGTTAGTCACGGGGCAGCGCAGGGTGATTTTGTTACGTTTAGCGGGGCTGCTTCTTTAGGTGGCAATATCACCGCAAATGTTCTTAATCAAGAATATCAGATAGATCAGATTGTAAATAACGACAGTTATAAAATTTCCGCTAGGACGGCGGGGACCACTATAAAAGAGCTAACCGTTGATGGGCAATTGACTCCGACACCTGTCTTAGCTAACAGCTCCGATACAGGAAACGGTGGTTCCAGCGTAGTTGGCGCGTATCAGATAAATGTTGGCCTATCTAACGTTGTTGTCGGCACCGGATGGGGTGCAGGAACATGGGGCCGAGGCACATGGGGATCAGGCACGACGTTGACTGTTCTTAATACGCTCCGTATTTGGACCCAGGATAACTTCGGCGAGGATTTGTTACTTAACGCCAGAGATGGTGGCATCTTCTTATGGGACACCAGCACGGACACCCTGGGTAGTAGTCGTGCGACGGCGTTGTCTTCTTTGGCCGGTGCAGACGCTGAGACGCCCACCGTTGCTAAACAAGTTCTGGTTTCCGACCGGGACCGTCATGTCATCGTGTTTGGTTGCGACCCGGAGACTGCAATAGGCACACAAGACCCGCTTTTGATTCGATTTAGCTCTCAGGAGTCGCTCACCACGTGGAAGTCGGAAGTGACTAACACTGCGGGTGACCTACGAATTAGCTCGGGCTCTGAGATCGTCACTGCCGTGGAAACAAAGAGTCAAATCCTTGTTTTTACAGACGTTTCCGTACACAGTATGCAGTTCCTGGGGCCTCCGTTTACCTTTGGTATTAACCAGATAGCTGAAAACACCACAATAATCGGGCCTATGGCGGCGAAAGCGTGGACGATGCGGTATTTTGGATGGGCTTTGAAGAATTCTACTTCTACGCAGGACAAGTGCAGAAGCTGCCTTGCAGCGTCCGAAGCTATGTCTTCAACGATTTCAATAAAGAACAGGCTGAAAAAGTCAGAGCTGCCTTGAACAGCAGTGACTCAGAGGTTTGGTGGTTCTACCCGTCTGCTGACGCCACAGAAATAGACCGGTACGTGGTTTATAACTACGAGGAAAAGGTCTGGTATTTCGGAACGTTGAACAGAACCGCGTGGCTAGACCGGGGCGTGAACCGTTTTCCGTTGGCCGCCAGCACAGATGGCTATCTCTATCAGCATGAGAACGGCTTGAACGACGGCAGCACCAACCCTCCTACACCAATTACGAGCTTCATAGAAAGTAGCCAGTTGAGCATTGGCGAGGGCAATAATTTTGTTTTTCTTAACCGCTTGATACCGGATATTACCTTTGACGGCTCAGTGTCAAACGGCCCGAGCGCAGATTTTACCTTGCAGGCCCGCAATTTCCCTGGGGGTCAGTATTTGCAGTCCAAGGACTCAGAGGTCGTGCAAAGCGCCACGACGCCTGTGGAGCAGTTTACCGAGCAAACGTTCGTTCGATTGCGAGGACGCTCTTTTGCTTTGAAAGTGCAGTCGGACACCATAGATATGCAATGGCGTTTGGGAACGCCGCGTGTGGATGCACGTCAGGACGGTAGAAGGTAGTGGCCTCGCGTAGTTTAACCAGGCTATTCTTCCCAGACGCGCCTGCAAGCTATGACCAAACGCATCAGGCCGATGTCCAAAGGTCGTTTTTGCTGTTTCTACAGCAAATACAGAATCCTGGAGATGCACGGCACACGGACCTTACTCTGACAAACCTGCAATCTGGGGATGATCAGGGTTGGAGACCGGTGCGGTATACGAAAAAGAGGGTTTTTTAAAAATAAGTTTGGCAAATGAGCCCAATTTACGCGGAGTTTCAAGCTCTGCCGCGGTTGGCGCGGTTACGGTGACAATTACATGAGCGATGAACACGTTATAACCTCTTCGGACGGCTCTAAGTGGCGTCCTTCTACCAGTGTTGATAGAATCCAATGTGCATCTTGCGACAATTTGTTGATACTCCTGCGGAAATAGCTCCTACCCATCAGGTCAGTGTCCCCAGTGCAATAATCCGTGGACAGGGGCTGAATCTAGACATACTCAAATTACAGTCACTGCCCCGGAGGCTATTCGAGGTGAGGCCTGATGTCAGAATTTTTTAGAGAAATCCTTGGTGGTCTTGTTGATACGGCGGTAAACGCTGGCATCAATTCATTAATCACGGGTCAAGACTACGGAGATGCCTTCAAACAGACGGCTGGTCTGGCTGCTTTGTCTAGTGTTTTAGGCGGAGGCAGCCAAAAGCCGTCCATTATCGACCTTTTTCAAAAGCAACAGCAGGAAACGCAGCAGCAGCAACAACAGCAGCAGGCTGCCCCTACTCTTACGCCCGAACAAATAAGAAGAGCAAGAGCCGCCGCTAACGAAATGGGTATGAGCGAGCAGGAAGCTATAAAAACGATGTATTCTCCTGCACCCGAGCAAACCCAAAACCAAGGCATTACGGCTATTGGCGACGTTGACAAACGTGGCTTCTTTGAAGCTATAGGCGATGCTATAACCGGCGATGAAGAGGGTGGCCGTATGGGAGCCATAAAGCAGGCTTTCTTGCCTGATTCTGCTGGTGACCCCAGTCCTCTGCGACAATATGGCCTTTAGGTATACTGGGCCTTTTAGCTGCATATAAAACAGGTGCTTTTGACCCGGTGGTCCCCGAGCGTCAGCAGCCTTATGGCGGTATTGGCGGCATAGCCGGTTTACAGGCTAAATATCCCGGCACTTACCGTCCAGGTGTGCCTCAAATTGCACGGCCCGCGGGTATGGCAGACGGTGGCTTTCCCCGTAAGACCGGGGCCATAGCGGGTCCTGGCACAGAAACCTCTGACGATATCCCTGCAATGCTCTCCGACGGCGAATTTGTAATGACTAAGCAAGCAGT
>FUIF01002005.1_pt1 | contig 10833 bp, 13 predicted proteins | sample 1003461 | NCBI WGS metagenome assembly FUIF01 (sample SAMEA80401918, study PRJEB19352) | marine metagenome
TGGCACCAGAAGCAATGCCATCCAGCTTGTCGTGCATTGCAGAAGTCATAACACCAGCATCAGAGCTGGTAGCCTCTGAAATCGAAGTGTTATTACCCGTCGAGCTGGTGATAGTTACACCAGTGCTAGAGCGAGAGGTCCCTAAGTTCGTGCCAACGTTTACCTGTGCGCCATCAGCAATACCGTCCAGCTTGTTTTTAAGTGCTGTTGTGAAGTTATTGTCAGTCTGAGAAGCAACAGAAAAATCAATCGTTCCGTCACCGTCTTGGTATGTGACGGTGATGCCTGATTCAGTATTTCCGGTGACCATGCCACCAACGATGTCCTGAACCTGTTCATTGGTCAGGGTTGCAGTGATGTAACCAGCGCCGTTCGTTAGCTGATTGTTGTTGGTTGGGATTGTCGGCGTGTTGGAGAAGTTGTTGTAATCCAGGTAGTGTGAACCATGTTCCCCATCTAGGAGGTCAGCATCTAAACCAGAACTTGCACCATCAACATTCTTGATAGCAACAAGGATTTCAGCATCGGTTTGATCAGCCGTTGCGCTATCTTCAATACCGTCCAGCTTGTTTTTAAGCGTTGTTGTGAAGTTGTTATCTGTTTGAGAAGCAACAGAAAAATCAAGCGTTCCGTCAGCATCTTGATATGTAACCGTTATTCCACTCTCTGTATTTCCAGTGACCATCGCGCCAACGATGTCTTGGATTTCCTCAGCACTTTGATCAGCCGTTGCGTTATCTTCAATGGCATCTAGTTTGTTCTTCAGAGTTGTCGTAAAGTTTTCATCAGTCTGAGAAGCAACAGCAAAATCTAAAGTGCCGTCACTGTCCTCGTAGGTAACCGTGATTCCGGTTTCAGTGTTGCTGGTGACCATCGCACCAACGATGTCCTGAATACTTTCCGTGCTGTTTGCTGTCGCACCGGAAGCAATTCCATCCAGCTTGGTTTTGTCTCCCGAAGACATCAAGCCGTTGGCGCTCTGCGTAGCAGCGTCATGGGCAGTGGTCCCAGCTGCAGTCAGGCGACCTTGTGCATCAACCGTAAACGTGGGAATGGCTGTTCCAGACCCATAATCGCCAGCCGTTACAGCAGTGTCCCCCAGCTTGGCGGCAGTGACAGCGTCATCAGCAATCTTTGCCGTTGTAATGGCACTGTCAGCAATCTCTGCTGCCGACACTGTCCCATTAGAAGCCGCAGTGATTCGGCCTTGCGCGTCTACGGTAATGTCGGCGGCTGTGTAATCGCCAGCTGTGACGGCAGTATCTGCCAGCTTGGCAGCAGTTACAGCATCGTCTGCAATCTCAGTTGTGTTAACTGCGTCTCCTGCAAGCTTTGCATTAGTTACCGCGTCGTCTGCGATGTAAGCAGTCGCAATTGCAGTGCCATTCCAAACACCGGTTGCAATCGTCCCAACGCTTGTGAGGCTTGAGCCAACAACGTTTGTGCCGAGGCTTGTAGCGTCAAGAACTTTAGTTCCGTTAATGCGGAACTCTTTGCCGCTGGCAATGTTGACGTGCTCAGAGAAATCCCAGCTGTCGGTGCTATTTGTCCAAAGGATTGTGTGATCTGTCGCCCCTTTTAGCGTGATGCCACCACCATCCGCCGTTGCGTCAGTTGGGGTTGCGATGCTCCCTAGCTCAATGTTTTTGTCGTCAACAGTCACTGTTGCGCTGTTGACAGTAACCGTGGTTCCATTGACTTGCAGATCGCCCGTGACTGTCAGGTCATTGGCAATCGTGATGTCGTTGGCAAGCTTGTCGCCTGTGATCGCATCATTAGCGATGTCTGTTGTTGCTAGGGGATAGGCGCTGATCTTGGTGCCATGGATGTAAGCCAGGCTCTGCCAAGCCGTTGAGCCATCGCCAAGCTTGAAATAACCAGTGTCTGATTCGACCCCAAGGCTCACCCGCCAGCAATGTGGGGTTAGCGGATGTCCGAGTTAGAAGCAGTGTCGTAACGCTGGCGCTGTAGCGCAGAAAGGGTGATGCTCATTGTGCGCCAACGCCTCCGACGATGTAATCACGCGCAGGTGTAGCAGCTGCTGCGCCAGCATTCAGAATATAAGTGCGGGCAGGGGTTGCCGCCGCTAGGCACCATTGAAAATCAGGTCACCAGTGTCAATCGGGATGGTTTCCAGTTCAATGGCAACATCAAAACGGTCATAGGAAACATCCGTGATTGTCGGTGCGGTTGTATATCGCCAGCCTGGTCATCCAAAATAGGGACCGGCGGCGTGACGTAGTCACCCCAAATAGGCTCCGACAGGAAGAAGATGTCAAATGTTCCGTCACGGTCGTAATAGTGGTCTTTGATCAGAAGCATGTTTGCTTCTGTCAAATGCGAAAACGTGAGGCTCAGTTGCTGGGCGATACGGCGATTGCCACGCCTGAAGCCATATTGCGTGCCAGCTGTTGACAGATTTAGTTGATTTGGAACACTGCCCGGCGTGTAAGTGCGTGTTGTTGGAGCTAATGCCGGGAAAATGCTCATCTCACTTCACAACGCTGACCAATTCTACTTCTAGGTCAAAACGGCCAGGGGAGGCGCTTGGGGTGACACTGAACGCCGATGCGTAGCGCCAATCAAAAGTAGAAGCTGAAACAGGCACGGTCGTGTATCCAGACCAAACACTTGACGGAAGGTCAAAAGCAATCAGCTCACCTTCCTGCCCTTTGTAATGGGCGTAGATCAAGTTAAGATCCGCCTCAGGCAGCGCCCTGAATGTCAGGGTCAATGTTTGGTCTAAGTGGTTGTCGCCATAACGGAAACGGACATTGGCCCCGCTAGTTGCTTCATGAACAACCTGTGGTGTATCACCAAGCGACAACTTTCTGGCATTTGGCGTCAACGCTGGGAAAGTAGCATCAGCTGTTTGTCTCCGTAAACGTACCGTTGAGAACTTCATTGCTGATCGTGGCAATGTTAGAAACATTCAGGGGAAAGTGCATGGCCGAAAATGAAGTAATGCCGTCTGCGCTGTGGTTCACAGAGGTGATTTGATAATGATCAGTTTCTGTTCGGCTGTCTCCTACGCTATTGATACGACTGCGCTGCAGCTTGATCACATCTGTTGCTTTCAAGTTGTTTGTATCCAAAGCTGTCTGAAACTCAATCGTGTGAGTTGAGTGCTTGCGCCTTGCAAGTTCGTATTTTGCAAACCTTGATGCGTGAGATTTTGTGGCGCAAATTCACTCATGTCAAAATTTACTACCTGGGCATCTGCAGCAGTGGTGCTGAAACGGACCATGACCCCAACAGGAGCAGCGATAAATTCAGGGTCTATGTTCCGATGAGGTACGTTGACAATGGTGTCTGCCCGCTCTTCTGATGATGTGAACGTTTTCGCGTAAGAACCAGCGATAATGTCTGTTTCGTTAAATGTTGCCGCTGGAGTCAGGGCAGTAACGTCAATAGCATTGCTTCCATTCACAGGCAACAAAGGACTGAACTGATAGCGCCCACCATGCTTAAAAATGCGAGCAAAAAGTATGGGCTTAGTTCTGTGATGTACTCAATCAAGTTGTAGGGCTGATCCAGCACCCCATTGAAAAACATGTTGTAAGTTGAACAATATGTCCCAATCGCCTGCAGGTTAGAAAGCTTGACTGGTTGAGCAAGCTCAGCAATAGTTGAGCTTGAACGCTTGATCATGCTAAACAGATGCAAGGCAAGGTCTACGAACTGATTTGATGACCCTGTTGTGTATGAGCCACCGCTCAAACCTGCGCTGTACTTGGTAACAGAAACGCCTTCGTCGTAGTAAACATAAACCTGCTTCAGGTCATTTGGCACTGAGCCAGAGTCAAAATCAACAAATGCATTGCTTGTGATTTGCAGGAGCGTGATGTCTGCATAAGATGAGAAATCATCAGTCGAAGGATAGGCGCTGGGGTCTCTGCGTGTACTTCTAAACTCTTGCTCTTGGATGCCAATAAGCTGCCCACTCTCATCGGCGTCAAAATCTGTATTCCTTTGCAGATTGACTGATTTGCAGGCAGTTTGAAGCGTGTGCCCTCATCGTTTACGCCTAGGTTGAGTAAAAGTTTTCATTATTTTGTGTCCACTCTACTAAGTAGTTTCTGTTGAGGTTTCCGTTATCATCATATGCAGCAAGGCCTTCAGTAACTTGCCCATCTGTGTTGCCCCCAAGAACCTGAAACGGTGGGTTAGGTTAAAGCGTCGATTTTTTTCGTCGTCACCTGGATCGTTTCCCGGAAAGAGTGCAGCATAAGTAGTAGTTAAATCGTTGCCTGTTTCATTATCAAATAGCTTAAGGAGTGACCCATCGGTAGTGAATGTTGTGTTATCACAGTCCCCAATAGCTCTCGTAATAGTCTTAAAATTGTAAAAATCGCCAACGCTTAAAGTTCTTCTGTCGTTGGACCGTTGGTTTACGCTCGCCCTTTGTATTGGCTTGAAATAGGTGTAGTTCTCAACTCCGCAATAAAGCATCCCAGAGTTTCCGTCATCTGGAAATGGGCATGTGTTTGAAGCGGTTGCATACGTTGCAGCACTAACAAAACGGTGATTGACTGTTGCCGTTACAGCCTTCCTAGTTGCAATAAAGGCTAAACATTTAAGGCCGATATAAATGCGTTGCTTGTTAGGAGTGCTGATCATTGTCCCCTGGCAGATAGGGAAAGCCTGCGAGCTGTTTGCATCACGCACGCCAGCCTTGATTAAGGATGGCTGCATCCAAACACCGCCGATGTTGCTGGCACGCTTGCAAAAGACAAGGGGGATGGTCTCGCCTGCGTTTGCAATTCTCTGTGCTTTATCAACATTGCCGTAGGGCTGCTTCTTTTTTTCTGCTGAGTTGTTGAAATCAATCGCGCCACTTGCAGGTGACCTTCTTCCTTTTTGGTACGGACTAAAGCTTGGCATCAGCGTTCCTCCTGGCAGTTGCAGATCGCCATTTCAACAACCCGACGATAAGCCACAAGAACACCTGCGGAAACTGCTGTTATGCCTTGAACCTGTGTCCCGTCAGCCTTGTACCAGCGCAACACACCGTCCGAGCAATGCTTCCACACAATGCTTTCATGCTCACTGCCATCAGCGCAGGTGACTTGAAAGTCAACGCCTAGCAAAAACTCTTCGGGGCCAAAGTAGCTCATTCGGCTAAAAACCTCCCCATCATGTCTTCAGTAACCAGGCGGGTCGGGACTTGTGGGTTCAACTTGTTGATTGCAGGATTGACCGTCCACTGCACAGTTTCATCTGTCAAAGAAGCCTGCTCGATGCTGCCGATATAACGGCTTATTTGTTGAGCGCTGGCTGCGTGGAAACTGTCATTGCCTGCGGTTTGAATATACAAAGAAGCCACTACCAGATTGTCCGCACTGATTGCAGTGTTTGTAATGTCCACAATTTCAGCTGTAGCGGCCAGCGAAACAGTCAGGTCGCCTATTGCTGCAGCCGTTGTAGAGCCAAAGCCGTCACAGTCAAAAGCAAGGTACAAATAGTCCCCATCGCTTTCATTGTCAGTGCTTAGCTGTTGTTTGACTTGGTAAAAGTTTTGCCATTGATTTGTCGGAGTGCGTTTGCTTGTGGAGCTGTCAAAAACGCTGGAACGGTCAGCGTAATACTCCAAAAACGTCATGATGTCGTAGTTAGCCATCAGGGCATCCTCAGGCGACGGCGAACACTCATATCACGCTCAATAGATGTCAGTGTCTGGCTCACACCCTGCTGCACAGCTCTAGTCATCTCTTGTGTTGTGACATAGTTTTGGCCGTTGATTTGCATCACTGGCCCAGTCTGAATGTTGACGTTGGGCTCTCTGCGCGAAACGCCTGAGTTGTTAGTTCGTGGGCTGGTCGCAAACATATACTTTCCAGTGTTTCTTGGAGTAAATTTTGCGCCGCCGCCCTTAAATTTAGTAACATAACCACCACGGGCAAACCCTGGGATCGCCTCTGCACCGCGTTCACCGCTCATGTAGTTAGCTGAGAAGCCAGCAGCCTTGCTTTCAGGAATAATGTATTCAGGCTCACCGCCTTCACCAATCAGGCCAAGTGTAGGCCCTTTAACAACACCACCACGGGCAAACTTCTGGAAGGAGCCCATGTTGTAGCCGCCTTCCGCTTGTTTTGAAGTTGAACTGCTGGAACCGCCTTTCTTTTTGTTCTTTGCCCTGTTTAGGCGTTCTTGAGCTGCAGCGGCTCTATTGATTTGATCTGCAGCATAAGAAGCATTGTCAGCAACTCGTATGAACATGTAGGAAGACTGCCTGGCGTTGCTTGTAACGCGGCCTGTAGCACCTTGCAGAGCGTTTGCATTGCTAGCCCCCTGGCCAAGGCCACCCGTCAAACGATTTGCCTCTTCTGCGCTTAAACCAATCTCGCTGCTAACTAATTTCTGGTTGTAATTTTGCTTAGCGGTCATTTCTGCTGTGCGAAGCTGTGCTTCAGCCGCTTGCTTTTGATAGCCCGCAACTTGTGCCTGAGTTCTGATTTGACCGTTAAGGAGCTGAACATTTTCGCGCTGCGCTTGAACAGCTGCCCTTGTTTTTTCCAAAATCAAAGCAGACTTTTGGTTGTCTTGTTCCTTTGCAGCAGCAAGCTCACCTTGGGCTTGGATGATTTTTGCCTCAATAACTGCGGATTCTTTACGGAACTGCAGCCGTATTCTTTCTGCCTCAATAGTGTTAAGAGTTTGCTGATAAGCAATCTTTGCGCCTGCAATCTCATTGTCAAAAATCTTTCTGGCGATTGTCAAACGTTGTTTTGCTGAGCCGGCTTGCTCATAGGCAATCTCAAGGGCTTTGCCTTGCATTTGGTTGATCGCCGTTTCTGCACTTAGGCGGGAGTCAGTAACTTTCAAAGAGTTTTCAAAGGCTGCCTCTTGCGATTTGATTTGTGAGGTCTCTTTCTTTAGTTCGACAATGTGTGCTTTTGTTTTGTCGATAAAATCTTGCTTTGCCTTAGCAGCAGCTTCAACAGCTGCCTTAACTTTTTCGGCTTCATTGTTGACTTGCTTGACTGGCTCTGCAGCGCCTTCAGATGCACCTTTCATTGCAAAAAAGGCAGCAACAGCGCCGCCGATTGCCGCGACAACACCAACAGGCCCAGTGATAACAGCAACTATGCCAGCAATGCCAGCGGCAATCACAGGAAGCAACGGTGCAATAACCGCAAAAGCACCAGCCACAGCGGTAAATCCAATTACAGCAGCCTGAACGGGCTCCGGCAGTTCCAAAAACTTAGTGACAAGCCCTGCAATCCCTTTCAAAATTGGGTTAAGAACTGGCGTCAATTTTTGTCCAATCGTTGTTGCCAAATCCTTCATCGCCTTATTGAACTTTGCCGCCCCATCTGCCTCAGGGAAGCCTTGTTTTTCAATCCCTTTCAAGGCTTTAATAATTTCCCTAGTTGTAAGTTTTCCTTGGCTGCTGAGGTCTTTGAGTTGATCTACAGTTACCCCCATTGATTTGGCGACCGCTTGGCCAATTTTTGGCAAGCGTTCCATGATGCTTCTGAACTCATCGCCTTGCAACTTGCCAGAGCCCAAGGCTTGGCTGAGCTGCAACATGACGCCTTCCACATCTGCTGTGCTTAGGCTCATCTGCTTTGCAGCGACGTTGACACCGTTGAAAACAGTCTCAATGTCATCCAAAGAAACGCCCATGGGCCGGAGGCGTCCCAAACAGGTCAGACACCGCATTAGCGGCATCTGTTGGCCCAAAGCAAATTGTCGCAGCCTCAGAAGCAAACTCCTGGAGCCTGGCGGTTTCCCCAAATTGGTTCGCCAAGGAACTTCATCCGTTTTGCAGTGCGATCAGCTTGTATGCCTGCCTCTGCAAACCCTTTGACGGCAGCAGCAGCACCAAGCGCACCAAGGACGCTCTGAAGTTTTACTGCCTGACCTTGAAGGCCACCAAAGCTTCTCCTTATTTTTTGAGTGGTATTACCAAAAGCTTGATTGAGCTTCCTGCTGGACGCAGAAATCCTGTCAAGGACGGCCGAAACCCTGTCTTTGGCAGTTAGGTCAACTACAACTTGCCCAGCCACAAGATTTCTGCCAAGTCCTGCTCAGTCTACCTGCGCTGGGCTTTGCGGTGCATCTCGTGTTCTTCTTGTGCCTCAATCTCAAAAGCAATACACCAAAGCTGAAGCTCTTCCCGGGTCATTTTGCTTGAAAGCTCAGACAACGTGTAGCCCAGTTCACGGGCTATACGCATCTGTACCCTCAAAGGCCAATCATCCTTAAAGAGCTGGTTTAGTTTTTTGCCTCTTCCTCCGTCACATTGCCTTCGCCAGTGATCAGCGCAACCATCAGGCCTTGCAGGTCTTCGTCACGCACTTCATTCTTCAACTCAGCAACTTCACCAGCTTTGAACATGCGCTGACCGTTTTCATCGGTTGCTTTGTTGACCAGCAGCTGCAAGGCGTATTGATTGGCATCATCAGAGCCGGCTTGCTTTTGCGCCCTTTCACGCTCAGCCATTGTTAATGGCGTTGACCAGAACACAAACTCATCCCCATTGCTGAGGACAACAATGCGCTTGACTGGCGTAAGGTTTGCAGCTTTTTTAAGCCGATCAAGTGCGCGTGCGCTTGCACTGGAAGACATAAAAACTGGGAAACAGTAAACAGATACTACTCATGAAAAACCCCCAGCGCAAGCCAGGGGCAAACAAACCAACAACAAGCGATCAGGTCTTAGCCAAGTCGAAAGTAGGAACAGCAGACGGACGGAATGCAACCTCAATGGATTGTGCGTCGTCTGGGTTCACCGAGTAGCTGGCAGAAGTCAACACAGCTTCCATTGTGATTGAACGGCTAGCCGTCTCATCAACAGTGCCAGAGGAAACAACACGGTCGATGTACAGCTTGAACTGCACACCAGTTTGAATCCGCTGAATCACGTCTTCTACCAAACGTGAACCGATGGTGGTGTCATCGTCTGTGGTGTAGACAGTTGCAGAGCCTTCACCATCCGCAAAGCCGGTGATGTAGGTCTTAAACGGTGCGTTCTGGCCAAGGGTTTGGCCAATCGTGGTCACATCAATTTCATCGCGGGTGATTTCAAAAGACCACTCACGTACAGCGCCAACGGCCTGAAACTCAGCAAACTTGATGGTGAACGGTGTAGTGCCATCAGTGCCGTCATCGGTCAGGGCCAGCTCAGTGCCGCCAGCTGAGGCGGAAAACGTTGCGATACCCGTGGAAGCGGTGTAGGTCCTGATAAAAACATCAGTACTGGCACTCAAGCCAGCAGGCAAGGTTCCACCGGTCCCAGTGCCGAATGAAACTTTGTCGTTGACCTTGAAGTTTCGGTATGCACCGACGTTGATGTTGTTGCTGGCGTTAGTCACCTCAGCAGCTGTGAAGGTGCTGTCAGTGCCAGCAGCTTGTAATAGAGGGCGCCGGACGTACCGGACAACGTGGTGGCCATAGCGTGAGTACGGTAGTTGGCTTCGCTTATTGTACGAAGGCATTGAATGTTATGGCTAGTTCCGTCTGAAAAAAGGATTCAGGCGCAGCTGCTTCAACAATGGCTGGACCATCGGCTGCATCAAAAATAATCTGACTCACCGTTTTGCGGTCAAACAGGTCTTTAAGCGTTCAGCCAGGGTGAAGTTGTCCCCAGTGCCAACACCGATAGGGGTAAAAATGCCAAGAACAACAATGCCTGACTGGAGGTTGCTGCCTGTGGTTGGCCCAAGCAAGGTCGCATAATTGTTGGCCCCAAACCGGATTTGCACCTTGACCCAAGTCGAGTTGTTTGGTGGGACGAAAGGCACATTTTCAAAGCTCACCTGATATGCAGGCGATTCCGCCATCTCTGTTGCGATCCGTGCCTCAATCGCTTGCCTGATGTCGTTATAGGTACTGCTCATGGCTTGCTAACAATCCTGTTCCACATGCTAGGGATTGCGTTCTGCACGTCTTTCCCGGCCAGCAAAGTAGGCCAGCCTTCTGGCAACCCAAACCGTGACCTGAACTGGCCCCTCCAAGACGGTGGCTTGTTTATGCCATAGGTAATCACCTCGGCATAGTTCTGCGTGTTGTTGACGATCCTGGCTGTCAGGCCTTTATCCACATAGACAGGCGGCTGCCAATTTGATTTGAACGTGCCACCGCTTACCTCACCAACTGGGCTCAACTCAACAAGGCGGTTCCGCAACTTGACGCCTGATTCCTTCACAAGCTCCTCAACCTTTTCCCCGCAATAGCCGCTGATTTGCGTAATCTGGATTTGACGGAAAGCCATCAGCCTCTCAGGATTAGTTCATGAGTGATTGCGGTGTTGTCCTGCTCAACCGTGGTCACAGAAATAATTTGATACACAACAGAGCTGATTACGACTCTGTCTTTTGTTCCAGGAGCTGTTGCCAGCTGTTCAGCCGAGACGGTTAAGCGCTTGTCTTCCGCTTGTATCAGGCCATTGGCCTCAGACTTGCTCACAGCCTCAACAACGCCCTTCACGTTGGTGTCGCTTACTGTTTCGCCACTCAGGCCCGTGGTTGTGTTGTAAGTCCCGCTCGTGACATAGCGGATCGTCACATCAGAACCAAGCGCCTTGAGGATGTTGGTTGCAGCTTTGCCCAGCGAGTCAGCAAGTGCCATCAGACGCGATAGGCAAGGCAGGCGCCGCTAGTCAGCGTAATGCTGGTCACAATGCCCGACAGCTTGGTGTCAGCCACAAAAGTTTCGCCAGCCAAGCTGTTCCCTGTGGCGTTCTGCACAGTGATCGCACTAATGACCGTGTCCTCCTTGAAATAAATCAAGCAAAAACGTCCAGTGTGCTCAGCAGTGTCAGAAATAAACTCAAAGCCGCCTTTCAGGTCGTACATGGTCAGCTCCGTTTAATGGCGATGTTGCCTGG
>FUIF01013619.1_pt1 | contig 10819 bp, 13 predicted proteins | sample 1003461 | NCBI WGS metagenome assembly FUIF01 (sample SAMEA80401918, study PRJEB19352) | marine metagenome
AAAAAACCAGCAATACGCTATGCTGATAAGAAGGAAGTTAAAAAGGATATCAATAAGTTTAAAGCTAATTTAGCTAAAGGACTTACTGCTAGAGGTAAAAAGATATCTTCTAGAACTAAAAAAGCTATGTCAGCGTTGGATGCAAAGCTTGCAAAACAAAAAGCAAATGCAGCAGCTATGAAGAAAATGACACCAAAGCAACAGCTACAGGCTAAGTTAAAGAAAAAAGGCTATACAAAAGCTTACTACGATAGAATAAGAAAACAATTAGCAGGTATGAAATGAGCATAAAAGATATGATAATACCATCAGCTATTTTGCTAATGTTTGTAGGACAGATAATTGCTATTCTGCACATATCGGGTATGCAATAATAGGTACTACTCACTTACCTATATTTGTGTATAACTATCTCCGCACACAAACAAAGGAGATAGTGCTATGAAAAACTTACTACAAAGAATGTGGAATGCCCACGTATTAAGACAACAAAAACGTGCAGACTTTAGAATGTTACATATGTTGTCTGATAGAGAACTAAATGATCTAGGAATAGGTAGATCAGAAATAAGGAACGCAATTTATGGCAAGGAATCTAACGGATAAGCAACAACGATTCTTAGATGTACTATTTGATGAAGCTAATGGTGATGTTGTCGCAGCTAAGAAACTGGCAGGTTACGGTGATAACAGTAACACTGCAGCGATTGTTGAATCTTTGAAAGACGAAATCGGTGAGAAGACTCGAACATATTTTGCACGTACTGCTCCTAAAGCTGCTATGGCTATGGTTGGTGCGTTGTATGACCCAACGGAACTAGGCATAAAAGAAAAGATGGTAGCAGCAAAGGACTTGCTTGACAGAGCAGGACTTGGTAAGGTAGATAAAGTAGATGTTACTAGCGGTGGTGGCATCTTCTATCTACCACCTAAAGAAGGTGAAAACGAATAATACCACAAAGAGAACTAGGCTATTGGCAATTACCCAAGCCTCCTAAAACACATAACAAAGAATGGCATAAGATTGTCAGACTAACAAAGAAAATACCGTTTGGGTATGAAGTTGATCCTGACAATGATAGGTTACTTGTACCAGTAGAACATGAGTTAGAAGCTTTAGAGCTTGCAAAACGACACCTCAAGCAGTATAGTTACAGAGCAGTAGCGCAATGGTTGAGTAAAGAAACAGACCGATACATATCCCACATGGGTCTAAAAAAGAGAATAGAAGTTGAGCAAAGACGTAGAAAAGCATCTCTCATTAAACGTAAGCTTGCCAAGTGGCTCGAAGAAACGCTCTCGGAAATCGAGAAGCTCGAATCACAAGGAGTCGGTGCGTACTCAGAGGCCAGCGGAGATAGAACCTCCTAAAGTGGAGACTATCCCAGCGCAGGTAGTAGCGGCTGAGTATGACATAGAAGAAGCACAAGAAGTTGTATTCAAACCGAATGATGGTCCACAGACCACCTTCTTGAGTTCTTCTGAGCGAGAAGTTTTGTATGGTGGAGCAGCAGGTGGTGGTAAGTCTTACGCTATGTTAGCAGACCCACTACACGGACTGAATAACCCAAACTTCTCTGGACTCCTTGTACGACATACAACAGAGGAACTAAGAGAACTCATACAGAAGTCACAGGAGTTGTACCCACGTGCAGTACCAGGAATCAAATGGTCAGAACGTAAATCACAATGGACTTCTCCCAAAGGTGGAAGACTGTGGATGTCGTATCTGGACAAAGATACCGATGTCACACGTTACCAAGGACAGGCTTTTAACTGGATTGGATTTGACGAACTTACTCAATGGCCTACACCTTACGCTTGGGATTATATGAGATCTCGTTTACGTAGCGCACACAGTAAAGACTTAGGACTTTACATGAGAGCTACAACAAACCCAGGAGGTGCTGGACATAGCTGGGTAAAGAAAATGTTTATAGATCCTGCACCTGCAGGTAAGTCTTTTTGGGCTACAGATGTCGAAACTGGTAAAACAATTAAATATCCTAAAGGACACACCAAGGAAGGTGAGCCTTTATTTAAGCGTAGGTTTATTCCTGCGTCACTCTTCGATAATCCATACCTTGCCGAAGAGGGTGATTATGAAGCCATGCTCTTATCACTACCAGAGCATCAGCGAAAACAACTCCTCGAAGGAAACTGGGATGTCAACGAAGGAGCCGCCTTTCCAGAATTTGACAGATCAATTCACGTTATCGAAAGCTTTGAAGTACCTAAGTCGTGGACAAGGTTTAGAGCATGTGACTATGGCTATGGCTCTTATACTGGGGTTCTTTGGTTTACTATTTCTCCTGATGAACAGCTTATAGTGTACAGAGAACTATACGTTTCTAAAGTAACTGCTTCTGATTTAGCAGATATGATACTTGATTTAGAATACGAAGATGGTGGCATGAGATACGGTGTGCTTGATAGTTCTTTGTGGCACAACCGTGGCGATACTGGGCCATCGTTAGCAGAGCAAATGAATCTAAAGGGTTGTCGATGGCGTCCTTCAGATCGCTCAAGAGGCTCACGTATCGCAGGTAAAAACGAAATACATAGGCGTTTAATGGTAGATGAATTTACTGAAAAGCCTATGTTAGTATTTATGGATAACTGCACTAATACTATAGCGCAGATACCTAGCATCCCACTGGACAAAAACAATCCAGAAGATGTAAACACTAAGGCAGAAGACCACTTGTATGATGCTCTTCGTTATGGTATAATGACCAGACCACGTAGCAGTATATGGGATTACAACCCTGCAACACAGCGCACAGGCTTTCAAGCTAGTGACACAACTTTTGGATATTGAATATGGCAGAACAAGAAGAAATGTTTGAAACAGATGAAGTCGTAGCAGCAGAGGACAGCAACGATAGCATACTAGATCAAAAGTCAAGTGTGATTACATTTATTGAAGATAGATATAAACGTGCAGAAGATGCACGATATTCAGATGAAAATAGATGGTTAAGAGCCTATCGTAACTATCGTGGTTTATACGGTTCTGATGTACAATTTACAGACAGCGAAAAGTCTCGTATCTTTGTGAAAGTAACCAAAACAAAAACATTAGCAGCATATGGACAAATAGTAGATGTACTGTTTGGTAACAACTCTTTTCCATTAACGGTTTCTCCTTCCGTACTACCTGAAGGTGTTGCAGAATCTGTGCATATTAATACAGATCCTAACGCAGAAAAAGCAGGAGCTAAATTAAAATCTTTAAGTGAAGATGTTCCTGCTAATAATTATCTACTTGATGGAGTTACTCCTCTAAGACCAGGAACAACTCTACAGGATATTCAAGGAAGACTTGGTGGACTAGATAAAAAGCTAGAGTCTGTTTCTGAAAAGATAGTAGAAGGAGATGGCACTACTGCAACTACAGTAACATTCCATCCTGCAATGGTTGCAGCTAAAAAAGATGGAAAAGAAAATACATGATCAGTTACAAGAAAGCGGTGCTAATACACACCTAAGAAGTATGGCATTTGAAATGGCACTACTTGGCACAGGTGTTATGAAAGGTCCGTTTGCTGTAGATAAAGAATATCCTAACTGGGATGAAGAGGGTGATTACAATCCTGTTATCAAAACAGTTCCAGAATGTAGTCATGTAAGTATTTGGGATTTCTACCCAGACCCAGAAGCGAAGTCTATGAATGACGCTGAGTATGTTGTACAAAGACATAAAATGTCTGGTACACAATTACGTGCTTTAAAGACACGTCCTTTCTTTATGGATGATTCAGTTGATAAAGCTATAGCTAAAGGACCAGACTATACTCAGAAATACTGGGAAATGACTATGGAGGATGATGATAATAATCCTTTATCGGAGCGTTGGGAAGTATTAGAGTTTTGGGGTTATGTAGATACTAAAATACTAGAAGAACATGGTGTAAATGTACCTGCAGATTTAAAAGACTTAGATCAAATTAATTGTAATATTTGGTCATGTAACGGTGAAGTATTACGGTTTGTACTAAACCCATTCAAGCCTACACGTATTCCATACTACGCTGTACCATACGAGCATAACCCATACTCCTTCTTTGGTGTTGGTATTGCTGAGAACATGGATGATACACAGACATTGATGAATGGTTTTATGAGAATGGCTATTGACAATGCTGCATTATCTGGTAATCTTATAATTGAAGTAGATGAAACTAACTTAGTTCCAGGTCAAGATCTATCTGTATATCCAGGCAAGGTATTCCGTAGACAGGGTGGTGCAATGGGTCAGGCAATATTTGGTACTAAGTTTCCAAATGTAGCAAATGAAAACATGCAACTATTTGATAAAGCGAGGCAACTAGCAGATGAGTCAACGGGATTCCCATCATTCGCACACGGACAAACAGGTATTAGTGGTGTTGGTCGTACTGCTTCTGGTATTAGCATGCTTATGTCTGCTGCCAACGGAAGTATCAGAACGGTTGTTAAGAACGTAGATGATTATCTAATTGGACCACTAGGTAAAGCATTCTTTGCATTTAATATGCAGTTTGACTTTGATGAAGATATTCGTGGAGATTTAGAAGTACACGCATCAGGTACAGAAAGCTTGATGGCTAACGAAGTACGCAGCCAACGCTTGATGCAGTTCTTACAGGTTGCACAGAATCCAGTACTTGCACCTTTTGCAAAAATGGATTATATTATACGTGAAATTGCTAAGAGCATGGACTTAGATCCTAACAAGGTAACTAACTCTATGGCAGATGCAGCAATTCAAGCAGAGATATTAAAAGGTTTTCAAACTCCAGCAGCACCACAAGGTGAAGGTGAAGGACAAGGACCGCAAGATGTTTCTGATACTTCAGGAGGTGGAGGTTCACAAATAGGTACAGGCACAGCACCTGTTCCTGGCGAAGAAGGATTTACAGGCGATGCACCTCAAGCAGTTGGTGAATGATAAAGAAGCATACTCCCAGTTTCAACAACACATAGATGATCTAATCTATATAAGACAACGTACAATGGAAACAGCTACTGATGCTGTAATTGTGTATAGGCAGCAGGGTGCGATAGACGTACTTAGAAAGCTAAAGCTATTGAAGGAGACACTGAATAATGGCTGAAGAAAATAAACCAGAAGTAGATGAGTTCGGTGACACAAGAGGTGTTGATCCTGTATCAGGCAATCCTATACCAATAGGTTCTACTGCAGAAAACGTAAGAGATGATATACCAGCACAACTAAGTGAAGGTGAGTATGTCGTACCTGCTGATGTTGTAAACTACTGGGGTTTAAAACTTTTTGAGGATCTAAGAGCAGCAGCTAAAATAGGTTTTCTCAGAATGGAAGCTACTGGACGTATAGGCGGTGATGATGTAGATCCTGAACCACAGCCTGACACTACTGGTTTAGGACTTACATTAGATGATCTAGAAATACTGGACGATGGTCAAGAAGAAGAACCAGAGGCAGAAGGTGCATTCTTAGGTAAGTTTTTCTCAAGGATTATTCGAGGTGATATAGACGATGATGATGATAAACCTAGAGATAGATCTTTCAAAGCTATAAAAGAACGAGCGAAGCAACGTAAAGAAACACGTAATCGAGCAGAAGAAATACTCAAAAAATTAAGAGAAAGACGCAGAGATAAAGATAAAGATGGTAAACCTAAAATAGACTTTGGTTTTCGTGGCAACCCTATGGAACGTGCTGCACGTAAGTATGGCACAGATCCTGAACCAACAAAAAATGAACCTTTACGCAATAAGAAAGATCCAGGCAATGTTAGACAAGCCTATAGAGGCATGCCTGAAAAACAAGAGGAAACTTTTGCTGAACGATTAAACTTTCCTGGTTTTGCTGAAGGTGGTTCAGTTGAAGATGATAACATCTTTCAAGAAGGTAACCCAGGAGGTTTTGGTTCAGGCTATGCAAATGAGTATGTAGAAAACACACAAGGTGTTATGGAAGCTCGTGAATATCAGAATGAAGCAGGACATAAAATTATTATTATGTTCCTAGACGGAGAGCCTGTTACACCAATTCCAGATGGTTACTATCCTGTATCAGACGGTGCGGTAATACCTGTGGATCAAGATGCAGCTACAGTCATAGCTAACATGGGTAAAACTGGTAGAGAGGATGATGACCACGATGAAGGTAGTTCTACAATAATACCAACACCTGTAGACTATAAATCATTATCTGTTGATGAACTAGGTAAAATGGTAAAAGATCAAACCAGCTTAAAAGGAGATTTAATATCTGCTGGTATGGGCATAATAAATCCTGTCCTTGGTCTTGTTACTAAGTTTGCTATGTATGATCAAGCTAAGAAAACAGAAGCAGAACTTATTCGTAGATTAGAAGAAGGTGGCGATGATATGCCTATCTACGAAAAAGAATATCTAGAAGGACTCCTTGAAACAGCACAAGCAGATAAGCCTGGGTTAATAAAAAGACTTTTTGGTGACGATGAAGACGCTAAGAAAAAAGCAGGTATTACACCAGAAGAAGAACAAGCTGAAGATGTAGCTGATCCTACATTAGATATTGGTGGCTATGACGCTGTTCCTGAAAAAGGCTATACACCAGAGTTAGTAGATAATTCAAGCCCACATACTGCTGAACCCTACGTACCTACTGCAGGATTAGATCCTGAAATAATGTCTCAGGTTCAAGAGGCTTCTCAAGCAGCAGCAATAAAAGCATTTGGCAAACCTGCTGTAATAGAAAAGAGGCAAGCAGACAGAGCAGATAACACTAGACTTACAGAGTTTGGTCAAAGAGGTAGAACTAACTTAGCAGGAAGACCTAATGAAACCAAAACAGCGTTTGTTAAAACTGCGACAAAAGGTTTAACTGATGAAGAAAAAGAAGGTGGCTCAGAATTAGATAGCCGCTTCGGTATTACTGGACTAGAAAAAGGTGGATTAGTAAAAAACCAAAAGTTGAAAAGGTAGTAAAAGCACTAAAGAAAGCATCTAAAAGCCACGCTAAACAAGCAGCTATTTTAGAAAAAGAAATAAAAGACTAATAAATAAAATATCCGAATAACTATAAGGCCACTCGGCTACGGCTGACCCCAACATAAAAAGGAGAATAAATATGGCTGAAGGTGGAACTATGATTCATGAGAAGCAGGATATAAAATCCGTTCAAATGAACTCACAATCACATGCACGTAATGAACAACGCATCAAAGACGATGAAGCTGAATTAGAAGCTCTCATGAAAATGGCTAGAGGTGAAGTAGATGAAGAAAGTACTGAAGATCAACCCGATAGCGAAGAGCCTGAAGCTGAACCAGTACAGGCAGAGAGTGATACCGAACAAGAAGAAGAACATGAAGATGAAGCACAAGAAGACACTGATGAAGAGTTAAGTGCTGAAGAAAAACTTTTAAAAGACGTTACGGTGATATTCGCAGACATCTACAAAAGAAGGAAGAAGAATACGCTGCTAAAATTGAGAAGCTAGAAGAACAGCTAAATCTTGCAGCGAATAATGAACTTGTACTTCCAAAAAGTGATGATGAACTAGAAGCTTGGACAAAACAAAATCCTGACATAGCTGCTATTATTGAAGGTCTAGCAGAGAAAAAATCACAGTCTGCTGCTGCTGATCTAGATGCACGTCTTTCTGAAATAGAAGAACTACGTATAGATGCTAGAAGAGAAAAAGCAGAAGCTGAGTTATTTGCTATGCATTCAGACTTTGAAGAGATTAGGTCTGATGATGCTTTTCATAACTGGGCTGATGAACAACCTAAATGGGTTCAGGACGCTCTCTATGAAAATGTAGATGATGCTAAGTCTGTGTCTCGTGTAATTGATTTGTACAAAGCAGACAAAGGAATTAAAAGAAAAGACTAAAGCGTCTTCAGACAAAGCAGCAGCAGCCTCTGTAAAAACAAAAGGCGCAGTTACACCTGATCCTGATGATACTAATAAGTATATAAGAGAATCAGAAGTAGAAAAAATGTCTATTAAAGAATACGAGAAGCGTATGGATGAAATTATGGAAGCCCAACGCTCTGGTAAATTTATCTATGATATATCAAAAAAATAGTTGACAAACTAGTTATTGTAGATAAAACTATAGTATATACACATTAGTTAAAGTGTGTATGCTTAACAAAGCACTAGCCACAGAAGACTCACCTCCTAGTATTGGCCCAGCGCAGAGAGGCAGCGCAGCCTCAAAGCTTAAACTGACTACCCAATAACGAAGAGCCTCTTATGGTGGATATGTAGTGTCAATTTTCACGCCATATCTATAAAGGAGATTTAATTATGGCTATAGCACTCGCCTCTGGCAAGAGTGGATTTGACGGTAATTTTAGCCCGATCATCTACGCAAAACAGGCACAGATTGCTTTACGTAAATCAGCAGTTGCCAACGCAATCACAAACAACTCCTACTTTGGAGAGATTGCAAATCAAGGAGATGTTGTACGCATCCAAAAAGAGCCTGATGTAACAGTCAACGCTCTTGAGCGTAAAACAGCTATCACTGTCCAAGACCTAGATGACAGCGACTTCCAGTTAACCATTGACCAAGCTAACTACTTTGCTTTTAAAATGGATGACATCGAAGATCAGTTTTCACATGTGGACTTCTCAAGCCTAGCTGCAAATAGAGCAGCATATAAAATGGCTGATGCAATGGACGTAGACCTATTGTCATATATGTCAGGCTACGACACATCAGGTGCGTTAATTACAACTACATCTGGTACTGCACAACACCCAACAGCAGGTAATCTAAATGGTGAATTTTTAAAAGCTAACCAATTAGACGCTACTGACATGGGTCAATTAGGTTCTGCAGACTCTGCATCAACAGCTTACGCTACTGGTGACTCAATCCCACTAGCTGCACGTCTACCAGGTGCTACATCACTTTCAACAAATGTTGTATCACCACTAACAGTCATCGCTCGTATGGCTCGTGTAATGGACGTAGCAAACGTGGAGTCACGTGGACGTTGGTTGGTTGTCGATCCAGTATTCATGGAAATCTTGAAGGACGAAGACTCACGTCTTCTAAACTCAGATTACGGTGGATCAGGTCTACAAAACGGTCTAGCTGTTAACAACTTACACGGCTTCAGAGTCTATGTATCTAACAACTTACCTGCTAAAGGTACAGGTGCAGGTACATCAGGTTCACTAGCACAAGACGCAAACTATGGTGTGATCTTAGCTGGTCAAGAAGACGCAGTTGCATCTGCAGAGCAGATCAACAAAGTTGAGAACTACAGAGATCCTGACTCTTTCGCAGACATTGTACGTGGTATGCACCTTTACGGACGTAAGATTTTACGCCCAGAAGCATTGGTGTCAGCTATCTACAACGCTGCTTAATAAAGCTAAACTTGGAGGCTGGCTTAGTGCTGGCCTCTTTGTGCATTATCTAATTAAGAAGCTGTCATGTCTATAACATCATCTATGTGTAATACATTCAAGCAAGAACTCCTTGGAGGTGTTCACGACTTAGACACTGACACATTAAAGCTTGCCTTAATAAAAGGTTCTCCTAGTGGAACTTATGGCAGCGCAACCACCAACTATTCTGATCTTGGTTCTGATGAAGCATCAGGAGCAGGGTACTCAGCAGGTGGAACTATTGTTAGCGGAGCTTCTATAACGTTAGATGGAGCAACAGCATTCGCTGATTTTTCAGATGTAACATTTGAGGATGTATCTGTAAATGCTTTGGGATGTCTGTTATATAACTCTTCTAAGAGCAATAAAGCAATAGCTGTGCTTACGTTTAACTACAATAAAGAAATCAATTAATGCAGATTTCGTAGTATCGTTTCCTGCAGCTACCTCATCAAACGCCATAATTCGAATAACGTAAAGGAGAAAACAAATGGCAACTTTTTAATAAAATCGCTGACTTCGTAGAGAACGCAGTGGAAAATATGAACTTAGGTACTGATCAGTTTAAAGTAGCACTGACCAATACAACACCAGGCAGTGAATCAACACCACCAACAGGTGACGGTGCTGGTATTCTTGCCAACTTAACTGAAGTCGGTAACTACGGCAACCTATCAGGTTCTAACCCACAAAACATTACCACAACATCTTCATCACAAACTGGTGGTACATATAAACTAGTGTTAGCTGACTTAACTCTTACTGCTTCAGGCGGTGCTGTTGGTCCTTTCCGATATATTTATATTTACAATGACACTGTAACATCACCAGACGATCCATTAGTTGGTTACTATGACTATGGTTCATCTATTACCTTAAATGACGGTGACAGTTTTACTATTGATTTTTGATGCAAGCAACGGTGTCATTCAGTTATCATAGGTAATTAAATGGCTGCTTTTAAACTTGGCAACAGAATAAAATGTGCCACTGCGACTACAGGTACAGGAACCATAACTATCGGAAACGCCGAAGATGGATTCCAATCATTTGCTAACGGCGGCATTGCTGATAGTGATGTCGTGCGTTACACTATTGAAGATGGAAATGACTTTGAAATTGGCAACGGTACTTTCACTTCTTCTGGCCCGACATTAACAAGAACACTACTAGAAAGTAGTACAGGATCTCTGCTAAATCTTAGTGGAGATTCTATTGTTTTTGTGACTGCTGCTACGGAAGATATGGTACTAAAAGATGCAAGTACTGGTGATGTAGATCTAGGTACTGGTAAAATATTATTCTCTAACGTATACAGTGGTACTAGTGATTTACCTAATGCTACTGATTATCATGGCATGTTTGCACATGTTCATGCTTTTGGTGTCAGGATACTTTGCTCACGGTGGAGCTTGGTATAGACTAGCACATTTTGATTCAAGTGGAGATCTTT